>Ga0210406_10001375_pt1 | contig 29753 bp, 42 predicted proteins | sample IncBWC30MmetaG_FD_155454 | JGI IMG/M metagenome (GOLD analysis project Ga0210406, IMG submission 155454) | Forest soil microbial communities from Barre Woods Harvard Forest LTER site, Petersham, Massachusetts, United States - Inc-BW-C-30-M | ecosystem: Environmental > Terrestrial > Soil >... | reverse complement strand
CGCGGTGGCGGACATTTGGGTGGTGCTCCTTATGGCGGGGATTCGCTTGTGGGACAAACGGTTGGCGAGGCGGGCCTCTGACAAGGGAACACCGTACCCTATTTGTTCCAGGTTCGCAATATGTTCCTTTCGTAAAAAGGGCACTGGCCTGTTTTAACCCCTAGTGGCCTAAGTTGAATTTCGCAGTGAGCTAATTTGAATCTGAGTCTGGGACCGAACAGACAATTATAGGTTAACGGTTTTTTAATATCGGCATGGGCTGGGCCAAACGACCGACTTGCCCCGAGCGCGGGGCCTTTTTGATTCTAGCGCTGCCTCCCGGTGGCAAGGGACCGCGCACGTTCCAATGCTTCGAATGCGACCGCCCCGATCCCTTGAAATCCGATGCGCTTAGGTGGCTTTCGAGCGAGCTACAGCCGCCGAAGTAAGGCCGCCTGGTACTGGACGATGACCGATAACGCCATCAACGATTATGATTATTACGTCGTTACTTCTCGACGCGGCCAGCAACCTGAACGCTGGAGCTGGGAGATGCACCGCAAGAGCAAACCGTTGGGCATCAAGATGACCGGAGACGGATACCAGTCCGACACGGCCGCGCAATTTGCGGGGAAGCAAGCGCTGGCGGAATTTCTGGCCGAGTTATCGAAAGAAGAAAAACGCCCACGGAAGTAAGGCCGCCTCAGTTGGCAGAGCGCGGTTCTCGCGACCTAGCGCTTCGCATCACTGTTCAACCCAAGAGAAAGTTGAATGATGGGGACAACCGGTTTTCAAACTGACGTAACTGCGTCATCATCGTTCGCCGGTCGGATCAGACGCCAGCCCTGCTGACTGGTAAGGCCCGGCGCGTGCTCGCGGGGGGAACGCAGCCGGGCCGCCCGCGCAATGCTTCAGCGCCGTTGTGCGTTTCGGGCCGCCGCCTCGGTTGGCGGCCTCTTTCATTTCAACCGAGCTCTCTCCACCATTGGCCCCTTTTGACCATCGGCTTCGCCCGTAAGAATACGGCAGGCCGGCTTTTTCTATCGAACCCTGGCGCTCCTTGTGCCAAAACCTAGCGCGGCTGGGGGATTTGAGGGCTGCGGACGTGAACAACACCGCCGGGCGATCATGCTCCGCCCAGGCGGTGTTGTGCATTTCCGGCCGGCCGTCCGGTTCACCACCCGTTAAGCGGCGGTTAAATAATAGCCTCAATAATACGGGTCATGAGAGTGATAATGGCCGCGGTGGTTGCTCTCCTCACCCTCAGTTTTGTGGATGAGCACTTCAACGACGCCCGTTACACCCGGGCGGCGATGGTTATGTTTTCACAAATCGCCAGATCGTTCGGCTAGGCCGCCCAGGCCGCCACTTGCTCCACGAATTTTTTCAATCACGCCTGGGCGAGGCCGGGCTGGCTCGGCGGCTCAAAAAACTCCGTGCAAAAGTGCAATTCTATAGATGCGCCGCGGAACAACTGGTCACTTTGTAACTTAAGAGGACATACCAACCGTCGCGCTGGGGTTAGCCATGATCTACACGCTCGCCGTCATCCTCTTGCTCGTCGGGGCCGCCGCCGGCGGCCTCCTCGTCATTACCATGTGGGACGCGGGCGTGCCGATGTTGCGCAGACTGGCACGGCGAGAACGGGCAAGTTGAGGCCGCCCCGGTTGGCGGCCCGTTGACCGCGGCCGGTTTCTTCCCGCCGGCCACTTGGGGGTGTGCCGGAAGCCTGGAATCGACTTCGGAGACCGCCCCCCAGGTTCCTGGCCTCAGGTTCCTGGCCCCAGGTTCCTGGCCTCAGGTTTCTGGCCGCAAGTTCCTCGCCGCGCCGGAATTTTGTTGAACCTTCGCATCGTCTTTGCAGACATAACCTTCGCCGGGGGGATTTCAGGGGCCTCGGTGACTGACCAACGCCGCCAAGCGATTATATTCCGCTCGGGCGGCGTTGCGCTTTCAGGATAGGCTAGTGTCCCGAATCCCTCGCGACAAACGCGGAAATGCGTTTGCGCGCAGATCATGATTAAATCTGATATCCAACTGTCGAGAATCGGCGTTACAAGGCATTGGCCCCGGCGGTAGTGACCCGTTGCGGGCCTTCTCGTGAAACTAATCCCCGCTCCCATCTCAGAGGGTGGGGATTTTTTCGGCCCGCGGCAGTGGCCGATCTTTGATTTCCGAGTCGGGCACCGAACAGACAGCCAAATTCGCAGTAATTTAACATGGTGCTTGTCAGCGCCGCCCAGCCCATGAGGTCAGTCATGGCACGCCCGTCGGACAAGATCGCATCACCGCTTCGCAAACATGCCGCCGACGCGCTGCGGCAAGCCCGCAAGCTGCCAATCGGTCATGAACGAAATGACCTGAGGCAATTGGCCATGGGCCTGCGCTGGCTCGAGAAGAAAAATCTCCAAGCGACAGAGAAAAAGCGCATCATTCTGTCCCTGAATGATCTGCGGAGTTAGGCCGCCTCCATTGGCGGCCTGCTTTATTGCAGCATCTGCCCTTATCCCCTCAACCCCAGGCGCCCAAAGCGAACGGCCCCAGCTCCGGGGCTGAAAAAGCTGAGGCCGTCCTTGGGGTGGTGTCAGGGGGCTGACACGATTCGTCAAACCGCAAATCCGCGTATTGTTCCCTGGGATACGTCGACAGTCTCTTGCACCACGCGTTCCCGTTCACCGGACGCCGACTTCCGAGGACCAAAACAGCGGTGCCCTTGGCGTTCCAGCCTCCCCTGCAATCCCTTTTGCCGACGCGGCGTAACGGTAAATAACGTCCGGCGCTGCCTTCAACTAGGGGCTAACGCATGGGCGTGTCGTTCGTTGGCGCCTGAGCTGGCGGCCTCCCTCCTTCATGGGCCGGCTAAATCCGCCATTGCGGCTTTGGCCGGTTTCCGACTTCAGTGATGTGGTTTAGAGTTGGCACTGTCATCATCCGGTCGTTGCAAGCCACCCGTCAGCACTTGCTTGTGCCGATGGTCTCGACATCTCGTTTGGTGCCTTGATGAATGAACATCGAGTTGCTCCGCGCCATCGCATCTTGAAAGCCGGAACCATCTCGTTCGGCGGCGGTGCCATTGACTGCACGGTTCGCAACCTTTCGAAGACCGGGGCCGCGCTGGAAGTCGTAACCCCGATTTTCATTCCGGATCGTTTCACGCTGATCGTTCAGACCGAGCAGTTGAAGCGGCCGTGTCACATCGTCTGGCGCAAGGAAAAACGGATGGGCGTGGCGTTCGACTGATGGCGCCCGGTTGCAAACAGGTCTCATCGTCGACGGCGTCGCCGCGCCAAAACCAAGGCCAAAGTGAGACGCACAAACCTCTCCCCCCGCGAGGAATTGAAGCGCGACCGCAGGGCGATTTCGATGGCAGTTACAAGAACTTCAGAACGGGCTGATCCCCTGCGCGGCCCTTGTATTTTGCTCGCAAAGCGTATAGATTGGCGGCATTCGATTAGCCGCTGTGCCCTGTTGAATGCGCCTGCGGGCTCTTTTTCTTCCAGAGACATCGTCAAAATTGAATTGAATCGCGTGATGGTCATGCGAGATTTGCGCGCATGCGCTTTGGAGAAGAGATATGCCGATAGGTACAGTAAAATGGTTCAACGGCCAGAAGGGCTTCGGTTTCATTCAGCCGAATGACGGCGGCAACGATGTGTTCGTGCACATCAGCGCGGTCGAACGGGCGGGACTTACCGGCCTCGCCGAAGGCCAGAAGGTTTCGTTCGAGATCAAGGCCGACAAGATGCGGGGCAAGTCCAGCGCTGAAAACCTGTCGCTGGCTTAACCCCTTCGCACCGTTCCACGGATGTACTGGAACGGCGCCGCTGCCCGCTCGGTCCCTCAAGGGTTGAGCGGGCTATTGGCGGCAGATCGGGAAGCAGCAGATCGGGAAGGCACATGGCCGGCAAGAAATCAGGCGACCCCTCTCCCGAAAGCATCGCCAGGGCCAACCGGCAGCGCCTCGCCTTCGAGGAAGGAATACGCGCGATGGCCGATGTCGAACGCGAGGCCACCGCAGTCCGCAAGAACATGGAGCGCTTGCGCGCCCTGCGGGAAGCCAAGGAAGCCGAAGCGGAAGCCGAAGCGGTCCGAACTGGAGCGGCCGCCGGCAGCACAGCAAAGACCAAGCGCAAGAAGCGCGTTTCCACATAGGGCCTTCGTGGGCGGCCGCTTGGCCCACGTGCCGACGTCGGCAAGCCGACCCTCGATCCGCGACTGGCCTATTCGGAGTTTGCCTTGACTGTCGCCCGCACGATCCTGGAATCGACCATCATTTGTCCGGAATGCGGCCACGCGGCGCTCGAAACCATGCCGACCGACGCCTGCCAGTTTTTCTATGACTGCAATGGTTGCGGAACGCGGCTCAAGCCCAGGCCGGGCGACTGCTGCGTCTATTGCTCCTATGGATCGGTGCCCTGCCCGCCCGTGCAGGAAGCCGGCCGGGCTTGCTGCTGATGACGAACGGTTAACTCCGCCAGAGCAGGAATGACTTTTCTTCGAATCGTCATTCCGTTCAATCTTGTTGTTGGAGCATGATGCTCAAACAAAGGCGGACTTCCCAAACCGAACGCGCACGATCAAGCTTGCCGGCCAGGCGCCGATAGAGTCAAAAATTCTCCAACCGCGCGCACATTTGGAATGGACGGGTCCGCCAGCGGACCTCATGCTGACTTGCATGGGGCAGGCTAATCGAACCGGCAATTGCCCGCGTTGCGGGCGCGCGATCAGGCTTGCGCTGCTGCCGGAGGCCGGCATGCCCGGCGGCCCGCAATGCATTGGCTGCGAGAAATCCGATCCGTTGAAGTCCGAACGGGTGACAGGCTGGTTGAACGGCGAACTGGGCCGCCCCAAGCGGACCATCATTCGACCGAAGTAAGCGCGGCCTCTTTCAACGCCTTGTCCGTGCTGCTGTATTATGAGCTGCCACCGACGGGAACCTGATCAGCCCTTTTTCATGAAGATCCAGCTCCCGCCCTTCCCTATCAGCTCTTGTTGGCGTTTAGGCCTCCGCCGGAACGGAAGCGGCCCGATAGACCGTTTTCAAGCGAAATCCTGCCCCGGACTTGATCCGGGGTGGGGTCCGGTTCGCACTAAGAAAACGCGTCAAATCAAGGATCTAGAGCCCCGTTTCGATTCCATCGAAACGGAAAGGGCTCTAGCGCTTTTTTTGTTGTGCTGAAACTTTTCAAAACCCTGTCCGTATCTTGGTGCCCGCGCTGCAGCGGGCCGCGGTCAAGCGGCGCCAGTCAAGCCCGGAACGGAATATCCGGCCTCAACGCGATGTTTAAGCAGTCGAATCGTCGTGGAGACAGGCCATGAATCACAGAGGTATTGAATACACGGTCACCGCGACGTCCGTGCCCGGTGTCTGGAAATGGCAGTTCCGGATCGGCGACGAGGTCAAGACCGGCAAGACGGAAACAAGGATCAACCTGCTCGCGATCCGCCGCGTCCAGCTCCGCATCGACCGCGAACTCAAGAAGATGGAACGCAAACTCGAGAATTAGAGCATAATCCGGAAAAGCATGCCCTCGGGCCACGACCCGATGGGTGGACACCGGTTTTCCCTTAGCTAACAAACGCGGAACGCGTTTGCGCGGAGATCATGCTCAAACAAAAAGATAGAGCGGGATGACGATTCGAAGAAAAATCATCCCACTCTAACGGGCGGCCTGCTTCTTTTGGTCGGCGCCAGCCGGCTCTAATCGGCGCTGGGCAGGCGACGCATGGTAAATTCGATGTTGTCGCCCGGCAGCTCGCGCCAGCTTTCGACCGCGCTCATGTAGCCGGCCTTGGGATAGCGGGCGAGGTAATCGCGCGCCTTCGCCCGCGCCTTTTCGCGGGGCAGCGTAAAGGTCTCGCGCAGATAGCCGTCATCCTGCTTGCCGCGCGCGGCCGGCCGGCGAGCGGCCATCCGGTTAGCGAGGTCGCGCGGACGCGAAGGCATGTCGCAACTCCGGTACTATGACGACATCCCAATATGGGCATCCCGACCACAAAATCCGAGTCCGCGCCGCCCGCCAGTCGCCATTTTGCCGGGAGTTCGATCCGTCGTCTGCGCGCGGCGTCAGTTCGCGTTGCCGCCGGTCTTGGCCTTCGGCTTCGCCGAAGCCGTCGCCTTGGCGGCCGGGGTCTTTGGCGCGTCGGGGTTGCGCACACCGCCCCATGGATCGGAAGAGCTCTTGGCGTCAGGTATCTTCTTCAGCGATTCCTTGTACGCCTTTTCCTTGGCCTCATCGGCTTCCTTCTCTTCGGGGGTCTTGGTGGGTGCATCCGCGAGCAGATTGATGGGCGGCAATTGCTGTGCGCGGGCCGGTCCTGTCAGCCCGCCCACGAACATTCCGGTCAGGAACAATCCGCCGAACCCGAATAGCGCCGCCACGCGAAGGACTCTCATGAGATGCTCCCTGTATTTTCGCTGCAATATACCACCGCGCGGACCGCGAGGCCAAGCGCGCCTGCTGGCCGCCTAAAACTGGTCCGACTTGCACGATTTCGGCGACCGCATCCAATCGTCCCAGATCGGGCCGCATTTGGTGCAGCCGCTCAGCGCAAGCCCCGTAGCGACCACGCTGAAGATCAGTATCCACCGGCGCAACGTCATAACCCCCACCCCGCCTCGAACAGACAATAAAGCCTCAAGCCGGGCATTTTCAAGCCGGGCGGCTACGTTCAGAATGCGTCGCGGAATCATTACCGGACCCCGGGGAGGTACCTTAGGATGCAACAGAGCGCCATCGGCATCGAGGAAGCGCGGCGCGTGCTTGGCGAGGTATTCGCACCCTGGGTGCAGGATCTCAACCTGTCGATCGAAGCGATCGACTACGACCCGCCGCCGGACGCGGCGCCCGATTGGCTGCCGGGCGCGAGGTTGCGCATGCCGTTCTCCGAACGGCTGTGCCGCATTGGCGGCATGGTCTGCGGCCAGGCGCTGATGGCGTTTGCCGACACCGCCATGGCGATCGCAAATCTCGCCGCGAACCGCGGCTACCGGCCGATGACCACGGTCGATCAGACCACGCATTTCATGCGCGCGGTGATGTTGTCGGACGTGGTGGCCGACGCCCGGGTGGTTCGCCGCGGGCGCACCATCAGCTTTGGCCGCGTTACGCTGTCAAGCGCCGCCGACAACAAGCCGGTGGCGATGGTCTCGAGCGCTTTCGCGCTGCTGTCCTAACTGGCCCGAAGCCGGCCGCACGTCGCGTAGCTCGATTTAAGCGGATAACGGCGTCAGTAGCCGCCTCTGCGGCCCGGCATGCCGGTGCTACCGCCCTTTCCGCCCATTCCTCCGCCACCCATTCCTCCGCCGCCAAATCCGCCAATGCCAATGTCGATTCCGATGGATGGTCCGGATGACTCGTAAACCTGGGGCGGCGGCGGGCGGCGATAGACCACGACATCATCGTCGGATTCGCGCTGGCGCTTCGGCGGCTTGCTGTCGACCCGCTTGGGCGGACTGGAATCCTTGTCCTTGGACTTGTCCTTGGGCACATCGACCTTCTTGAGCGGCGACGGCGGCACGGCGCACGGACAGGTCGGCCCCGGGAGCGAGGCATTGGTTGGGGTGACGGCGTTTGGCGGCGTCGAACCGGACCCGCCCGGTGCGCCGCCGACGACGGCGGCGACCGCGGTTGCGATGTTGAACCGGTTGCGCAGCCGCTCTTCCAGCTTGCGCGCGGTCGCGGCCAGATCGCTGTCGGGATATTGCGCGAGGAACGCGCGATAGCCCGCCGCAGTGTTGGTGATCACGGCAATATTCCACGCCACCATCCGGCGGTGGCGATCCAGCCATTCACGCGCCTGCGGACCGAACGGCGGCTGCGTATACAAGGCGACGAACGCCTCATAGGCCTCTTCAGAGCCGTCGCCGACGATCATTTCATTGGCGACCTCAACCGGCTTGCCTTTCAGCTCGCGTTTCCATTCCTCCACCGTGCGCTTGACCGCAGCTTGTTTCGCACCGGAGGCCGCTTTCGGTCCGGCAACAGCGGGTCCCGCAAGAAAACTGAAATCGTCGGTCAGCGATGAGCTATCCCACGGCGTCTGCCGCCCCTCGGTCGCCCTGTTGACCTGGAGGCGAACGCGCTTGAAGGTTTCTTCGATCGGAATCCCCGGCTCTTTCGCCGCCGTCAGCAGCGCCGTCGTGTACGGACTGTCGTTGCCGTTGCCATCCTCGGCTTCGGCGCCCGGCGAGGTCGAGAACGACACGAAGGTGCCGGGAGAGCCGGTCTTGGCGTCGACGATGGCAAGCCCGTGGCCCGCGGTCTTGTTGATCTCGGGGAATGGATTGTTGCGGCAGGCATCGAGCAGCAGGATCCGCATCTTGCTCGGCACCGAGGCCAGCGTGTTCAGGACGTCGTTGAGGCGCACCGCTTGAATGGGAATATCGGCCTCGCGTTTGACATCGATATCGATGGGCACGAGAAAATTCTCGCCGTCGATCTGCAAGCCGTGGCCGGCATAAAATACCAGGGCAACGGTGTCGGGACCTTTGGTCGCCACTTGCCCTGCGAATTCGCTGACCTTCTCCCGCAGCTGATCCTGCGAAAGGTCGGATGCCGCCAATACCTCAAAGCCGGAATCGGTGAGCAATTGCGTCATCGCCCTGGCATCATTGGCCGGATTGGGCAGTGCGGGAACCGAGCGATAGGCCGATTGACCGATCACCAGCGCGAGGCGGTTTTCGGCCATCGCGGGACAACCACCGAGCAGGACGATAGCGGAAACCAGCAGTTGAAGAAGCGAGCGGCGAGACATGGGGCGTCCTCCCGGCAATGCGGATTGCGGATTGGTCACCCAGCTTCGGGACAAGGTTCAAGCCGGCTGCATTCGACCCTGCATTTATCACGGACTGAAGGTCCGGCCGGCATCACTTCAGCTTCTTGGCACTCTCATTAGGCCGCGCGACGCCCCACGGATCGTATTTTTCCTTGGGCTCGGGAATGCGCTCCAGCGCGGCCTTGTAGGCGTTCTCATCCACCTGCGGCTTCTTTGGTGCGGCTTTGGTGTCTTCGCTGTGAGGCCGCTTGCCCCCCATCTGCGCATACGCGGGCAGGGCTATCAGCGCCAACACAGCCAGTGCCGCCACGAAAGTCTTCATAGGTGTGCTCCCTGCCCCGTTTGCTCGCAAACTTACCCCGCAGGCAATTGATGGCAAACCTCGAAAGCCCTTTCCCCGCCCGCAGATCAGCAATTTTTGATCGCCCGGGGGTGCGCCAACACGCCGCAAGCGCGTATCTTGCGTGGTCGGGGACAGGTCTTGCGGGATGCGGGGGATCATCGTTCGTTCGGCGCTGATGGTTGGCACGGCGCTTGCGCTTTCGGCTTGCGGATGGGCTGACAGCCGTTCGCCGGTCCCGGAATTCATGCGCGCCAAAGAGATCGAACCGCCGCCGCCCGAGCCGCCGCCTGACGTCAAGCAGATGGTTCGCGAAAAGCTGGATTCGGTGTTCACGGCCGCATCCAACCCGAGCCAGGTTGAGGTGTCGCCGCCGCGTCGCGACCTCCGCGGGCAGGGCTGGACCGCCTGCGTCAGGGCATTGCAGCTGACGGCCGCGAACGGCAAACCGCTCTCCCCGCAAACCTACCGCATCACGATCTCCGGCGGCGTCATCCTCGACCGCCGGCGCGTCGATGAAGACGACAATTGCCTGTCGGAAAGCTACGAGCCGATCTGAAGGCGGCGATCGCTGCTAGGCGGCTAGTTTCCCCTGCTGCTGAAACTGCTCAAAGGCCGATATCGCATCTGCCGCGTACATCAGCGACGGACCGCCGCCCATGTAGACAGCCATGCCGAGGGCTTCCTCCACCTCCTGGCGTGAGGCACCCAGTCTGACCAGAGCCTCGGCGTGGAAACCGATGCAGCCATCGCAGCGCGTGGCAATGCCGATCGCAAGCGCGATCAGCTCCTTGGTCTTCTTGTCGAGTGCGCCGTCACGGGTCGCGGCCTGCGCCAGCGCTGAAAAACCCTTCATGGTGTCGGGAATGTCCTGGCGCAGTTTCGTCAGATCGGCGGAAATGCGCTTTGTGATTTGGGGATAGTTCTTTTCCATGGAGGATTTCTCTGCTCGGTCACGTTTCAAGGGGATCGACGGGCGTGGCAATGCGCGAGAGCGAAGGCCGACGGCTGAGAAAGCGCGCCAGCCACATGCCTGCGAACATCGTCGCGGCGAAAATGAACGCTGCGCGCGAACCGTAGCCGAGCGCGGTCAGGGCGGGTCCCGGGCAAAAGCCTGCAAGCCCCCATCCAAGGCCGAAAATGGCCGGACCCGAGATGATGCGGATATCGAGCTCCCGCCGGGTCGGCAGATGAAATCTTTCGCCAAACAGCGGTTGTGCTCGCCTGAGCACGAGGCGGAAACCGGTGAAAGTCACGGCAACCGCGCCAGCCATCACAACAGCGAGGCTTGGATCCCAGGTTCCCGACGCCATGCCGCCGAGGTCGAGAAAGTTCAGAACTTTCGCCGGATTCGACATGCCGGAAACCAGAAGGCCAACGCCGAAGATGAAGCCGGTCACGAACTGCAGCAGGATTGCCATGATCGCTCAGCCCCCATGTCGCGCAAAGAACACGGTTGCGATGCCGGCGGCCATGAAGGTGATGGTGGCGACCAGCGAGCGCACCGAGAGCCGCGAAATGCCGCACACGCCATGACCTGACGTGCAACCGTTGCCCCACACCGAGCCGAAACCGACGAGCAGCCCTGCGAGCACAAGCACGGCCGCATTGGCATCGATGATTTGGGCGGGCAGCCTCACACCGGCAGCCACAATAACAATGGGCGCGGCGACCAGCCCGGCGACGAAGGCGAGCCTTCCGCCAAATTCACGGTCCTCGTAGGGCGGCAACAGGCGCGCCGCGATGCCGCTGACGCCGGCAATTCGCCCGGTCAGCGCCATCAGCATGACGGCGGACAAGCCGATCAGGGCCCCTCCGACAAGGGAAGCAATTGGCGTGAAGGCGGTCGCGGTCATCGAATAGGGTCCATGTCTGATGTTCGATCCATACGCTGGGATTGATCATGGCTACTTGATCAACATCAATTGTTTCGGTCGCGGCGGCATCGGGCCGCAAGCGCTGCCTTCGGCTCTCAAATGGTAAACGCCCGGTTAACATTACCATTCAAATTGCGCTTCCGCGCCAACGGCATTTTCCAATCTTTCCGCTAGCGTGATCCGATCGCGAACGGGAAGACGGGACGTGGCCGATATTGCCGAGCCAACAATGGTGCGTCGTGCATCGCGGCAGGATGCCGCGGCTGCGCGCGCGCTTGCGGTAGACGCCGATGCCCTGATGCGGCTTACCGCGATCGGCAAGAACCTGTGGCGCGACTTAAGCGCGCGCGCGATCGAGCCCAACGGCTACTATCTGCCGGAGTGGAAGCTGGCGGTGAGCGCCTCGGCCAGCGGCCGCACCGGCGCTTCAGTACTTGCTGCCTGGGGCGATACCGGGCTGATCGGCCTGCTGCCGGTGGTCTCGATGTGGCGCGCCTACAAGATCCCCCTGCCCGTGCTGGTAAGCGCCGATCCCTACGGTTCGCTCGGCACACCGCCGCTCGATCGCGACAGGGCCGGCGATGCAATTGTCGGCTTGATGAACGCGGCGCGGAAAGCCGGCGCCCACGCGCTGATCCTGCGCGACATGTCGCTTGAAGGCGCGGCCATGAAGGCCATCGGTGAAGTGTTGCGACAAGGCGGCATGCATCCAACGGTGCTGCAATCCCATGCCCGGGCCTGTCTTGACGCCAGGCGCGATGCCGACCAATTGCTGCAGGACGCGCTGGGCACGAAGAAACTCAAGGAGCTGCGGCGCCAGCGCAACCGTCTGGCCGAGCACGGCGCCGTCAGCTTCGACGTTGCACGCAGGCCCGAAGACGTCGCCGCCGCGCTCGAGACATTCCTGACGCTCGAAGCCTCCGGCTGGAAGGCCAGGCGCGGCACCGCGCTCGCGCAGGACGACGGCGACGCCAGCTTTATCCGCAGCGCCACTCAAGCGCTTGCGCAACGCGGCCAATGCGAGATCGTGAGCTTGCATGCCGGCGCCACGGCAGTCGCGGCTGCGATTGTGCTGCGGCATCAGGATCGCGCGTTCTATTTCAAGCTCGGCGTCGACGAGCGCTTTTCGAAGTTCTCGCCCGGCGTACAACTGACGCTCGGCCTGACGCGGCATCTGTGCGCCGATCCGGAAATCGCGCTGGCCGATTCCACCGCGGTTGCCGATCACCCCATGATCAATCCGATCTGGCGCGGAAGGCTTGCGATCGGCAACGTCATGGTTCCGCTGCGGCCGAACGACCCCGTGGTGCCGATTGTCCACGCCGCGATGACCTTGCGCCGGCTGGTCCGCGCGCCCGCACGCCGCGTGGTTCAATTGATCCGGAAATCTCGGGAGAAATCGCGATGAATACCGTCAGCGAAGTCGCGCCTGTCATTACCGCTGCCAACGAGGCGCTGCGGCGCGACTTTCCGCTAAGGCCGTTCGCGATCCGCCACAAACTGGCGGGCCATCCGCTGCTGAACCTGTCGCGTATTGCGCAACTGGCCGCGCAATTGCCGCGCGATCTCATCGAATATAATTCGGGCAAGGTCGCGATCAGCCAGGACCCGGATGCGATACCTCAGGTCGATCTCGATCCGGTCGAGGTGGTGCGAAGCATCGAAACCGCCGGCGCCTGGATGGTGCTCAAACGCGTGGAGAATTCGCCGGAATATCGCGCCCTGCTGGAAGATATGCTGCTGTCGGTGGCCCGCGCACGCGGCTTCAACAGCCTGTTCGACGCCGGCTTCGAACAGGTCGAGGGCTTCCTGTTCGTATCCTCACCGAATTCGACCACGCCGTTTCATCTCGACAGCGAAGACAATTTCTTCGTGCATATTCACGGCGAAAAATTCTTCACCATTTTCGACAACAGCGACCGGTCGATCGTCGGCGACGACGAGATCGAGCGCTCGATGACCAAGCACCGCAACCTGAAATATGACGAGAGCTTCGCGGCCCGCGGCAAGGAGTTTCACCTGTTCCCAGGCGACGGCTGCTACGTGCCGTATCAATGGCCGCACTGGGTCCGCACATCGGATAGCCATTCGATCTCGCTGGCGATCACCTGGAAGACGCGCGAAGTGCGCCGCCTCAACGATCTGCATTTCTTCAATTCGATGCTGCGCGGCATCGGCCTGCCGCAGCAGCCGCCGGGCAAGCAGCCCCTGCGCGACGCGCTCAAGCTTGCGTTCTATCGCAGCGTGACCACGGCAATCAAACCGCTGCGCGCTTCGCTCGCCATGCGCCGCCTGCTGCGCCGCATCGCGCTTGGCAAACGCGCGAACTATTATTTGAAGGGGGCGTAGGCCCGCTCAGCCGTGCCATTCACTTCAGCGGCGAGTGCGGCGCGGGCAGCATGATGGTCGAGTGCATCTCCTCGAGGAACGCCGGTCCCTTGCCAAGGAATTCCTGCCAGGCCGGATCTTTCAGCGCGTTTGCGCGGGCTTCGGCGCGGGCGTTCAAGCTGGGATACGCCCAGATGTGGCAGACTTCGTTCGGTTGGCCTGCTTCGGTCTGCCAGAGGCCGACGATCTTGGAATATTTCTCACGCGCCGGGAGCACCGCGGTGAACGCTTCGAGCCACTTCCTGACCGCGCCGCCGGTCTTGGCGCGATAGTTGCGAAGCTCGTAGATGTTTCCCGCCGTCGCGGGGGCGACCGGCGCCTTGATCGCGTTGAGCAGGCGGACATCCTGGCGCATCAGCAGTGGATAAATCAGCGGCGTGTACTCGCTGGTCCAGCGCGGGTTCTTGGCGAGCTCGGCGCGCAATCGCGCGCGCTCGGCGAAATCGCCGTAGCTCCACAGATGCATGACCTGATTGAGGGGGCCGATCTCGCTCGACCAGTAGCCTTCAAGCTTGCCGTAATCATCCTTGCGGATGTCGCGCGACACCGTGCTTGCCGCCTTGACCATGTCGCCGAGCGTGCCGGGCTTCACGGTGTAGGTCCTTAGCTCATAGATCATGATGTTTCCCCATCTTTTATTGTCGTTGGTCCCGTAGCTTTATCAGCAGCCATCAAGACATGAAAGACACGGCGTTCCCTGGATACCGCGCGCGGTTTCCTTGCCGCTGACGCGAAGCAATGTCCAACCTCGTCGCTCAATATCCGAGCGAACTCGCGGCCGGATAACGATTTTATGCAGGCAATTCCAGCATCCGTTCAATGCCACCCGGTTCCGGCGCCGCGACTTCGATGGAAAGGCATCCTTACAATTGCTCCATGAAGGTTTTGCATGAGTTCTTCCATGCTGTCGCCTTGGGTAGCGCAGCCCGGAATGGCAGGGACCTCGGCCCAGAAGCCCCCCTCTTCGGCCTGGTGTATGACAATCTTGATCTTCATTCTTAGTCTCCTGGGGCAAACTGTCGCGTTCCCAGACGCACTGGATTTGCTGCTGGAGATTCCGGGTTCGCGCTAAGGCGCGCCCCGGAATGACGCTCTCTCGCGTCACTCCGCCGCCTGCGCGTTGATCTCCGCCGAGACCTGGCGGATGGCACGGGCGAGCTGATCGGCCGGCTGCGCGCCCGATACCGCATATTTCTGCGCGAACACGAAGGTCGGCACGCCGGAAATTCCCTTGTCGGAGGCTTCCTGCGCCTGGCCCGAGATCAACGCCACGTCCTCATCCGTCGCAAGCCGCCGGCGCACCTCGTCGGCATCAAGGCCGCAATCGGCCGCCGCCTGCACCAGCACGTCGATATCGGTGAGATCGCCGCCGTCGCGGAAATACAATTCCATCAGCCGTTGCTTCATCTCGGCCGCCTTGCCTTGCGCTTCCGCCCAATGGATCAGGCGATGGCAATCGGTGGTGTTGGGCTGGCGCTTGACCAGCTCAGGCCGGTACGACAGCCCCTCCTCGCCCGCGGCCGCAACCACGCGTCCGGCGATGCCCTTGTAGGCTTCCACCGAGCCGAACTTCGCGGTCAGATATTCGTCGCGGCTGATGCCCTCGCGCGGCACCCATGAATTGAGGAAGAACGGCCGCCACCGAACTTCCACGGGAACGTCGGGCACCAGCTTAAGCGCGTCCTCGATCCGCTTCTTGCCGATATAGCACCAGGGGCACACGACATCGGAGACGATATCGATCTTGAGCGGTTTTAAAGTACCCATCAGCGTATCCTCGCGCGGAACGATGCTCCCAAGATAGGCCAGACGGCGCGCGAAACAAGCGCGCTATGTGAGCTTCGCCGCCATGTCCCGCATCCGCTCGGCGGTCAGATCATCCGCGGGAAAGAACGTCTCGAGTGCCAGTTCCGACAGCGTGATATCGACCGGCGTGCCGAACACCATCGTGGTCGAGAAGAAGCTCAAGATCTCGCCGTGATAGCGCATCTTGAACGGGATCGCGACATTGTCCGAGGACAGCGGGCCCGAGCGCGCCGGAATCGGAAACGCCTTGAGGTCGCCATAGAGCTTGATCAATTCGGGATCGGCGGTGGCTTCGCATTGCCGATGCAGCCGCTCCAGCAGATGCCCGCACCATTCGGCGAGATTGACGGTGCGCGGCGCCAACCCCTCGGGATGAAAGCTCAGGCGTAATACGTTGAAGGGCTGGCCCAGCAGACGCTCCGGAACGCCCTCGATCAGCGGCGCCACCATGCGGTTGGCCGACACCAGATTCCAATGCCGGTCGACCGCGAGTGCCGGGTTGGGCTCGTGCGCCTTCAGCACGAGATCGATCGCCTGCCGCACCGGTTTCAGCGCGGGGTCCTCGAGCGAGCGATGCGGAAAGGCCGGCGCGAACCCGGCTGCGACCAGCAGCACGTTGCGTTCGCGCAACGGCACCTCGAGCCTTTCTGCGAGCTTCAAGACCATCTCGCGCGACGGCGCGGCGCGGCCGGTCTCCACGAAGCTCAAGTGACGCGCCGATATCTCGGCATCGCCGGCGAGGTCGAGCTGGCTCAAATGGCGGCGCTGCCGCCATTCGCGCAAGTGATCGCCGATATGGACGGGCCTGGCCCGGTCGGTTCGAGCATTGGAGGTGTGTACGTTCATGGTGGAAAACCTACCATGCGATTTTCACCCCTTCCATTACCTCCGACGTAATCGAATTGGGTACCGGGCGAGGTCATCTTCGAGAGCACAGGAGATGAACCATGAGCACGCTATCCCCGTCCAACCCTTCCGTCGCCGGCATTCTTGCCTGGTTGCTTGGCCTTGCAACCTGGCTATTGGCCCGCGCGCTCAACATGCCCCAACCGCTGGTGCATTCGACCGGCATCTTCGTGTTCGTGCAGGTGCAGACGGTCGAAAACAGCATCGGCAGGTCGCTGTGCCCGGTGCGGCTGCTGCGTCGGTTCCGATCCTGGTTGCGCTGAATCCCAAATCCATCCCCTAAAACGAGGAGAGACTTGTCATGATCCATCCATCGCTGTTGCTGCGCCGCGCCATCCTGCTTGACGCTGTCGTCAGCGGCGTTATGGCGTTATTGCTGACGTTTGACGCCAGCACACTCGCTTCGCTGCTCGATTTGCCTGAAACCTTGTTGCGCGAGAGCGGCCTGTTCCTGATCGTCTATGTGCTGCTGATCGGCCGGCTCGGCACACGACAATTGATGCCGAGGACAATGGTATTGATCGTGATCGGGGGCAACGTGGCCTGGACCCTCGCCAGCATCGCGCTATTGTTCTCAGGCATGGTATCGCCAAATTTGTTGGGCGAGATCGTCGTCGTGGCGCAGGCGATTGCGAGCGGCACCTTCGCCGAGCTGCAGTACATCGGCATGCGCAAGAGCGGCCGTGCGGTAGCGGCTTAAGCCGCGATCTGACGGTTGGGCTCGTCGACCGTCGCGGGCGTTTGCGTCGCGGCGGCCGGCCCTGGCGCAGGTTTTGAGCCGCGCTTTGCGTTCAAGCTCTTTGCATTCAAGGTCTTGCCGTTCAGGTGCTTGCCCAGAACGTTGACGCCATTCAGCTTTTGCTTCTTCAGCCTTTGCTTCGCGCGCCGTTTGGCAAGCTTCTCGGCTTCCCGCTTCGCCTTCTTCTCCGCCTTGACTTTCAGGCGCCGCCGTTCCGCCCTCGCCTCGGCGCGCTTCTTCTTGCGCTTCCTTTCGCAGGCGTCGCATTTGCAGCCGATCGGCTTCAGATAGGCTTTGAAGTAATCGGTGCCGTAATCGTAGTTGATCTCCTCGCCCGGCTCGATGTTCTTGATGGCGCGGATGACGACCTTCCGCTTGCGCGGTTTGACATCGGATTCGGCATTCGGCTTGCAGGCGTGATTGATGTAGCGGGCGACGTTTTCGCGCACCGAGCCGTCGATGGTCCAGCGGCCGTTGAGCTCGAACAAATATTTGTTCTCGATCGCGTCGTCTTTTTTCTTCTTGGAATCCAGAAGCGGCCCAAAATAGCGGACGATTTTGGTGCCTTTCTTGATCGGTTGGGTGGCGAAGAGGCCCAAACCGGTGCGGGAGCGGCCGACGCGATAGGGCTTATTCTGAGGGATGGCAGGCATGATGATCAGGTTACTGACACACACGAACGAAGGCTTCAAGGAAAGGCGAAGGTGCTGTTCTAAAACGATTCAGCGCCAATGTCAGGTATTTCGCGCGTTACCTTTTGAACCTTCCCCAGATAGCGTGTGTCGAACGTAGCAGCAGCCCATACGTTTCGCGATGAAAGGCGCGCTATCAAATTTGAGTGTCACATTCAAAATTGCAGCCGTGGCGTTATTGGGTGCGGTGCCCGGCCTGATTGGTCAGGCAAATGCCCAGACAATCGGCAGCAGCTACACCTCAACCGCGCCCAGGGACTGCCGCATGATCGGCGAGCCCGGCAACCTCGATGGCAGCACCACGCGGGTTTGCCCCGGCAAAACGGGCCTGGTGGTGCTGATCAGCCAAGATGATCTGCGCGAAACCGTCTCGGTCGGCCGCAATCGCGTTGCTGCCGCCAGGGAACCGGCGGCCCAGGTCTGGTTCGGTCCGTTCAATTCGACCGCCGATACGGTCGAATGGCGCTCGCTCGGCGGCAAGCCGTTTGCGGTCATCCAGCGCTGGCACATCGCCGACAACGGCGATCAGGACAAGGACGGCCGTCCGGTCGCAAAACCGATGCTGGCCGTGACAAGGCTGCCGCCAGGCCCGGTGTGCCACGTCGCCTATGTCGACGTGAAAGCCAACGCCAACGCCAATGAGCTCGCCCGCAAGGCGGCGGACGAATTCGCGCGCGACTTCAAATGTGGCAAGGACGAGGTGAAGGTGATCGGCGAAACCGGCACCGCGGTGGGGTTGGCCCGGCGCTGATCCAGAGCATGATCCGGAAAAGCATGCCCTCGGGCTACGACCCGATGGGTGGGAACCGGTTTTCCCTTAGCTAACAAACGCAATGCGTTTGCGCGGAGATCATGCTCAAACAAGGAGAAGAGATCATGATCCGGGATCATGATCTAAGACGTCGGCAGCTGCCCGATCGCGCGCCTCAGCATCGCATCCAGCAAAATCTCGGCATCGGCGCCCGCGGGGAGCCGGCTGAGGATGTCGGTCAGACGGCCATCGAGGAGCAGCATGGTGAAACCGTGCACCAAGGACCAGGCGCGTGCGATGTCCGCCGCCTGCTCGAGCGATAGCGCCTGTTCGGAAATTGGCTCCTGGCGGCTCGCGCCGATCGCTCCGGCTAGCCCTGCGAACGAGGCTTTGGCGGCCTCGCGCAGCGACGGCCGCGTCATATCGAGGCGCTCGGTGCGGAACATCAGTCCATACACGCCGGGATGCGTCTGCGCATAGGCGACATAGGCCCTGGCCCGGGCCAGCGCCTTGTCCGTCAACGAGCTCCCCCTCGCCGTGGCAGCTGCCATGGCCACGTTGAATTGGCGGAAGCCGATCGCGGCAAGTTCGCTGACGAGGCCGGTGAGATCGCCGAAATGATGGGTGGGCGCCGCGTGCGACACGCCGGCTTCGCGCGCCACCGCGCGCAGCGTCAGCCCGGCCAGTCCGTCGCGCTCCAATACCCGTTCGGCCGCGTCAAGCAGGGCATCGCGCAAGGCGCCATGATGATAGGGCGTATCGTCGTTGCCGCCGGCGCTCCGCGGCCTGCCCGGGCGCGCCGTTGCGGCCCGGTTGGCGGGCCGGCGGAGCTGCGTTCGGGCTGTGGCTGCTTTTTTTGCCATCTAACGCTTTATACGGCCTTATTTTTACATCGTAAAGATTTCACTTGACCACGTCATTCCGCTGCGTTAAGCGCATCTTTACAGTGGAAAGATAGCCGAAAGAGGCTACGCATGACGATTTTCCTGATCCTAGCCCCCTACGGCGCCTTTGCGTCGCTGATGCTGCTGACCTCCGCCAAGGCGGGCGTGTTTGCCGCCGCCGCGATCGGCCTTGCGGTCATTGCGCTCGATTTCATTCGCGGCCGATCGCTCAAATGGCTCGGCGCCGGCTCGGCTGTCCTTTTCGCCGCCCTCGGGCTCTACCTCACGCTGATCGATCCGAGCTTGGGCAATTCGGCCGTGAAGCTTTCGGTCGACACCGGCATATTCGCGATCTCGCTGACCTCGATGCTGATCGGCCGCCCGTTCACCCTGCAATACGCGCGTGAGGCGGTGGCCGCCGAGACCGCCGCGATGCCCGGCTTCCTGCGCGCCAACTACGTCATCACCGCCGCCTGGACCGCCGCCGCCCTGGTGATGATGGTTGCCAATCTGGCGATGCTCTATGTGCCGGGCCTGCCGCTCTGGTTGGGCCTTGCGATCGCCTTCGCCGCCCGCAACAGCGCCGTTTATTTCACCAAATGGTATCCGCAGTACCGCAAGGCGAAATACGGAATCGCTCCCGCCGGTGCCGTCCCCTCGACCTGATCGAGACCGAGGAGGCCTTTAGATGAAGGACGTCTTTGTCAGGCTAGCTACCGACTTCCTCTCGGCGATCATCTTCCTTGCCATCTACCTCGTCACCGGCAATGTCGCGCTGGCGACTGCGGTCGCAATCGCCGGCGCGCTGGCCCAGGTCGCCCACGCACGTTTGAGCAGAAAGCCGCTCGCCTTCATGACCTATGCCAGCCTCGCACTGGTGATCGTGCTCGGTGCCGCCACGATCCTGACCCGGGATCCCCGCTTCGTGCTGGCAAAACCCGCGATCGCGCATTTCGCGATCGGCGCGATCATGCTCAAGCGCGGCTGGATGCTGCGCTACTTGCCACAGATCGCGACCGAGACCATTCCGGAATATATCAGCATCGCCGGCTACGCCTGGGCGGCGCTGATGTTCGCGCTCGGCCTGGGCGTCATCGCGGTCGCCTCGACCGGCGACCTCACGCTGTGGGCGTTCTACATCTCCGTCGTCGCGATCGGCGCCAAGGTCTTGGCCTTTGCCGTGCAATATCTGGCGTTCCGCATCCTCGTCACCAATCGGCTTCGTTCCATCGGCGCCTGACCAAAGCGTCTCTGAGAGGATTCGGCTTGAGCCGCGAGATGCGCTATACAGCCTCCGGAGCTTACCCAAAGTCCCGAAACCATTTTTGGTTTTGCGAAACACTAGAGTTGAGGAGACCAGGCTATGGCGGTGGACGGAAACTGGAATCTTGTGATGTCGACGCCGATGGGCGAGCGCAAGGCGACGCTAAGCGTAAAGAGCGCGGGCGGCACGCTGACCGGCACGCAGGGCGCCGACGGCAATTCCACCGAGATTTTCGACGGCACCGCCAATGGCGACGACGTCGCCTGGAAGGTCTCGATATCAAACCCGATGCCGCTGACGCTGGAATTTTCCGGCAAGGTATCGGGCGACAGCATGTCGGGCGAGATGGGCATCGGCCCGATGGGCAGTTTTTCGTTTACGGGGACGCGGGCGTAAGCCACCGTTCTCGTGTCCCGGATGCGGCGCAGCGTGCAACGCTGCTCCGCAGAGCCGGGACCCACGCCAATGGACCCCGGATCAGCGATGGCGCGTAGCCCGGATGGAGCGCAGCGCAATCCGGGAAAACTCAACCCGCTCGCAAGATGGCCCCGGATTTCGCTGCGCTCCATCCGGGCTACGCGCTTCAATTAGGCGGGACGACGGGGTACGATTCCGATCGGGTTGAAGGTGTAGACAGCCTCGCCGTGCTGGTTGTAGGCGGTCCATTTGACGCGCACGATGCCTTGCGGCTTGGTTTTCGACGGGACCAGTTCGACCACCTCGCCTTCGAGGTGAAGCGTGTCGCCGGGCCGTACCGGTTTCGGCCATCGGAGATCATCGACACCCGCTCCGAGAAGCGGATGCGGCCCGAATGGCCGCACTTGAACCGCGAGATTCATGGCGATGGCGGCGGTGTGCCACCCCGACGCGGCAAGTCCCTTGAGGACCGTCTGTTTCGCCGCCTCTTCATCGAGGTGAAACGGCTGCGGGTCGAACTCGGCGGCGAAGCGCAGGATGTCTTCCCTGGAGACCGTCGTCTTACCGCTCTTGAAGCGCATCCCTAACTTCAGGTCGTCGAACCATTCGATCATTATTTCCTCAGCTCAAGGCCTCATGGCACAGCAAGATACGCGCGGGCTTCAATTCTCACCCCAGGTTCAATTCCTTGAAGAAATCATTGCCCTTGTTATCGATGATGATGAAGGCCGGGAAATCCACGACCTCGATGCGCCAGATCGCTTCCATGCCGAGCTCGGGATATTCGACCACCTCGACCTTCTTGATGCAGTGCTCGGCGAGGTTTGCCGCAGCCCCCCCGATCGAGCCGAGATAAAAGCCGCCGTGCTTCTTGCAGGCCTCGCGCACGGCGGGCGCCCGGTTGCCCTTTGCCAGCATCACCATCGATCCGCCGGCGGCCTGGAACTGATCGACGAAGGAATCCATGCGTCCCGCGGTGGTCGGGCCGAACGCGCCGGAGGCGTAACCATCCGGCGTCTTCGCCGGTCCCGCGTAGTAGATCGGATGATTTTTAAAATAGTCCGGCAGCGGCTCGCCCTTCTCCAGCCGCTCGCGCAATTTGGCATGCGCAGAATCGCGCGCGACGATCATGGTGCCGGTCAGCGATAGCCGGGTCTTGATCGGATATTTTGAAAGTGTTGCGAGGATTTCCTTCATCGGCTGGTTGAGATCGATTTTTACGACGTCGCCGCCGAGTGCCTGCTCGACTGCGGGCAGATATTGCGCCGGGTTATGCTCGAGCTCTTCGAGATAGACGCCGTCTTTCGTGATCTTGCCGAGCACCTGGCGGTCGGCCGAGCAGGATACGCCAAGGCCAATAGGAAGCGATGCGCCATGGCGCGGCATCCGGATCACCCGCACGTCGTGGCAGAAATATTTGCCGCCGAACTGCGCGCCGACGCCGAGCGATTGCGTCATCTTCAATATTTCCTGCTCCATCTCCAAATCGCGAAAAGCGTTGCCGTCGGCCGAGCCGTGGGTCGGCAGCGCGTCGAGATAGCGCGCGGAGGCAAGTTTTACGGTCTTCATGCAGAGTTCGGCCGAAGTGCCGCCGATCACGATCGCCAGATGATAGGGCGGGCACGCCGCGGTGCCGAGGGTGAGCACCTTCTCCTTCAAGAACGCCAGCAGGCGATCCTTTGTGAGAACGGATGGCGTCGCCTGGAACAAAAAACTCTTGTTGGCGGACCCGCCGCCTTTGGCCATGAACATGAACTTGTAGGCGTCGTCACCCTCGGCGTAGATCTCGCACTGCGCCGGCATGTTGTTGGCGGTGTTCTTCTCCTCATACATCGACAGCGGCGCCACCTGCGAATAGCGCAGGTTACGCCGCAGGTAGGCATCGCGCGCGCCTTCGGAGAGCGCCGCCTCGTCGTCGCCTTCGGTGATGACGCGAAAACCCTTCTTGCCCATGATGATCGCGGTGCCGGTGTCCTGACACATCGGCAAGATCCCGCCGGCGGCGATATTGGCGTTCTTCAAAAAGTCGAAGGCGACGAACTTGTCGTTGTCGCTGGCCTCCTTGTCGTCGAGGATCGCGCGCAACTGTTTTAAGTGCCCGGGCCGTAGATAATGATTGATGTCGCCGAAGGCGGCCTCCGAGAGCGCGCGCAGCGCCTCGCGCGACACCACCAGCATGTCCTTGCCGAGCACCTGCTCGACCCGCACGCCCTCGCTCGTCACTTTCTTGTACGGCGTGGTATCCGGCCCAAGCGGAAACAGCGGTGTGTGCTTATAGGGCGGAACGGGTTTTTGCGGGTCGGGAAAGGCTGTGGGGGCGTTCATGGGGTTAACCTGGAGATACGATAGCGCGGCCGACAAGTCCGATTCCAACCAGGAGAATTGCGGCGGAAAGAACCGGGGTGGAAAGGTAGATTGGCAGATCGGTCACGAGCCGTGCTCTGACCTTTGAAACGACTGAACCGAAGCTGGAGACATATTCCGACGCGGAGAACTCCTGGTCGCGGACTTCAGCTCGTAGAACGCGTCGAGTATCGACCGCGGCGTAAATAGTGAAGATGGAAAACTGAACGAGACCGATGAAGCGAAACAAGCTCTTCAGGGGAACGAGCCCAAAAAGCGAGGGCTCTTCGCCCAACAAAGCAACAATCGCCACTTCAATCAGATAAATCCCGCCGAGAACGATCATCAAGAGCAAAAAATGGCCGACAATGGTGACGGTCCCGACCAATGCTCTGTACAGCGACAGTCCCGTAGGCCGACGCCGTCTGGATGGTGCGGTGCGCACAGGCTCCATCAAAACGGAAGACAAACGCGCAGCTGGCCAAAGCAGTAACACGATTATCGCGAGGAGCGCCGGGAGTGGGATGGTCATGGGCCTCTATCCTCTTCGAGCCAGACGTACATCGCATACATGATAGCCGAAAGTACCAATACGATCGCTACAAGCGACCGGTTTTTGCGCAGCCCAGATCTTCATTTCATCATCATATCCGAACAGCCATGAGAATGCCCGCGCTCCGCCGATGACGAAAATGCAGAACAGGAAAACCGGTGCAGAAACTGCAGAAGCCACCGGATCAGGACGCTGCCTCCCTTGGAAGTACGGGCTACCAAGAACGCCTGTCTGGCCGGAATCCGGGTGACGGCTTCGTGGACGATAAGCTTCATTCGCAGAGGCGACGTAGAGGCCGGTCAAGTTCGTCCCCTGTCAATCGTCCACGCAATCCAAGACGGCCTTCACCTGCTGGGTGCTCCTATATCACGGTCGGACAAAGAAAAACACCCGCCCTTGCGCTATCGGCTCGTAGCCGCTTCAATGCGCCGCAAAGGGGCAATTGGCTCATGACATCACGACGACAATTTCGCCGATGGGCTTGGCTCGCCACAGCGCTCGCTCTGCTTGCCGCATTCGCGGTCACGCCGGCGCGGGCCGACCGCTGCGACGATACGGCGAGCCATCTCAAGGACCAGATCGACGGCATGCGGATCGGGCAGACTGCCGCAGGCACTATCTATCTGGCACATCCCAACGCCCGGGAAATCACGCTCGGCTGTTCGGGTAAGAATTTTTCCAATCAGTTGTTCGCCAAGGCCGACCGCAAGCCGACGCCGGCCTATCTCGATCTGATCGCGAGCGCCGCCGCCATCATCTTCACGCAGCCGAAGGACGGCATGCTGAAAGGCGTAACCCGCTGCGTCAAGCGGACGGGCCTGATCCGCGGCGACGATGTCTCGATCCGCTACCGCCGCCTCGACATGCGCTGCACGCGAACCAAGACCGAATCCTCGATCACGATCTCCCGCGGCCTCGATCAATAAGAACCTATCACCGGGAAGGAGCGAAATGGCTCCGCTCTACAAATTTATAGGGAATCCTCTCGATGTGAAGTTCCTGCTCGAGGGAGCCCTGAAATTTACACCCATTCCTGAGTTGAATGATCCTTCCGAGCTACTGGCAACCACAATTCGGGAGGACGTAGCAAAATCGCTGCGTCGGATTCGCAGGCACGGATATAGCGATAACGACTATGTTCATCTGCTCCGTCAGGGGAAGCTGTTGCAGAAGCTCGCGCCACGTTTCCAGGCGATTGCCGTTCCAAAAACGAAGGAGGCCGCTACTGCCGTCATTCGCTCGCAGTTCTACAGCGATTTCAGTGAAAAATTGGAGCGGCTGCTCGATGAAACAGCGCAAGCAATGTCCTCAAAAGTGGGGCTCTTTTGCCTGACGGAAAGGAACGATTCTCTTCCAATGTGGGCATATTACGCTGGCAACGCCAAGGGGCTGATCGTGGAATTCGGCGATCTAGCCGACACTTTCTCTGGCGACGATACCGGTGTCCTCCGCGAACCCATAGCGGTACGATACGAAAGGGAGAGTTTCGGAGTAACTTTCGATCCGCAAAGTCACGAGTCGCTTTTCTTCGCCAAGTTCAGAGATTGGAGCCACGAGCGGGAAGTGCGTGTCGTAATGCCGTTGGCCGACTGCCGCCAGGCATCGAACGACGAGCGCCAGCTATACTTGTTCGACGTACCTCGACGGCACGTATCACGCGTCATCCTCGGTTGGCAGATGGCCCCAGTAATGGTTGATCAAGTCGTCGAACGGGTCCGAACCATCAATCCATCGGTTCACGTGGTCAGAGCGAGTGTTGCGAGAGGTCAGGTCCGTTGCGACCAAGTCATCTATCAGTAATTCCGAGCCGCGTTATCCACCGAAGGGGTGACCGTTCTCCGGATGTATGAGCCTCCTGTTCACCATGCCCCGCGATCGGCCCCGATCGCGCGCATTTTAACGATCCGGTTCACGAAGCATTCGTCCCGCCTCGGCACCATCGGGGATGATGAGGAAGGATCCCGCACGTGAACATTTCAAGTGTCGCGCCGTCGGCCCCATTGGCCGCCCCGCAGCCGAGCGCGCCCAACACAGCTGACAAGACGCCTGACCCAACCGTCGACGCCGACGCCGGCGCAGCGCAGCCGACGCCGCCTCCTCCGCTGCCGCCGGGACAGGGAACGCGGGTCGACCAGTTGGTCTGAGCCACCGTCCTTCTCGCCCTGAGTGAGAAAATCATCGTCGCAAACTTGCCGGAAAATGCCTTAAATGATGGCAACGGCAAGGAGCTGACGATGCCCAACTCCAAGACTTTTACCGGCGGCTGCCATTGCGGCCAGGTGCGCTTCGAAGCTACCAGCGATCTCGCCATGGTGACGGCGTGCAACTGCTCGATCTGCACCAAGAAGGGCCTGCATTTCGTGTTTCTGGTGCCGAAGAGCTTTCAGCTCCGCGCCGGCGAGGAAAACTTGCGGGAATATCTGTTCAACAAGCACGCCATCCGGCATCAGCTCTGCGTCGATTGCGGGGTCGATGTGTTCGCCCGCGGCAAGAGGCCCGACGGCACCGAGGTGATCGCCTTGAACGTCAGTTGCATCGACGGCGTCGACCTCTCCAGGATCGCGATGACGCCGATCGACGGAAGGAACCGGTAGCGCTCTTGTTTTCGTCATGCCCGGCCTTGTGCCGGGCATCCACGCCGCCCTTCCTTTCGGCAAACAAAGGCGTGGATGGCCGGGACGAGCCCGGCCATGACGGAGGGTGAATTGGGTGTAGCGACTACTGCCTACAAATCCAACTCCTTGTAATGCCGAAAAATGCCTTCTTCGTTGAAGGCGATGCGCCGGTCGCTCGCAAGATAAGCCTTGATGTTCGCTCGCGCGGCAACGCGGTCGCGCAGTTCGACCAGAGCGGGAATTTTCCGCTCGAAGGCTTTCATCCGCTTGGGAAAAGCGTAACGCAGCCCCTCCACGATCTGAAACAGCGAGAGGTCGACATAGGTAATCCGGCGGCCGGTCACGTAGGCGCCGCCACTCCCCTTCACCAGCCCTTCGAAATAGCCTGTAAATTTCGGCACACGATCTTTCCAGAACTCATCGGTGCGTTTCCTGGCGGGCGCGCGCTGGTCTTCGTAATAGAGCGAGGGGCCGAGCGGATGATGGGTGTCGTGGATTTCGAGCACGAAATCGGTGATCGTCAACTGCAGCTGATGCACCCATAGCTTTCCGGCCTCCGCCTTGGGCGCGAGCCCGTGGCGCGCGCCGAGATAGAGCAGGATGTTGGCGGTCTGCCCGATCACGAGCTTTCCGGCCTGAAGGAACGGCGGCGCAAACGGCGGCGTGCCGCCACCCTCCATCATGCGCATCATCGCGGACATGCCGTTTGCGCTGCGCGCGACGTCGTCATAGGCGGCGTTCGCCTCTTCCAGCGCGAGGCGGACATATTCGCCACGGCCCTGAATGCCCGGCCAGTAATAAAGCGCATACTTCATCTGACTTCCCTGTTTTCTAAACGGCCGCGGGTTCGCAGTGTTAACAAACCAATAAACCATCAGTTCGGCGCGGTTGTCCCGGCCGAATCCGGGCCTGGCTCGACGACGCTTATCAAATTTCAACGCTAATTCGAAAAAAGCGCGCGGGCCTGGCAGCACGTCCAGCTACCTTCACAGCAACCAATTAACCCGCCGCCCTACGGTAAAAGCGACAGGGGAAAGCGTCATGCCGCAAACGGCCGCCTACGTCTTCGGCTGCGTTTCTCTGGGGTGACGACCGCTAAAGGCGATCGGCTAAAACCGTACGACGACCTTGCCGAAGTGACCACCCTGCTGCAGGCACTCGAATGCCGCGGCAATCTGGTCGACCGGAAAGTCGCGAGAAATCGCCGGTCGGATGGCATGAAGCTCCATCGCCTGCACCATGGCCTCGAACGCGGCGCGGCTGCCGGCCGTCGCGATATGCACGGTGGTGGCGCGGCGGATCGCTTCGAAGATATCGAAACTCGCCGACGTGTCGGCGGCGTAGCCGACCAGATGAACCTTGCCGCCCGGCCGTGTCGCGGAGATCGAGCGGGTCAGGAGTTCGGAGGGGATTTCAGCCGCGCCAGCAAGTCGGCATAGCGCGCCTCCCCGATTCGGGGCGATGCCGTCACCGGCGCTGCAAGCACGCCCTCCGGCTCGATCCGGCTGTAGATCAGGCGCTGCGGCGCCTCGCTCCAGGCGATATTGAAGGCGAACAGTTCGCGATAGAGGATCAGCTTGCTGAATGGCAAATGGTCGTGGACCCACCAGGCAAATTCGCGCCAATCCATGCCGGTGTCGCATTGGTCGATCAGCCAGGGCAGCACGACGCAGGCCATCGCGCCACGCGCGCCGCGCTGGTCCGGACTATCCCAGATATGGTTGCCGCGCGCCTGGTCGTTCGGCGCGCAATTGAGGCCGCGATCGACGCAGACCTGGTTGACCCGTTCCGAACGAAACGCCGATCGCACATGGACGCGCCCGAACGTTTCCTGCAACGGCTCGAGGATGTGCGTGCAGAGCTGTCTCGCCGCCGCGATCGCGGCATCCGGGTGGTCGGGAAAATTTCGAACGCCGTACTCGCTCGCGGTCTCGCTGTAGAGAAAGTCGCGCATGAAGAAATTTCGCGAGAGCCGGGTCCGTCCCAGCGCTTCGAGCGCCTCGCATCCTTCGGTCGTCATGGCTCAGCTCCGCGATGGAACGTGATTGCCTTGGCATGGCTCGGGCGCCGCCGCCCAGAGGAATGGTCGACCAATTACAGACCAATGGTCGGTTGTCAAGAAAACGCCGTGGTATTGACAAACCGTCAGTCGGTCTATACTTAACGACGGGTCGAATCGTTCTCACGGGAGGCTCTTTCCATGACAATCGAAAAGAAGCGCGTGGCCACCTCGGTCGGCGAAATCGCCTATGTCGAACGAGGGGCCGGACCGGCCGCCCTGTTTGTGCATGGCGTGTTTCTCAACTCCTATCTGTGGCGTCATGTGATCGACCGCGTCGCCGGCGTGCGCCGCTGCCTCGCGGTCGACCTCATCTCGCATGGCGACAGCCCGGCGCAGCCGGGCCAGGACATCTCGTTCCGCGCGCAAGCCGCGATGCTGGAGGCGTTTTGCGAGGCGCTCGGCCTCGATCAGGTCGACCTCGTCGCCAACGACAGCGGCGGCGCCATCGCGCAGATTTTCGCCGCGCGCCATCCGCAGCGGATCCGCACCTTGACGTTGACCAATTGCGATGTGCACGACAATTATCCGCCACCCGCCTTCGCGGCGGCACGCGCGTCGGCCGCCGCTGGCCGGTTCTCGGCGCGTCGTGCCGAGTTTGGCTCTGACATGGCTCTGTTGCGGCCCGGGTTCGGACTAGCCTACGAGGATGTCGACCGCGTGTCGGATGAAACCTTGCGGACCTATCTGGCGCCGCTGTTTTCGACGCTAGAGCGGGCGCGCGACCTGGAGCGCTGGCTCACGGCCTCCGGCGATTGCAGCCAGACCGTCGAGATCGAGCCGCTGCTGCGCCAGCTGCGGGCCCCTACCCTGATCATCTGGGGCACCGCAGATCCATTTTTCCCCCTGCAATGGGCGTATTGGCTCAAAAGCAGAATCCCCGGCGCCCGCAGCGTGATCGAATTGCCGGGCGCGAAGTTGTTTTTCCCGGAAGAGCGGCCGGACGCGGTGGCCAACGCCCTGTGCGGACATTGGCAAACCCTGGAGGCGGTCGCATAGCTGATGGCAATTCCCCGGAGCCGCGCGTCGCGGCGCTGATCGCGGTGCTGGTTGCGATGACGGCTTTCAGCCTGTTCTTCCGCACCACCGTCGGCACGCTGGCGCCGGTGCTGCGCGCCGATATCGGGCTCGATGCCCGCATGCTCGGTCTGGCGAATGGCGGATTCTTCACGGCCTTCCTGGTCATGCAGCTGCCGCTCGGGGTCCTGTTCGATCGATATGGCGTGCGCCGCTGCGTGGTCTGGCTGACCTTTGTTGCGGCGTTGGGATCGCTCGCCGGTGCCGTTTGCGTGGAGCCATGGAGCTTCGTCGGCTCGCGCGTTCTGCTCGGCATAGGTTCGGCCGGCTACTTCATGGGCGCCC
>Ga0210406_10001374_pt1 | contig 29773 bp, 30 predicted proteins | sample IncBWC30MmetaG_FD_155454 | JGI IMG/M metagenome (GOLD analysis project Ga0210406, IMG submission 155454) | Forest soil microbial communities from Barre Woods Harvard Forest LTER site, Petersham, Massachusetts, United States - Inc-BW-C-30-M | ecosystem: Environmental > Terrestrial > Soil >... | reverse complement strand
GCCGTCGGAGTGATACAACTCATCGATGCGATTGACCACGTCCGGCAGTATACTTTTCACGGTGCGAAAGCCGACCTTGCCGCGTGAACCGCGTTCGGCAATTTCAAACACCGCGCGCTCAGCCTCGTCGACTATTTCGCGCGCTTCGCGGCCTTCCGGCTCCAAGGCAGAACCTACGATCAGATTGCCCGCGGTAATCAGCTGACGCAGCACCGAGCGTTCGCGCACGATGTCCGCGTACGCTCGAATATTGGCTGTGGTGGGCGTATCGCGCGCCAGCGATCCCAAGTAGGACAGGCCGCCGACCTGGTCCAGCAGCCCCTGACTTTCCAGATGTCCGGACAGGGTCACCGCATCGCAGGGTTGACTGCGCTCGATCAGCACCGCGGCTGCCTCAAAAATCAGCCGGTGATCGTTGCGATAGAAGTCCTCGGCGATGACCCGGTCCGCGATCTGATCCCAGGCGGCGGCATCCAGCATCAAGCCGCCGAGCACGGATTGCTCCGCTTCGATGGAATGCGGCGGCAGGCGCAGGCCGTCGCCGGCACCCAAGGTTCGATTAATGACCCGAGCGGACATTCGCTACCCTAACGGTACGCGATGCCGGAAGCTACTCTTCGGCGATGATTGTGACCAACAAGGTCACATTCACGTCCGTGTGCAAGTGCAGCTGGACCTGGTGCTCGCCCGTGACGCGAATCGGACCCGTCGGCATGCGCACTTCACTGCGGCTGATCGGCTGGCCCGCTTTGACCGCTGCTTCGGCGATATCGGCGGTGCCGATCGAGCCGAACAGCTTGCCCTCGGTGCCGGCCTTGGCTCGGAGTTCCAGCTTGAAGTTTTCGAACTTCAAGGCGCGCGCTTGGGCCGCGGCCAGCTCGTGACCTGCTTTGGCTTCCAGTTCGTGCCGCTGAGTTTCGAACTTGGCGATATTCGCCGGCGTCGCCATCGTGGCGCGGCCGGTGGGAACCAGGAAATTTCGCGCGTAACCGGACTTGACCTTGACGCGATCGCCGATCAGACCGAGGTTCGCGACCTTCTGCAACAATATGATGTCCATGTGCCTTCGCTTAGCTTAGTGCTGATCTGTGTAGGGCAGCAGGGCAAGGAACCGTGCCCGGCGAATCGCGAGCTGCAGCTGGCGCTGATAGTGCGCACGCGTGCCCGTGATGCGGCTCGGAACGATCTTGCCGGTTTCAGTGATATAGCTCTTGAGCGTGGCGAGATCTTTGTAATCGATCTGCTTGACGTCATCTGCCGTGAATCGGCAGAACTTTTTGCGACGGAAAAAACGTGCCATGTTGCTCTCCTTTACCGCATGCCCATGGGCATGTCATCGTCGTCACCATCGTCGCCGAAGTCATCATGACGGCGGGCGTTTTCATCCGGGGCTCGCGCCATCGGAGAAGCTTCGGTGACCGCTTCGTCCATTTTGACCACCAGACTGCGCAGCACCGCATCGCTGAACCGGAACGAGCCGGTGAGCTCAGCCAGGGTCTTTTGGTCGCATTCGATGTTCAACAGGATGTAGTGCGCTTTGTGCACTTTGGAGATGGGGAAAGTCAGCTGGCGCCGGCCCCAATCTTCGAATCGATGCACCGACCCGCCACCGGCACTGATCATGCCTTTGTAGCGATCGACCATCGCAGGAACTTGCTCGCTCTGGTCTGGGTGGACCAGAAGCACGATTTCATAATGCCGCATTGTATCTCCCTAAGGGTTTAGCCTCCCGTTGCGAGCGGTGAGGCAAGGAGCGAAACCGGTTGCCCGGCAAAAAAGAGCGCGAAGGATACGTTTAATAGGGGTTTTGGTCAACCGGTCCGCTGGCGCAGGGCCTCAAATAGGGCAATTCCCGCCGCCACGGATACATTGAGAGACGGCACATGGCCTGCCATCGGGATTCGCACCAGGAAGTCGCACTTTTCCCGAGTCAGCCGCCGCATGCCGCTGCCCTCGGCCCCCAGCACCAATGCCAGCGGCCGCTTGAGGTCCGCCGAGTAAAGCGCTTGTTCGGCCTCCCCGTCGGTGCCGACCACCCAGATACCCCGCTCCTTGAGCACTTCCAGGGTGCGTGCCAGATTGGTCACGCTGGCCACGGGAATGAATTCCGCGGCGCCGGCGGCCACCTTGCGCACCACACCGTCCACCGAGGCGGCCCGATCCTTTGGTATCACCACGGCGTGAACCCCGGCCGCGTCTGCCGTCCGCAGACAGGCGCCTAAGTTATGGGGATCGGTGACCCCATCGAGAATCAGCAGCAAGGGATCCCCGCTCAGTTGACTCAAAGCTTGGGTCAGATCGTGCTCGTCCCAGGGCCGCAGCGGACGCATGGCCACCGCCGCGCCCTGGTGAACCACATCGCCCACCAATTTGCCCAGCGCATCGGCGGAGACCGAGTGCACATGCACGCCCACCCGATCCGCGCGAGCTTTCAGATCGCGTGTGCGAGCGTCATCGCGAGCCTCGACAATCCACAGTTCCAGCACGCGTTCCGGCGCTCGTTCGAGCGCGGCATTGACGGCGTGCAATCCATAAACAAAGCTGCGGTTTGAACCGGCCACGATGCGCCTTGATTAATTGCGACCGCCGCGCCCGCCGCGTTTTGCTCCGCCACGCCGTTGCCGGCTCTGGCCGGCACTGCGCCGCGCGTGTGTCGCGCTGTCGGCGCCGCGTCTTGGCGCGCGCACGGTACCGCGGCTTGCTGAGGCATCGGCATCGACCAATTCGAAATCGATTTGCCGCTGGGTAAGATCGACCCGATTCAAGCGCACTCGCACCGCGTCGCCCAACTGCCAACGCCGGCCGGTGCGCTGGCCCACCAGGCCCATACCGCCGTCCTCGAGCTCCCAATAATCTCCAGGAATGGCCGAGATATGCACCAAGCCGTCGATGGGCATGTCCTTCAATTGCACAAATAATCCAAATTCGAGCGCGCTCGAAATCGTCGCATCGAATGTCTCGCCGATTCGCGGTTGCATGTACAGACACTTCAGGTATCCCATCACATCGCGCGATGCATCATCGGCCCGGCGTTCGCGCTGCGAGCTCTCCGTTCCCAATGCCTGCAGTTCAGCCGTTGTGTAGGCATGCCCCGACGCGGACTGCGGTACAACCGCGGCTTTGATCGCCCGATGCACCAGCAGATCCGGATAGCGCCGTATCGGCGAGGTGAAGTGTGCGTACTCCTGCAGCGCGAGGCCGAAGTGCCCAATATTGGTTTGTTGGTACACCGCCTGTGCCAATGAGCGAATCACCAAGCCTTCGAGCAGCAGCCCATCGGGCCGCCCGGCCAGTCTCTCCACCAACTGGCGAAATTCGCGGGGTGTCGGCTTCTCCGAGAACACCGCACCGACCTGCAGCGCACTCAACACCTTCTGCAGTTCCGTAACCCGCTTATCTTCCGGTTGGCCGTGCACGCGATACAGGCTCTTGGCCTTCGCGAGGCGCAACGCCACCGCGGCTTCAACATTGGCCGCGATCATGCACTCCTCGATGAGGCGGTGCGCATCGTTGCGCGTCACCGCATAGAATCCCTCGATCGTGCCCTTCTCACCAATGCGCGCCTTGACTTCGCCGCCGCGGAAATCCAACGCGCCACGGGCATCGCGCGCCGTCTTCAGCGCGCCGTACACGGCGTAGAGCGTTTGCAACGAAACGCCCACCGCCGGCGACACATCGCCCGCATGTGCGCGCGGATTCTGCAAGTAGCTCCACGCTTGGTTGTAGGTGAGCCGCGCATGCGAAATGATCACCGCCTCATAAAATCGCGACTTGCTCAGTTTGCCGGTCCTGCTCACGTGCATGTCGCAGACGAACGCCAAGCGCTCGACTCGGGGCATCAGCGAGCACAAATGATTGGAAAGATGCTCCGGCAGCATGGGGATGACGCGATCCGGAAAATACACCGACGTCGCGCGCGCCCGAGCTTCGACATCCACCGGGCTGCCATGGCGCACATAGTTGCTGACATCGGCAATGGCAACGATGAGCCGCCAACCGCCGCTGCGCTGAGCCTCTGCGTACACCGCATCATCGAAGTCCTTGGCATCCTCGCCGTCGATCGTGACGAGCGGCAGCTCCCGCAGATCCTCGCGGCCCGCAAGGTCCGAGCTCAGCACATCGGGGGGAAACAGGTTCGCGGCGTCAAGAACCTCGGGTGGAAATTCCTGCGGCAGGTCGTGCCTCAAGATGGCAAAACGCGCGGCCAAGTGCGCCGGGCTCAAGTTGTCCAGCACTTCCACCACGCGGCCCTGCGCCGCGGATTCGCCTTGCGGCCGCTTGGTGACTTCGACGACGACTTCATCGCCTTCTTTCGCCCCGTGACGCTCGCGCATCGATACTTCAACCGAATACCAGTGGCCCGGATCTTCCGGTTCCACGCGGCCGCGAGTTTGTCCGGCGTGCCAAACGCCGCCGATCAGCTTCGGTGCATCGCCGGTGCGTTGGATCAATCGGGCGATGCGTCTTCCGCGTTCGTTCATGCCGACGGCGAGCACTTCGACACGATCGTTGTGCATCAATGTCGCGGTGTCGGCCCGGGCGAGCACCAAGGGCGCCGATCCGTCATCCGGCAACACCAGGACATCGCCATTGGCGCGGCCACGTACCCGGCCTGCGACGCGCTCACCCTCGCCCGCCGTGGCAAATCCGTTCGGCCCCTCGATGGCCTGACCGTCGCGCACCATCGCAGCCAGGCGTTTGGCCAGCGCGTCGCGCTGCGCATCGGTGGTCATGCCCAGCCGCTTCGCGAGACGGGCCGCGGTCAGGGGTTCAGGCGCCTCGCCCAGGTGTTTGAGCAACAGCTCACGGCTTGCGATCGGATCCGAATAGCGTGACTTTTCGAGCTCGAGATTTGGATCCTCGCCGCGCCAATCGGCGGCGCCCTTCGCAGCGCGGCCGGGTTTGGACCCTGAGCCGGTCGATCCGCGTCGCGTCATACGGTATTGAAGCTGGATTGGAGGCGATGCATGCGTTGGCAAACCTGTGAGATGGGTGGCAAATCTCGGCGTTGCGCTAAAGAGCGGCCGGCCGCGCGATTTACGCTGCCAGGTTAGCAGCTTTTGCGACCCTCCGGGCGGCGGCGGAGGCTTGCATTGACAACCACCAACCCAGTGCGTACATTTCTGCGCCTCGCGCAAGGCGGACCCATCTTGCCCAGGTGGCGGAACTGGTAGACGCGCTGGTTTCAGGTACCAGTGGAGCAATTCGTGGAGGTTCGAGTCCTCTCCTGGGCACCAATCCTGACATTGATCGTCGGCGGCCCGGAGTCACTGGCGGCAGCGCGATTACTGGCGGCTTGCCCGCCGTATTCCGGCCGTTGTCAGGAATTTCTCGTCGGCGACGCGCACCAGATCGCGCCCTTCGTTCTTCGCAACATAGAGAGCGGCATCCGCACGTGCAATGAGTTCGTCAAGCGAGCGGACCTGTATGTCGCACGTCGCAAGACCGGCGCTCATGCTGACGCGCAATCCTGCGCCGGACGGCGGCAGGTTGATTGCGAATACCAACGTGCGCAGGCGCTCGAGCGTCGCGATGGCCACTTCCGCGGTCGCGTCCGGCATGATGAGCAGGAACTCCTCACCGCCCCATCGGCCCAGCGAGTCATCGGCGCGCAGCGATTCGCGCCCCAAGCGGGCGAATTCTCTGAGCACATAGTCCCCGGTGGCATGCCCGCAGCGATCGTTGATGAACTTGAAGTGGTCCATGTCGATGATCGCGATGGTCAAGGGCTTTTCGGAATCTGTCGCAGCGGCGAGTGCATCCGTCGCCAATTCCGCTGTGCGGCGTCGATTCGGCAATCCGGTCAAACCATCCGTGCTCGCCAAGCGCACGAGCTGCTGACGGTAGCGGAAGTTGCTGACCAGGAAATAGATCAGCAGCGCGATAACCAGGACGGCGGACACGGCGGCGATGGCGTTCCAGCGCAATTGCTGCGCCTGGCGCTGAGATTGTTCGTGCGACAGGTCCAACTCGCGCTTCAGCAGTGCGTTGCGCTCGATCTCCCGATCCGTCTCGAAGCGAGCGCGCAGCGCCACAGCCTGCTTGGTTCGATCGGCGTCATTGGTGGCGACGTAGCGGCGCATGTATTCGGACAAATCGTTGTAGGCATCGCGGTAGTTATGCAGCGCGGCGTTGGTGCGCGCGCGCCATTGATACAGTGAGGCGACGCGCAGCGGCAGCACATCGGTGCCGCTGTGATCGAGCACCTCGTTCAAGGTGGCGAGTGCCTTCTCAGGATGGCCTTCAGCGAGATCGATACGCGCCAGCAAGGCCTCCGTCTCCTTCACCTCGTCGGAAAATCTCGATGCGATGAAGGTGAACAAGGCATTCTCGCAGGCTGCGCGCGCCTTGATGAGTTGGCCCAATTCAATGCGAGATTCGCAAACCCGCACATCGGCGAAGGCGACGCCCTGGGTATCGTTGAGCAGTGCGCTGAGCTTGCGGGCATCATCGAACTCATCGATGGCTTGCGCGTACTTTTGCATCAAGATCAGAATTCGTCCGCGCAGGAATCGGTCGACGGACAGCGCGAGCGGCGCGTGTTGCGCCGTGTCCCAGTCAATCGCTTCCTGGTTCAGGGCCAGCGCCTGCGGGTAGTCGCCCATGCCTCGCAACACCGTGGCGAGCACTCCCGCGGCCAGAACGTGAGGCTCGGCGAACGCCGGCGTGGTGCTGGAACGGTAAGCCTGGGTGAGGCTGCCGATGGCCAGGTCCTCGCGATCCTCGCGGTATTGCAAGAGACCGCGCCCGATGAGCAGGCAAATGTCTTCAAGAGATCCGCGCTTCTGGACGGCTTGCGCCTCTTCGGTGGTTTTTACGGCCGCGGCGATTCCTGCCTGGTCGTACACGTTTTCTGCATACAAGGAGAGCAGCATGATGCGGACCGGATCGGTATTGTCCGGCGCATATTTAAGTCCCTTGAAGACGGCGTCGCGGGCCTTTGATTCCAGCTCGAGGATGCTGTAGGCCTGTGCTTGCACGCTGTAAAGAGAGGCGAGCCGCTGCGAACTGGGCATGATCGCCGTCAACTCAGCTTTGAGAAGCTGTGCAACTTTTTTCAGGGCAGCATTGGCGTCCTGGTCCACCAGAATCTGCAGTGCACGGATGGCCGGATCGGCATTGGGAATGCATGCGGCGGCGACCGGCTGTGAGCTCAAGGCCCAGGACAGCAACAGTGCCGCGAAAATACCGGCTTTCCCCGCCCGGGAAGCACGCCGGCCCGCACACATAGGACTACACATGATTGTGACAAAATTACGGGTTTCCCCGCATCTGTTCGTTACCTGAAGTCACGGTTTTCAACTTCTACACAGCCGGGACGCTCGGGCGGCTGCGGCTGGCCTAAGCTAGTGTGACCCAATTCGCACAGCCATGCGCCGTCCTGCGAACGTCGATGGTGACAAGGCCGCCGCAAATAGAGCATATTGCCGACAGTTATTCCGCCCCGCAACAAACCCAGAAAGAGGACAGGGCCGCTTATGTCATCAACGTTTCTAGATCGCGAAAACACGGTTGCCGGTCCGGGTTTCAACCGATTTATGGTCCCGCCCGCGGCCCTGGCGGTGCACCTGTGCATTGGACAGGCCTACGCGTTCTCGACCTTCAACCTGCCGCTCACCAAGCTCATCGGGCTGACGCAAACGGCCCCGGGCGACTGGAATCTAAAGGACGTGGGCTGGATCTTTTCGATCGCCATCGTTTTCCTCGGTTCATCGGCCGCCGTATTCGGACGCTGGGTCGAACGCGTGGGCCCGCGCAAGTCCATGTTTGTTTCAGCCCTGTGTTTCTCCGGAGGGTTTTTGGTCTCGGCCGTCGGAATCCACTTCCACCAACTCTGGATCATCTATCTGGGCTATGGCGTGTTGGGCGGCTGCGGCTTAGGCATCGGCTACATCTCGCCGGTCTCAACGCTGATCAAATGGTTCCCTGATCGCCCCGGCATGGCGACCGGCATGGCCATCATGGGCTTCGGCGGGGGCGCTCTCATCGCCGCGCCATTGTCGGTGCTGTTGATGAAGCATTTCACGACCGCGAGTTCCAATGGCACGCTCGAAACCTTCGTCACCATGGGCGTGATCTATTTCATGTTCATGATGATCGGCGCCATTACCGTCCGCGTTCCGGCCGAGGGCTGGAAACCCGCAGGTTGGACGCCTGAGGCGCATCAGAAAAAGCTCGTGACCTCCGCCAACGTGGCAGTCGATGTGGCCTGGCGCACGCCGCAGTTCTGGCTGCTGTGGGGAGTGCTCTGCATGAACGTGAGCGCCGGCATCGGCGTGCTTGGCCAGGCATCGCCCATGATTCAGGAAATGTTCACCGGCAAAGTGACCGCCGCGGCGGCCGCGGGCTTTGTGGGATTGATCAGTCTATTCAACATGATCGGTCGATTTTTCTGGGCCAGCACCTCGGATCTCATCGGCCGGCGCAACACCTACATGGTGTTCTTCATACTGGGCATATTTCTCTACGCCCTGGTGCCCACGTTTGGCCACCTCGGGTCCATCCCGCTGTTCGTCGCGGCGTTCTGCATCATCCTGTCGATGTACGGCGGCGGTTTCGCCACCATCCCCGCCTACCTCAAGGATATGTTCGGCACCTATCAGGTCGGGGCCATTCACGGCCGGCTGTTGACCGCCTGGTCGGTGGCGGGCGTCTTAGGACCCGTTTTGGTCAATTACATCCGCCAATATCAAATCGACAGCGGCGTGCCCAAGGCACAGGCCTATTCGGTCACCATGTACATCATGTGCGGCTTGCTGCTGATCGGGTTCATTTGCAATTTCGCGATGCGTGAAGTGCAGGCGAAGTACTACTATCAAGCTGGATTGCCGGCCGGGAGTAAAGCATGAAGGCTAAACTCGGATTGATGTGGCTCGTGGTCGGAATTCCGCTATTGTGGGGGACGTTCAAGACGCTGCAGAACGCATTGAAATTATTTCAATAACCTGCCGGGCGATACTCCCGGCAAAACGGAGTTCGCCATGCATGTCAATTTGAGTCTCGCGCCGATTGTGGCGCTGATCGCCGGCATACTCATTCTGGTGATGCCGAAACTGCTGAACTACATCATCGCGCTGTATTTGATTGTCGTGGGTCTGCTGGGGTTGTTCGGCACCGGCGGCTCGTTTCATTTCAGATAACGGCGCGCAGCGCCGCGCCGTTCGGACTGCCCAGTCCGGTGCAGGCATCCCAACCTGCGGCCGCGGCAAAGTCGCCGTTGTTGCCCGAGGTAATGTCGCGCAACGCCTTGGGGTTTTGGTAGAGCTGCGGATTTAAAAAACCCGCGGGCTTGCCGGAAAGCTGGTTGACGCGCGCGATCAGCGCTGCCCAGAGCGGCGCCACGGCGCTCGTGCCGCCGATCACGCTGGCGGTGCCATCGACGCGCACCTCGTAACCGGTCTGCGGATCCGCATTGCCGGCCACATCCGGTACCCCGCGCCGTGTGAGAGCCACGGATTTGCCCTGCGAGTCGACGGCGCTCAACGATGCCTGCCAGCTCGGCTTCGCGAAAAATCCGCTGATGCCGCCGCCGCTCGCGCCACCATTGGCGCCGTCATTCCAAACGGTCTCACTGCTGATGGCACTCGGCGTAGCCTTCAAACTGGTACCGCCGCAGGCCAGCGCGAAGGAACTCGATGCGGGAAAATCCACGTGATCGGCGCCATCGTTGACGCCGTCGCTGGAGCCATTGTCGCCTGAGGCGATGCAGACGGTGATCCCTAAGGTCGCCGCCGCCTGAAAGGCCTGATCCATCGCCGTCATGGCCTGCGCCGTCCAACCCGATTCCGGGCCGCCCCAACTGATGGAGATGACGGAGGGTTTGTTGGTGGTGTCGTGAATCGCCGTGGTGATGGCATCGAGAAAGCCGGCATCGGTGTTGGGCGCAAAATACACGGCGATTTTTGCCTGCGGCGCAATCGCGCCGACCACTTCGATGTCCAGCATCACTTCACCGTCCGGGCCGCTCGCATCGCCGGTGGGCGCATTCTGGGCGTGGTCCACGGACACGGCCGTGACCGTAGGCGATGCCACACTCAAGCCTTTGAAATAGGTGTCCAAGTCGGCAGGGCGAAAACCACCGCCCAATTCAATCAGCGCCACGCACTGGCCTAAGCCGGTGCCGCTCGGAAATCCATACAAGGCGGCCACTTGCGGTGGCGTAAATGAAGTGGCCCCGGCCGCCGCCGGGCGCAATCTGAAATGCGGCGAGGCCTGCGGCCGGCTATCCAACCCTAAGACCGCTTCGACCACGCCATCGAGCGCGCTCGGCAATGCGATTCTCCCCGTGCGTCCGCGATAGCTGCAGCTGTCATGCTGCATCTGTTGCAATTGAACCTGAAAGGCGGCGTTGAACTGGGCCACCGTTCCCTGCACCACCACCGTGCGCCGCGCCGCATGCTCTTGAACGACCGTCAATCCACTGCTCACGGCGAAGGCTCGCACCGCGGCCAAATCGGCAGGTTGAGCACCATGGCGTTGTGCAAATTCCTCGCGGCTCATGCATGGGCCGGCGGCACGTCCGGAGGCGAGTTCAGCCACGCGCCGGTTGAATTCCTCGCAGGCACCGCGCCTCACGATGAGGCTCACTTCCAACCGTTCTTGTGGATCCGCCGGCGCCAATACGCGGGCTCCCGGCATGACAACGCGTTCGCTGCCTTTCAGAGAAATGCTGGCCATAATGACCTCCTGCTGGATTTAACCGAAGGGATTCTGGCGAATGATCGTCTGGTCGCGATCCGGCCCGGTTGAGATGATGGTGATCGGCACGCCGACCAGTGACTGCAAACGCTCCAAATACTTGCGGGCGTTATCCGGCAAACCATCGTAGCTTTTGATTCCCACGGTGCTCTCCTTCCAGCCCGGCATGTCCTCGTAGACAGCTTGGCACTCTGCAAAGTTTCCCGACAGCAGCGGCGGCGTCGTGGCGATCCCTGAGTCGGTCTTGTAACCCACGCAAATGCGGATCGTATCCAAACCGTCGAGCACATCGAGCTTGGTCACGCACAGCAGGGAGCAGCTGTTGTGCACGATGGAGCGGCGCAAAGCGACGGCATCGAACCAGCCGCAGCGCCGACGCCGTCCGGTTATGGAGCCGAATTCATGGCCGACGCGCGACAAATACTCGCCCGCCTCGTCGAATAATTCCGTCGGGAAGGGACCGGCGCCGACGCGCGTGGCGTAGGCCTTGACGATGCCGAGCACCTCGTGCAGCCGCCGGGGGCCCAAACCCGTTCCCGGCGCCGCGCCGCCGGCCGTCGTCGTGGAAGATGTCACATAAGGGTATGTGCCCAGATCCACATCCAGCATCGCGCCCTGCGCGCCTTCGAACAGCACATTGCGGCCGCTCACGCTGAGTTGTTCGAGAATCCCGGTGACATCCGCCACCAGAGGCTTCAAGCGTTCGCCCAAGGTTAAATTTGATTCCAGTACTTCCTGGAAATCGACGGGCGTGGTTTGGAAATAACGCTGCAATACGAAATTGTGATAATCCAGCACTTCGCCCAACTTCGCGGCGAAGCGCTCGCGGTGAAACAAATCGGCCACGCGCACCGCGCGGCGCGCCACTTTGTCCTCATAGGCCGGACCGATGCCGCGTCCGGTGGTGCCGATGGCATTCGCACCCTGCGCCTTCTCCCGCGCCTTATCGAGCGCGACGTGCGAGGACAGGATCAGGGGGCAGTTGGGACTCACGCGCAGGCGCTCGAACACCGGCACACCCTGCCCGATCAACATCTCGGCTTCCTTGAAAAAGGCGTCGAGTGCCAGCACCACACCGTTGCCGATCAGGCATTGCACCTGCGCATGCAGGATTCCGGAAGGAATCAGCGACAGAATGGTTTTCTTGCCGCCGATGACCAGGGTGTGTCCGGCATTGTGGCCGCCCTGAAAGCGCACCACGGCCTGCGCTTGATCGGTCAGAAGATCGACGACTTTGCCCTTGCCCTCATCGCCCCACTGCAGGCCGATCACCACCAGATTCTTACCCATTGCGCGCCATCCAGAGCAATGCCAGTCCCGCAACCATGCTGATCAAGCCGCCCCAACGAAGTTGCGACGGTTCGGTCTTCGACAGCTTGGCCATCAGCCGCTGCGCGGCGGCCGGATTGACGAAGGGTAGAATTCCTTCGAGTACCAAGTACAGGGCGAAGGCGCCGCCCAAGTAGCGCGCAAGTTCAATCCAACCGATATCCATTGTGACTTTAAGGGCTCAGCGCTGTGGGGGTTGCGTTTGCGATTTGTTGAAATACTTGAAGTAGGCATTGTCCGGCGCGATCACCAACATGTCGCCCTGCGTACCAATGGCCGCCCGGTAGGATTCCATGCTGCGATAAAAGCTGTAGAACTCCGCGTTCTTCGAGTACGACTTGGCGAACACCTCGCTCGCCGAGGCATCGCCCTGGCCGCGAATCTCCCCGGCCTTGCGCGCTGCGTCGGCCAGAATTTCGGTTTGCGACTTGTTGGCCTCGGCACGGATGCGCTCCGCCGCCTCCACGCCCTCGGCGCGCAGCTTGGCAGCCTGCGCCTTGAAGTTCGAGCGCATGCGATCGAATACCGAGTCCTGCACCTGTTGCGGCAGATCGATCTTGGTGATGCGCACATCGACGAGCTCGACGCCCAGCTGTACCGCCAGCGGCCGCGCCGTCTTCATCATGGCGCCGGTAAATTCAGCACGCTCCGCGGTAATCACCTGCTGCAAGGTGCGCTGCGTGACCACGCTCTTGATGCTGTCCTTGACCGTCTCGCCCAAGCGGGCATTGGCAACTTCCTCGGTGCCGCCGGTGGCTTCGTAGAAGCGGCGTAAATCAAGGATGCGCCACTTGACGTAAAAATCCACATTGAGCTGTTCCTGCTCGCGAGTCAGGAAATGCTCTGCCGGATACATCTGCGTCAAGATGCGCGCATCGTAGCGGTTCACTTCGTTGACCAGCGGGATTCGAAAGTGCAGACCGGGCTTGTAGTTGGAATCGACGATCTCGCCGCCGATCGATTTGATGGCGAGTTCGCCCTCGGTCACCGTGAATACGCTCGCGCGCACGATCAAAATCACGGCCACCAGCGCCAGCAAGATATAGAGCATTCGGTTTTGCATCAGCGCACCCCTCGCGCCCGAGCGGGATCCTCGACCGGCGTCACCTGAATCTCCGGCAAGCGCTGCGGCGCCACCGTCATCGTGTCGTTGGGATTGTTGACCGACTGCGGCCCCCCGGAGATCAACTTCTCCAGCGGCAGGTAAAACATGCTGTTGCCGCCCTTGACGTCGACAACCACTTTGCGCGAGTTGCGGTACACATTCTCCATGGTCTCCAGATACATGCGCTCGCGGGTGACCGCGGGTGCATGTTCGTACTGGTTCAAGACCTGATCGAATCGCGAGGTTTCACCCTGCGCCAGGGCCAGCACCTGCAGGCGGTACGCTTCGGCATCCAAGAGATTCTTGGCCGCTTGGCCGCGCGCGCGCGGCACCACATCGTTGCGATAGGTTTCCGCGTCCTGTTGATAACGCTGGCGGTCCTTGTCCGCCTTGATGGCGTCGCGCTGCGCATCCTGCACCGGCTCGGGAACAATGACGTCGCCCAACTTGACGCTGATGATATTGACGCCCATGTCGTAGTTATCGAGGGTGCGCTGTAGGAGCACCTTCGCGCGGTCCGTGATCGAGGGGTCGAAAGCCAGCGCCTTGTCCAGCGGGGCCTGCCCCACCGCCTCGCGCATGGCGCTTTCGCTCACCTGCATCAATGTCTCTTCGACATTGTTGACCTGGAACAGGTATTTGCGCGGATCAGGCTGGGTGTATTGCACCGCCGACTTGACTTCGACCAGATTGGTGTCGGCGGTAAGCATTCTGGCATCGTCGGTGACGCTGAACTGACGCGACACGTTGACGATCCGCTTACTCTCGATCGGCCAGGGCAGGTGCCAGTTGTATCCGGGCCCCGTGGTTTGCATGTACTTGCCGAAGCGCAAAATCACCGCGCGCTCCTGCGCATCGACACGGTACACGCCGCTGCCGATCCACACCGCGCCGATCAGCACCAAAATACTGCCGACGCCCCGGCCAAAGCCCGGAGAACTCTGTCCACCGCCCAAGCCGCCGCTGCCGCCGCCGCGCCCGAACAGAGCACTCAAGCGGCGCTGAAAATTTCGCAGCACGTCGTCAAGATCGTTCTGCGCTTGCTGCGGCCGATTCCAGGGATTACGTTTCTCCCCGCCAGGTTCGTTCCAAGCCATGCGTTATGCCTAATGATGAGTTGCGAGGTATCGGGTCACGGACAACCAGTTATTCTAACAGGCCGACCCGCCGCTTACCTAGAGCGCTTAAGCGACGCGCTTGACACGGGATCGGGGTGTTTCCACTAAGTTGACGCCCTTGGCACCCGAGAGCTTGGCAACCTCGGTGAGATCGAGTTCGACGTCCATTTCCCAGCTGCCGTCTTCGCACTGCCGCTCGCTGCGCACCGCGTTGCGCTTGTACAGCTCGGATCGGACGGCGGCGGCCTCCAGCTGTAGATGGAATGTGCGGCGCACTTGATTGGGACGAACCGCACGGGCCATCGCTTCGCGCAAGTTTCCCAGACCATCACCGCCGGCGGCGGAGACCCAGGCCTGGGTCGCGACCGAGTCCGGACCGTCAACGGTGTGCGGCTGATCGCCGCTCAGGTCGATCTTGTTGAATACCAGCAGTTCGCGGATCTCGCCGGCGCCGATGCCGCGCAATACCTCGCGCACCTGTTCGATGCGCTCATTGCGCTTGGGATCGCTCGCGTCCACCACGTGAAGCAACAAGTCGGCGTCGCGCGCCTCTTGCAGCGTCGAACGAAATGCGGCGACCAATTCGTGCGGCAAGGCGCGCACGAATCCCACCGTATCGGCGAGGACCACTTCGCCCACGCCGTCCAGCTTGACCCGCCGCACCGTCGGGTCGAGCGTTGCGAACAGCTTGTCGGCCACATAGGTGTCGGATCCGGTCAGCGCATTGAACAGCGTCGACTTGCCGGCATTCGTGTATCCCACCAGCGCCACTGTCGGCACCGGCACTTCGCGCCGCACATGGCGGCCGGTGTCGCGCTGCCGATCGAGCTTTTCCAAGCGCGAGCGCAAGGTGCGGATGCGTTTGGCAATCAGGCGTCGATCGGTCTCCAACTGCGTCTCGCCCGGGCCTCGCAGTCCGATGCCGCCCTTCTGTCGCTCAAGGTGGGTCCAGCCGCGCACCAGGCGCGTCGCCAGATGCGATAGCTGTGCGAGTTCTACTTGCAGCTTGCCCTCAAAGCTCCGTGCGCGCTGGGCAAAAATATCTAAAATCAATCCGTTACGATCTAGTACTCGACGACCCGTCAGCTTTTCCAGGTTGCGCTCTTGGCTGGGCGTGAGGGTCTGATCGACCAGCACCAAGTCAGCCTGGTTCGCTTCCGCGAAGGCATGAATCTCCTCCGCCTTTCCCGATCCCACGAAGTATTTGGGGTCGGGGCGCGCTCGGGTACCAAGCACCGTGCCCACCACGATCGTACCCGCGGAGGCCGCCAGGGCGGAGAATTCAGCCATGTCATTCGGATCGACAGGATGTCCGATACCGACGCCGACCAGGACGGCGCGCTCACCGCCCCCCGGGCGTTCAAATAGTTGCAGAGCGCCACCCACTCATTCGACGATAGCCGGTTCCGTCACTTCGCCATCCTCGCCCGTCGGCAATCGCACATTGCGTGCGGGCACGACAGTGGAGATGGCGTGTTTGTACACCATCTGACTTACGCTATTTCTCAGCAACACGACGAACTGGTCGAATGAATCGATCTGTCCTTGTAGTTTGATGCCGTTCACAAGATAAATGGAAACCGGCACTCTTTCTTTGCGCAGGGCATTCAAAAATGGGTCCTGCAGAGACTGGCCACGGGCCATGGGTAAAGCTCCTTGTTTTTAGTCAATTGTACTGCCGTATCACTTCCATGCGGCACGAGGCACATACCCGATTAATGCTAGCACAGCGCAGTGGCCCCCGTTAAAGGTAAGACCGCTTTGCAAATCCGCCCTCGGACAGTGCATCAAAAATCGCGTGTGCAACGTCCGAACGCATGGAATCAATCCACCGCGCATCGGCGCGCCGACGAAGCCAAGTCAGTTGCCGCTTCGCGAGTTGTCGCGTCGCCGCAATCGCTTGTTCTGTGGCTTCATTCAACGCAGTAATTCCCGCCAAATATCGCCATAGTTGCCGATATCCGACCGCACGCATCGATGGATGTTCCGCGCTCAAATCGCCTCTTTCGTACAGGTGTCTGACTTCCTCCACGAAACCGGCCTCGAGCATTGCTTTAAATCGCAATTCGATCTTGGTGTGTAACTCGCCGCGTTCAAGGGGCGCAATGGCAAATTCTATGACTTTGACGTCGGCAAACGCCGACACTCGGTGCTGTTGCAGCTGGCTGATGGTCCGGCCGGTGAGGCGGTGAACCTCCAGCGCCCGTTGGATGCGCTGCGGGTCGTTGACGTGGATGCGCGCCGCTGCCTGCGGGTCAATCTCGGCAAGTTGTTGATGTAGCGCGGTCCAGCCGGATTCCGCCGCGCTGGCATCAATGTGCGCGCGCACCGCGGCGTCTGCCCCAGGCAGATCTGCGATCCCGGTCGTCAAGGCATGGAAATACATCATGGTGCCGCCCACCAGCAGGGGTTGGCGCCCCCGCGACCAGATGTCCTGCATCGCGCGCTGTGCGTCGAGCAGAAACTCACCCACCGAGTAACCCATTTTAGGATCGCGGATATCAATGAGGTGATGCGGGACGCGCGCGCGGGCGGCCAAACTCGGTTTGGCCGTGCCGATGTCCATGCCGCGATACACCAGCGCCGAATCGACGCTGATGATTTCCAAGGGCAGTGTTTCGGCCAGCCGGACGGCCAGATCCGATTTGCCGGAACCCGTGGGCCCCATCAGCAACACCGCCGAGCGGCGTGTCGGCGCCGTCATCAGCGCCCGCGCAGAAACAGTCGATCCAGCTCGCTCATGGACAAACGCACCCAGGTGGGGCGCCCGTGGTTGCATTGATCGGCGCGCTCGGTGCCCTCCATCTCGCGCAGCAGCGCATTCATCTCCGGCAAGCTTAGAGTGCGTTGGGCGCGCACGGCCGCATGACAGGCCATGGTGGCGAGCAGGTGGTTGATCGACTCCTCGACGCGCCGCGAGTGACCCGACTCCAGCAAGTCCGACAACACGTCGCGCACGATGCCTGCCGGATCGCGGCCGGCCAGCAGGGTCGGGATCGCGCGCAAAGCCAATTGATCCGGGCCCAAGCGCGTCACACCGAATCCCAACGCCGCGAATTCCTGCAGGTGACCTTCCGCCGCATCGGCCTGCGCCGGCGTCACATTCAAGATTTCAGGCATCAAGAGTTGTTGTTGCGCGGTCTGCCCCGCCAGTAACTTCTTCATGCCCTCGTACATGATTCGCTCGTGCGCCGCGTGCATATCCACCAGTACCATGCCCTCGGCGGACTGGGCCAGGATGTAGACGCCGTGCAGCTGTGCAATCGCATAGCCCAAGGGCGCGGCAGCCTCGGCGGCCGCCCCGGTGGCGCTGCCGTTGACGGCATCCGGCCGCGGCCACTGCTCGCGCACCTCTGCGGTCGCGGGACTCAAGTAGCTGCGATAGGCATCCGCGGATGCGGGCCGCGGTGCTTCCGGCAAGGTGAAGCGCGCCTGGCTAGGGACGGACGCTCCGGCGAAGCGCGACGCGCCGGTCAGCCAATCCGTCGGCGCGCTGCCCGCGGATTCCGTCGAGGGCCTGGTACTGCTAAGCACCTTCTCCAAGGTCTTGAACACGAAGTCATGGACGCGGCGCGAATCGCGAAATCGCACCTCGAGTTTTTGCGGGTGCGCATTGACGTCGACCAGGCTCGGATCCATGTTCACATACAGCAAGTACGCGCAGAACCGGCCGTGAAACAACACATCACGGTAGGCCAGGCGCGCCGCGCCGATCAGCACCTTGTCGCGCACGAAGCGCCCATTCAAAAAGGTGAACTGCAGGTCCGGCTGGCTGCGCGAGAACGTCGGCAGCGCCAGCCATCCCGACAGAACCAAGGATTCCGTCTCATGACGCAGCTCAATGACGTGGGCGGCAAACTCCTCGCCGCAAACCTGGGCGACGCGCCCCAGCCTCTGCGCATCGCTCAGCGCCGCCGGCAGCGTCCAGATGCTCTTGCCGTTGTGCACGAGGGTAAAGGCCACATCAAAGCGCGACAGGGCCAGGCGCTCCAGCATGCGCACGATATGCTGATATTCGGTGTTCTCGGTGCGCAGGAATTTGCGCCGCGCCGGCACGTTGAAAAACAGATCCCGTACCTCGACCGTGGTCCCTTGAGAGTGTGAAGCAGGCGCCGGCGCGCCGACCTCGCCGTCGCGCGCTTCGATGCCGCAGGCATGAGTACCGTCGGCGGAGCGCGAGGTGAGCGACAAACGCGAGACCGAGGCGATGCTGGGCAAGGCTTCACCGCGAAATCCCAAGGTCGACACATGTTCAAGATCATCCAGCGAGGCAATCTTGCTGGTCGCATGCCGCGCCAGTGCCAAGGCGATTTCGCTTGGGTCGATGCCGCTGCCATCGTCGCGAACGCGAATCGATCCGCAACCGCCGCGTTCCAGCTCGACTTCAATCCGCCGGGCGCCCGCATCGAGGGCATTCTCCACCAACTCTTTGACCACGGAGGCCGGGCGCTCGATGACCTCGCCGGCGGCGATTTGACTGATGAGGGAGTCAGACAGGAGTTGGATGGGCAATGGCGACCTCTTCGGTCGCGCATTTTCGCACAAGCTTGAGCCTTAAAGCGCGCGCGATCACCCGCGCGACGAGCCTTAAGTCTTTGACTATTCTCCTTTGCCGCCCGCGCCGGCAGCGGTCGCGAGTACAGGTCGCGCCGAACTCCCGGCAGCGAGCTGCGCGATGCGCGTGCCCATCGGCGGGTTGGCATAAAAATAATCGTGCACGCCGCGATGAATCGCGGCGGCGAGCCTAGCCTGCTGGGCCGGCGTGCGCAGCCGCTGCTCCTCCTGGGGGTTCGAAATGTAGGCCGTTTCGACCAGCATCGAGGGAATGTCGGGCGACTTCAATACCATGAATCGCGCCTGCTGCACCTCGTGCTTGCGAACCTCGCCGGCCTGAGTCAGTTGATGCAGTACCCGCTCAGCGGCCACTTGACTGGCATTCAGTGAAGCCGATTGCGACAGATCGAGCAGCACCGAGGCGAGCACATCGTCCTTGTCATCCAAGGAAACGCCGCCGATCAGGTCCGAGGCATTCTCCCGCTCGGCGAGCCAACGCGATGCTTCGTCGGTCGCGCCCCGCTGCGACAGGATGTACACCGATGAACCGTCGATGCTGCGGTCGCGAATCGAATCCGCGTGGATGGACACGAACAGATCCGCTTGCTGTGCCCGCGCACGGCGCATGCGATCACGCAACGGTACGAAGTAGTCGCCGTTGCGCGTGAGCATGGCCCGCATGCCGGGCTCCGCGTTGATCCTGGCCGCGAGCTCGCGGGCAACGGCGAGGACGATGTCCTTCTCGCGCGTACCGTTCTTGCCGATCGCGCCGGGATCCTCGCCGCCGTGACCGGCATCGATGGCGATCACGAGATCGCGTGCATCAGCCGGCGCGTGCTTCACCCTGATCGGCTTGTCGGCGCGCGCCGGGGCAACGGCCGCCAAATCGACGACCAAGCGGTAGCCGTAGTGCGCGTTGGGCTTGGTCAAAAAGCTTTTGGCTTGGGTTGGACGCGAAAGATCGAGCACCACCCGAAGATTGCCGGAAGGATTGCGCGACATGCGCACCTGCCTGACCGCACCGGCGCCGGCCGGCGTGTGTGCGCCCTGGCGCACTTGCGCACCCGGCACGTCCAGAACGACGCGCTCCGGATTGTGGAGCACGCTCAAGCTGTGCTGCGCACTGCCGGACAGATCCACCACGACGCGCGTGTTGTCAGGTCCTGCCCACAGCCGAACATCGCGCACACTGACTGCAAAGGCGGGCTGCAAGAGTATGGTTGCAAGCAACAACCCTAGGCAACAACGAGGCAGCAGACCCTTCATACCGCGAAGTTAACGCCGAATCAGATTCTTTTTCAAGTTAAATTAGAGACATAGGGCACTAAGCTAGTGTCGAGTGCTAGCTTCGCCAGCCACCGATCGCCCACCTCGCTCACCGCGTTTAAGGACGCCGCCCGCGATTCACCGGCGTACTGCAGCTGCAAATCGACGTCGGCATGGGGAACAGCGTCGCCGCCCTTCTCGGGCCACTCGATCAACATCAGAGAGTCAGGACCCGTAAGATCGCGCAGTCCCAACTCCTCCACTTCGTCACTGGAGCGCAGGCGATACAGGTCCACGTGCGCGCAATTCAAGGCACCGACCGTGTAGGTATCGACCAGGGTGTAGGTCGGGCTGCGCACGATTGCGGTCACTCCCAGGGCATGCAACAAGCTGCGCGCACAGGTGGTCTTGCCGCTCCCCAATTCGCCGCGCAGGTACAGCACCGCGCCCCTTGCTCCCAGACTCGCGCCCGTGAAGGCACGGGCGAGCGCCGCGCCGAGACCTTCAGTGACGGCACTGTCGGGTAGGTCAAAATTCAGGAGCGTCTTGGGCATAGGATTATTATACGGGGGGCCATGACTGCCCCCGCTCTACCCGCCGCTCACCTCGATCCTGCCGCACGCCTCGACGCGGCCGCTCTGCCGGCTTCTATAAGAGGTTGGGCCACAGAGTTAGGATTGACCGGAATCGGCGTGGCAACCCTGGATCTGCCCGCCGACGAAGCCTTTTTTCTGGACTGGCTGCGCGCCGGATTCAACGGCGAAATGGGCTACATGTCGCGCCATGGCGTAAAGCGCAGCCGGCCCAAGGAACTGATACCCGGAACGGTCAGTTGCATCAGCGTGCGCATGGATTACTGGCCCGAAGAATCGGCCGACCCCCTGGGCACGCTGGCCGACGGCAACCTCGCCTACGTGTCCCGATATGCCCTGGGCCGCGACTATCACAAGGTGCTGCGTTCGCGGCTGCAAAAGCTCTGCGACCGGATTCACGACGCAGTGGGCCCGTTCGGTCATCGGGTTTTTACCGACAGCGCGCCGGTGTTGGAGAAGGCGCTGGCGCGCAATGCCGGCTTGGGTTGGATCGGCAAGCACACCAATTTGATTGATCGCAGCGCCGGGTCGTATTTTTTCTTGGGCGAAATTTATGTCGATCTGCAATTGCCCGCCGACGAACCCAGCACCGCGCACTGCGGCTCGTGCAGCGCCTGCATGCCGGCCTGCCCCACCGGCGCCATTGTCGCTCCCTATCGACTCGATGCACGGCGCTGTATTTCCTACCTCACGATTGAGCTGGCCGGCAGCATCCCGGTGGAATTTCGCAAAAGCATAGGCAATCGCATCTACGGTTGCGATGATTGTCAGCTGGTCTGTCCTTGGAACAAATTCGCGCGCCCCACGGTTGAGAAGGACTTCGCCGTCCGGCACGGGCTTGATCAGGCGCAGCTGGTCGATCTTTTCGCCTGGAGCGAGCAGGATTTCTTAGGAAGGACCGAAGGCAGCGCCATTCGGCGGATCGGCCACGAGCGCTGGCTGCGCAATATCGCAATCGCACTCGGCAATGCGCCCACCTCACCCGCCGTGCTCGCCGCGCTCACAGCCCAAGCCGGGCACCCATCCAGCGTGGTGCGTGAGCATGTGCACTGGGCCTTGGAGCAGCATCGGGCTGCGTAGCGCCCATCGAGGGCCCCGGTCGTGCTTAGCTCGCCGGCAGCAAGCTGCTCCCGGGATTGAAGAAATGCCGGCCGCGCCTAGCCTTGGTGATTTCAGCAAACAGCTGCGCGTAGTCCTTCTCGCTATTGACCGGATCGATGGCCGCCGAATTCACGATCAGCAGCGGCGATGCATCGTAGCTGTGAAAGAAACGCGCATAGGCCTGGGTGAGCTTTTCCAAATAAGCGCGTTCGATATGCTGCTCATAGCGGATGCCGCGTTTGGCGATCCGATCCACCAGCACATCGACCGGTGCTTGCAAATAAACGACCAGGTCGGGCTTGGGCGCATCCACCACCACGCGCTCGTAGACGCGTTCATAGAGCGCATATTCCGCGTCGTCCAAGGTGACCCGCGCAAACAGCCGATCCTTCTCCAATAGATAATCCGCCACACGCACGGCGCCGAACAAATCCTCCTGGCGAACGTCCTCCAATTGACGCGCCCGCTGAAACAAGAAGAACAATTGCGTCTGAAACGCGGCCGCGCGCGGATTCTTGTAGAAGCGCTCGAGGAAGGGATTCTGTTCGGCTTGCTCCAGCACCAGCTGGCCTCCCAAGGACTGACTCAAGCGGCGCGCCAAGCTGGTTTTGCCGACGCCAATCGGTCCCTCCACGACAATGAATCGATGCGCTGCTGCAACTGGCATTTGAAACTCTACTCTAAGACAGAAATTCCGCCGCCGCCCGCGTCCCGTTTGAGATCGAGCACCAAGCCTACCCTCGGGATCTTGATCGTCGGGGCAATGTCCGCCAGAGGATACAGGACGAAGTTGCGCATCGACACTCCGGGGTGCGGCACTGTCAAACCCGGCTCATCGACGACTGAATCAATCATCCACAGCAGATCCAAATCGATCACGCGAGGCCCCCAGCGCTCATGTCGATCGCGGCCCATGCTGCGTTCGATGCCGAGCAACTCGGCCAGCAATTCCCTCGCGCTCAATTGGGTGAGCAATCCGACCGCGGCATTGACGAAGTCGGGCTGATCCTGGGGTCCCAGGGGCCGCGTCAGATACAGCTGCGAACGCAGCACGACGCGCGTGGCCGGCAGCGCGCCCATCCGTTCAACGGCTTCGAGCACCCTATCGCGCGGAGATTGAAGATTGCTGCCGATCCCCACGTACGCAGGGCGCCAGAGCGGCTGCATTGCTAACTGCGCGCCGCTCCGCCGCGTCGCCGGCGGCGGCGTCGACGGCCGGGCGCTGCAGCCGTCCCTTCAGCCACAGGCTCCGCGGGACGTGCCTGTACCAGCGCCACCCGCTCCTCTTGCGGCAGCACTTGAATGTCGGTCCACCACTTGGCAAGTTCCGGATCGGCGACTCCCACTTGCGCGCGCAGCAACAGGAAATCATAGGCCGCGCGAAAACGCGGATGCTGCAGGATGCTCAAGGCTTTCACGCCGCTGCGCCGATTGAACCTTGGCTGCAGCATCAGCAACTCGCGCATGGGAATGGCAAAGCGCCGCGGTATCGCCACGCGCGACTGCTGCGTGCGCAGCACCGTGTCGCAGGCCTGCATCAGCAATGCGAGATCCGGTGTCGGTCCGGCCTGTCTCTCGTTGAGTTCGCGCAGCACCGCACTCCACAGCAACACCGCGAACAGGAAGGTCGGCGTAACCGGTTTGTCCGCGGCGATTCGCTCATCGGTGTTCTCAAGGCCCCGCTCCAGCATCTCAGCGGCGTAGGCATAGGGCGGCAGTGCAAAGGCGGCGGCGGATTGGGGAAACAGATGTTCGAACAGCCCGTACTGCTGCAACAATCGATACGCCTTCAAGCCGAAGCCTGACAAGAATAGTTTCAAGACCTCATCGAACAACCGCGCCGCAGGCACGCCGTCCAGCATGTATGCCAGGCGCTTGATCGGCTGCTCGGTGTCGGGCTCGATGGAGAAATCCAGCTTCGCCGCAAAGCGTACCGCCCGCAGCATGCGCACCGGATCTTCGCGGTAGCGCGTTTCCGGATCGCCGATCAGCTTCAGGCGCCGCGCCTTGATGTCACTGACGCCGTCGACGAAATCCCAAATCGAGAAGTCTTCGATGTTGTAGTAGAGGCCATTCGCCGCGAAGTCGCGCCGCCAGACATCTTCTTCGATGGTGCCGTAGATATTGTCGCGAAGAATCCGGCCTCGAAGGTCGAAGGCGCGATGTTCGGAATCGCTGGGCGGCGAGAACTCAGCGACGGCTAGGTCGGCATCCGAGTCCGCCCCGCCTTCCGTGTCGGAATCGGGCCCCCTGTCCGCGTCGGCGCCGGGCCCAGCGTCGGCATCCGAATCTTCCGCGTCCTCGCGCTCCGGAGCGGCGGCCGCTCGGAAGGTGGCTACCTCAATAATCTCGTTGCCGAAAAACACATGCGCCAGGCGAAAACGCCGCCCGATCAGCCGGCAATTGCGGAACAGCCGCCGCACCTCTTCGGGCAGCGCATTGGTCGCCACGTCAAAGTCTTTCGGGCGAAGTCCCAACAGCAAATCCCGCACCGCACCGCCCACCAAAAAGCCCTGATATCCGGCTTCTTTGAGCCGATACAGCACCTTCAAGGCGTTCGGAGAGATCGCCGCACGCGATATGGAATGCTCCGACCTGGGAATCACTAACGGTGCGAGTGGAGTCGACGATGCGTTCAAAAAGGGGGGTTCCGCTTGAGTCCAAAAAATTGGCCCGTATACTACCAGCCCTCTTGGGTGCCAAGGCCCAAAGATCCGCCAGTCCGCTCCCTTCGTCTAGAGGCCTAGGACACGGCCCTCTCAAGGCCGGTACATGGGTTCGAATCCCATAGGGAGCGCCATATCAAAGCAAAAGGCCGGAGCATCATCCGGCCTTTTGCTTTGATTTACCCTACGAGATGAGAACTTGCGCGGGCGATCAGCCCGCGCGGGTTCGACAAATCGACCGTCCGGGCGATTTGGACGCCGGAGCCCTAAGGCGACGGCGGTCCCGAGCAGGCCGATCAGGCCGGCGAGGGATGAGGCGAAGCCGAACAATCTCGTAGGGAGCGCCAATAAATCAATGGGTTAGGAGCGGATCCGAACGCCCCAAACGATTCACGTAAGTTTGGGGGTAAGACTCCATCGCCCCAGCCGCGCCGCATTTTAAGCGGTAGGCCACCAAAGCAAGACCCAGCACCAACCCGAACTCCACCCAAAGCGAACACGCCCGCGAGGAAACGTAAGATGGGCAAGGGGAATGAGAAACGCGGCGGCCGACGCTAGCTGTGCAACCGTTCGCGCAGACAAATCTTTCAGTAACAAGGTGAGACATTAAATGGATACCAAGCTGCACCCCTCGGTGAGACCCGTACCGATTTCCAACTTGCGACCGACTCAGATGACCGTGGGCTTGGGAGAAGTCGAACACCGTCGAAGTCATTTGCGTCAGCAACGCGGAAAGAAAGCCGCGAGATTCCTTGGCAAACATATGATCCCCGTCATATTGGGGCCCGACGGTCACCACTACTTGATCGATAACCATCATCTGGCCCGAGCCCTTTTCGATGAGGGTGTCGAGAGCGTGCTGACGCTGGTCATTGCCGACCTGCGCAAGCTCGACTTCGCGGCCTTCTGGTTCGTCATGGACAATCGAGGCTGGCTGCACCCGTATGACGAGCGCGGTCGGCGCTGTTCGCACACGGATCTACCGAGGTCGGTCAAGGATCTGCGCGACGATCCGTTCCGAACGCTTGCGGGTGAGCTGCGGCGCGCCGGGGGATTCGCCAAAGAGACGATCCCTTTCACCGAATTTTTGTGGGCTGATTTTCTGCGCCGCCGAATGAAACGAAAACTCGTCCAAAAGAATTTCCGCCGCGCTCTTAAAGAGGCCCTAACCCTCGCCAAGACAGATGTGGCCGACTACCTGCCGGGCTGGTGCGGCCCCGTCACCGATCCCGACGACGGCGCCGCGAGGCGCCGCAAGTAGCCTTCACGCGGCGCCCCACGCGCCTGGTGATAAAGACGGATTTGCCAAGACCACCGATGTCTCAATCTGACGCTCGGGTATGGTCCAATAGGTTTTGAGCAGTGCGGTCTTTTGCTCCGGAGAAACCAGCACAAAACCGTATCGTTGGTAGAAAGCAATGGCCCACGTGGCTGCCGCCCACGTGCCCACGAGCATTCGCCTGGAACTGAGCGATCGGATACGGCTGATGAGTGCCAAGCCTACGCCGCGACGCTGACTGCCTGGACGAACGTAGGCGTGGCGGATGAGATCAACATCGCGTACGGGCTGAATACCCATCACGCCGATGACTTCGCCCTCGCTCTCACAGGCCCAAAAGGCGACTCCCGCGGAGATCTCCGAATCGAGCTCCTGCAGGTTCATATAGGGGTCGTGCCATCGGTCCGCCGGAATCACGCCGCGATACGCTTCGGCCGCCGCATTGACGATCTCCGAAATTATCGGGCGCTCGTTTTCGCGGCACGGGCGGATCGTGTACATGAAAGTGGCCTCCACACTTAATGGTACCGAGCTTCCTATGCGGCAATGCCGGCAATCTTGAACAAAATTGCAGCAAGCTAGGCCGCGCGCGAACCGTACCGGGCGGGAGTGACACCGACCTGCCGCACAAACACCCGGGTGAGATGGCTTTGATCGGAAAAGCCTGCTTCCGCCGCCGCGTCAACCAGCGTTGACCCGGCGCGAATCAATCGGCGCGCCAGCGCGAGGCGCTGCTGAACAATGTAGGCGTGGGGTGTCAATCCGAGTTCTCGTGCAAAGGCCCGCAACATTTGGTAGCGGCTCGTGCCAGTCTCGGCAGCCAAACTGGCCAATGTCAGGGGCGCCGCCGGGTCGGCGTCGATTCGCTCCCGGATTCTGCGAATTGATATTGTCGAAGCGCTGCTCTTGCGGCTCTTGGACGATAGATTGACCGCAAGCAGCGCGACCAGTTGCAGTGTGGCGGTCTCAGCAACCATTTCACGACTGTTCGCGTCGTTTCCGGTCGCGCTATGGAAGGCGGTGTCAAATGCACGGCGCAATCTCTCATCAGAAAACACCGGTGCCGCAAAAGCAGCAGCTTCCGTTGCTCCCTCGCGCACGTCATCGAGTGCCGCTGACATCGCAGCAGGTTCCAGGTAGAGCATTCGCCACGAGCGGGGACGACCGCCGAGTGCCCGACCGTCGTGTACTTCCCCCGGATTTACAAATATCAAGCTGCCCGTACCTGCCTCGACCTGCCCTCGACCACTGAGTGAGGCATGTCCGCCACTGTCGATAACACCGATGCCATACTGATCATGGGTATGTCGAGGATACGTGCGCGAGGTCGTGGCTGACATCGCATCAATGCCCCGGAGGGCGACCTTAAAATAGATAATGCGCTCGTCCATTGGCTTCGTACGACCTGCCCGCGGCTCCCTTCGGTAATTGTTGGTTCCCAATGCTATATCAAGCCTACCGAGGCACCGAATGGGAGAGCCGCTTCACAAATCCGAGGATGCCGCACCCGGGTAAGCATGCGCACTACACAGATTTTGCGGTCGAATGCCCGCAGATCAATAATAATGTTTTACGTTATTAACGTACTACGTTATCTGCTTTCGCTGGAATGATGGGGCGGAGGATGTCGAGATAGTGGACTACCACTAAGGAGCGAGCATGACCAAGAAACTAGACCCTGTTTCCCCTGGCGAGATGTTGCTGGAGGAATTCTTGAAGCCGCTGGACATGAGCAAGTACCGGCTGGCGAAGGAGATCAACGTGCCCGCGCAGCGTATTGGCGAGATTGTCGCCGGGCGCCGCGCCATCACGGCGGACACCGACCTGCGGCTCTGCCGGTTTTTCGGTCTCTCGGATGGCTGGTGGCTGCGCTTGCAGGCCGACTACGACACGCAGATTGCGCGCGGCCCTCTCGCCAAGGTCTTGGCAAAGATCAAGCCGTGGTCCGCATCCGCAACCGACAATGGCGCATTAGTCTAAACACGTTCTCGCTGCGCCCCAAATCAATAGTCACCCACGGTGCACACTCAATTCCGTCAAGCTTTGCCTGGCTTGCCCCCAAGAGCCCAGCGGGCGCTATCGAGTGTGCACCGTGGGTGGCACTGTCGGCCCCCCGGTCTTCGTCCTTGATGCCGCACCCGGGTAGGCATGCGCACTACTGCCCGGGGGCCTAGGCATCCAACGCAGGTACACCGCGAGTGCATCGTTCGTGGCTCTGGTCCGCGCGAGATCAATCTCACGTAGCACCATCGGAGTTGGGCCGGTGAAATCGCGGTAGTACATGCGGGCACCCTAGGTAGCACAGTGAGTTTTTGTCTGTGCGCCAGCCAACTCAGGGGACCTGAATGTGTGCTCAGGTGAATCCGCAATGACGGCTGTAACCCAATCTCCGATTCCAGAAATCGATGCGTAATGCGGCGGACAGATTCTGTCCTCACGAGATCACTCACCTTTTGCCATCTCGGAGGATTTATGTACGCATTAAAACGTCTTGCTCTGGCCGCTTCAGTTGCGGGAATGCTCGTCGCGGCGGCTGCCAACGCGGACGACATCTCCGACGACGGGCTCGATGACGAACCCGCATGCCCTTACGGCTACTATGACTTCGCTCCTTATGACTGCGCTCCCTACGGCTACTACGGCCCGGAGTGGTTCGTCGGTGGCCTCTTCATCGGCACAGGCCCATGGTTTCACGGCCCGAGACACTTTCGCGGCCACGTGGACAACCATTTCGATGTTCATCACGGATACAGCGGCTCGATGCCGAATCACGGCGATAGGCCTGACCCGTCGAAGAGTATCGACCACATTGATCACTTCAGAGGAAATGAAATGCGAGACGGTGTCGGCCACGTAAGCGGATTCGGCCACGCGGGCGGAGGCTTCGGCCATGCAGGCGGGTTCGGCGGTCACGCAGGCGGCGGCGGAGGCCATCGCTGAGACTGCATTACAGCCGAAACACCCTTTGAACCGGGGTGACATCGATGGGCAACAGGCTCAAGGCACGCTGCCAGTCAGTATCGGTCGGGATTGAATCTGTAAACGGGAGGACGGTACATGTGGATTGTTGAACTTGCGCTGCGCCGGCCGTACACCTTCATCGTGGTCGCACTCGCGATCTTGATCATCGGTCCCTTGAGCCTGCTGCGTACGCCGACCGACATCTTTCCCAACATCGATATTCCGGTGCTGAGCATCGTCTGGTCGTTCAACGGATTTTCCGCGGATGACATGACGCACCGCATTACCTCGCCCGTCGAGCGCGCACTGACGACGGACGTGGACAATATCGAGCACATCGAGTCGCAGACCATGAACGGTGTCGCGGTGATCAAGGTGTTTTTTCACACCGGCGCGGACATCAATCGTGCGATCGCCGAAGCGGCCGCCAATTCCTCATCGCTGTTGCGCAACCTGCCGCCCGGGACACTGCCGCCGCTGATTCTCGCCTACAACGCTTCCACGGTTCCGATTCTGCAGCTCGCGCTGAGCAGCAAGACGCTGCCCGAGCAGGAGCTGTACGACTACGGCAACAATTTCATTCGCACTCAGCTGGCGACAGTTCAGGGCGCGGCCGTACCGCTGCCGTTCGGCGGCAAGGTGCGGCAGATCATGGTGGACATCGATTCGGCGGCCTTGCAGGCTCGCGGCTTATCGCCTCTCGACGTGGTCAATGCGGTCAACGCCCAGAATCTGATCCTGCCCGGCGGCACCGCCAAGATCGGCTCGCTGGAATACAACATCAACCTCAACGGCAGCACGCCCACGGTGCAGGCGCTCAACGACCTGCCGGTGAGTACTTCCGGCGGTCGCGTCATCTATGTGCACGACGTGGCGCACGTGCGCGACGGCTATGCGCCGCAGACCAATATCGTGCGCACCAACGGCACGCGCTCGGCGCTGCTGCAAATCGAGAAGAGCGGCAATGCATCGACCCTCGCGATCATCGCGCAGGTCAAATCGATGTTGCCGCAGATCGCCGCGGGCCTGCCGAAGGCGCTCGGAATCCAGCCGGTGTCCGACCAGTCGGTCTTCGTCAGCGCTGCCGTCAGCGGCGTGGTGCG
>Ga0210406_10001373_pt1 | contig 29800 bp, 29 predicted proteins | sample IncBWC30MmetaG_FD_155454 | JGI IMG/M metagenome (GOLD analysis project Ga0210406, IMG submission 155454) | Forest soil microbial communities from Barre Woods Harvard Forest LTER site, Petersham, Massachusetts, United States - Inc-BW-C-30-M | ecosystem: Environmental > Terrestrial > Soil >... | reverse complement strand
AAACAGTCGGGATGAGGAGAGCGCGATTCCCTGTCGTATGCTAACACCGACGGAACCCCCGCAGGGAACATACAACCATCGCAGGTGCACGAATCGAAACAATCTGGCGAGCGACGAAACGCTTTTGTTAATCTGGAGCTTATGGGCAACGCAATCCACCGGAACCTCGCTGCCATCCTGGCCGTTAGTCTGACTCTGGCTGTGCCATCTCTCCTGGCCCAACATACTCCCACAGCAAAACCTGCCACGGCCGCGTCCAAGACCGAGGAAAGCCAACTCTCTCGCGAAATTCGCCATCAACTCTTCGTGCTTCCCTACTATTCCGTATTTGATTACATCACTTTCACTCTCGAAGGCGACAAAGTCACTCTCAACGGTTACGTCCTGCGCCCCTCGCTCCGGGCCAACGCCGAAGCAGCTGTAAAAAGCCTCGAAGGCGTCTCCACCGTCAAGAACCTGATCGAAGTCCTTCCCAAATCATCAACGGACGACGACTTCCGCCGTGCCGTTTATCGCTCCCTATTCGAGGATTCCACTTTGCAGCGTTACGCCGTACCGGAAGTTCCTGTGATCCACGTCATCCTGAGAAACGGCGAAGTCACTCTTGAGGGCACGGTTTCGACCGAAGCCGAGAAAAACCTCGCCTCCACTCGTGCCTCCAGCGTCTCCGGTATTTCCAGCGTAAAAAACAATATCTCCATCCGCCCGAAGGGCGCGCCAGCCAACTAGCCAGCCGTTCGAAACTATCGCAAAATAGTCAGGGAGCAACTATCTTGGCTCAATCCAGAGATCCGTACACGAATCAGGGCGATGGGCGCGACACCCCGGCCCGCCAGAAACTCGTAGCCCTGCGGCAGGCGCTTCTTCGTTTGCACAAGACTTTGCTGGACATGGAGCGGCGCGATTATGAGAAGGCCCATGGCGTCGTCACCACCGGTGAACTCTTCCGCCTGGTTGTGGACGACCCTCAGTTCGCGTGGCTGCACAATATCTCCGAATTCGTCGTGCGCATCGACGAAGCGCTCTCGAGCGATGAAGGCGTCACAGAGAAGGACGCCAACGTCCCCATCTCGCTGGCGAGAAAACTTTTCGCTCCCTCGGAAACTGGTGATGGCTTCCAGAAGCAATATTACGACGCCATTCAGCGCGACCCGGCCGTCGTCATGGAGCACGCCGAACTCGTCCGCCTGTTCAATAACGAGCCCCCCGACGCTGAAGGCTAATCAGACCTTGCCCGCGCAAGCGAGAGCTCGCTGGTGTTCCTCTCTACAACTCGCCAAACAGCCGTGGATTGGCCTAAACTAGCCAAATCTTGCGGAGCACGTTGGTCCCGTGCTAGCCCAAGGAGTCTCATGACGGACAAAAACTCGGTTTTGCAGGGCCACCGTGCTGCAGTTCGTTTCTTGCTCGCCGTGGTGGCCCTTCTCTCAAGTCTCGCGCTCTCCGTCTCCGCAAAAACCACCATCGATTTTGATCCCAATATCGATTTTTCCAGGTTCAAGACCTTCGCCTATATCGGCGGCGTGGAAAATCTTGTCATGATGCAGTTGAACCCTGATCTCATCAATACGCGGATCCACAGGATGGTGGTTCGTGAACTGGAAAAAAAGGGGCTTCGCGAGGTAAATGCGGACCAAAATCCCGATGTCGTTGTGCGCTACTGGGCCAATTCGGAAACTCGGGTTGACGTCGCTGTCATGGGCAACTGGGGCGTTTATGGCCCATTCATCGGCAGTTATTGGGGCTACCTCTATAACACGGTGACCGCAACCAACCAGCGTCAGGGCACGCTCATCCTCGACTTGATCGATCCAAGAACTAAAGCCCTTGCCTGGCGCCTCTATCTGGTCCGCAAAATCACTGATCCAGACAAAGACTGGAAGAAAGCCGATGAGGAATTCACCGAGGGATTCAAAAGCTTTCCCCCGACCGATAAAGACAAGGAAGAAAAGCGTAAGGAGCGAGAGAAACAGGATCAATCCAAAAAACCGTCTTGATCAACGGTTTCGTGCAATTTTGCCCGGAATCGTGTAACTTCCCGCCCAGACGCGAATCCTAAATGATTGACGACACCAAGACAGGAGACCCATCATGGCCACGCCTGCGCTGAATAAAGAAGAAGCCGTTCGGGAGCGCTATGCCGAGGGCGCGAGGAAGAACGAACCATCGCTCTGTTGTCCAACCAACTATGATCCTGCTCTGCTGAAAGCCATCCCCGAAGAAGTTCTCTCCATCGATTACGGCTGCGGCAACCCCACCAAGTATGTTCTCGCGGGCGACACCGTTCTCGACCTCGGCTCCGGCTCCGGCAAGAACTGTTTCCTGGCGTGCCAGATCGCCGGCCCCACCGGCCGCGTCATCGGTGTGGATATGACCGACGCCATGCTCGAAGTGGCGCAACGCAACGCACCAGAGGTGGCGCGGCGGCTGGGTTACGCCAATGTGGAATTCCGCAAAGGGAAAATCCAGGACTTGCGTCTGAATATGGCGGAACTGGATGCCTGGCTCATCGCTCATCCCGTGCGCACCGCGGAAGATCTCACAAAACTCGAAAACACAATGAACGAGATGCGCAACACTCAGCCACTCGTTCCCGATGATTCCATGGATGTCGTCATTTCCAACTGCGTCCTGAATCTGGTTCGTCCCGAAGATAAGAAACAGTTGTTCACGGAAATCTTTCGTGTCCTCAAGCGCGGCGGCCGTGCGGTTATTTCCGACATTGTTTCCGACGAAGATATTCCCGCCCACCTCCAGCAAAACGCCGAACTCTGGAGCGGGTGCATCTCCGGCGCCTTCCGCGAAGACCTTTTCCTCGACGCATTCGAAAACGCAGGCTTCTACGGCATCGAAATCCTTGACCGCCAGCAGGAGCCTTGGCGCACCGTCGAAGGCATCGAATTTCGAAGCATGACCGTCACCGCCTACAAGGGCAAACAGGGCGAATGCTGGGAACACAAGCAGGCCGTCATTTATAAGGGGCCGTTCCGCCAGGTGGTTGACGATGACGGTCACGTGCTTCGCCGCGGAATGCGCGTCGCCGTCTGCGAAAAAACGTTCAATCTTTACTCGAAGGCACCGTACCGCGATTCGTTCGCGCTCGTTCCACCGCTCGTGCCGGTAACCAAAGAAGAGGCCAAGCCTTTCCCGTGCACCAGCGGAACGCTGCTGCGGAATCCGCGCGAGACCAAGGGCGAAGACTATTCCCTTACCACCGAAGCGCCGGCGGATTGCTGTTCCCCGGGCGATCGAAAGAGCGGGTGCTGCTGATGGCCGTTGCGAATTCGCCCTTTCCGATTTTGCCTAGCGGCAATGGATACGCCGAGGGTTTCACACAATCCTTGCGCCAGAATGGTCTTATGGAATTGCTGCGTACGGAAACCACCACGCTTCAGATCAACGTCGGCAAGCTCTGCAATCAAGCATGCCATCACTGCCACGTAGACGCCGGTCCCAAACGCACCGAAATCATGCCCGCCAAAATCGCCAGCCGCGTCATGGATCTTCTCGCCGCCAGCCCCAGCATCGCCACCGTTGACATCACCGGGGGCGCGCCCGAACTGAATCCGAATTTCCGCTGGCTCGTCGAAGAGTCGCAGCGCCTCGGCCGACACGTCATCGACCGCTGCAACCTCACTGTCCTTCTAGAGGATGGGCAGCACGATCTAGCTGAATTTCTTGCAGCGCGCCGGGTCGAGATCATCGCCAGCCTGCCCTGCTACACCCTGGAAAATGTGGACAAGCAGCGCGGCAAGGGTGTCTTCGAAAAAAGCATGGATGCGCTTAGCAAATTAAACAGCCTGGGCTATGGGATGCCCGGCTCAGAATTGCAGCTGAATCTGGTCTACAACCCCGTCGGCCCGTCGCTTCCTCCGCCTCAAGCAAAGCTCGAAGCCGATTACAAACAGCACTTGCGCGAAGGGCACGGCATCGAGTTCCATCATCTGCTGACCATCACCAACATGCCGATTCACCGGTTCGAGGAAGACCTACAACGCCAGGGCAAGCACGACGCCTACATGGAACTCCTCAGGAACAATTTCAATCCTGCCACGCTGCACGGCTTGATGTGCCGCTCGCTCGTCAGCATCGGCTTTGATGGCAAACTCTACGATTGCGATTTCAATCAAATGCTGGACATGGAATTGGAACAACCCGGAAGCGCTGCAACTGTGTGGGACGTCGAAACTTTCACCGGCTGGGCGGGTCGCCGAATCTACACCGCCGGCCATTGCTTCGGCTGCACCGCCGGCGCCGGCTCCAGCTGCACCGGCGCGCTTGCCTAAGCTTTTCTCTGCGACCTCTGCGATACCTCAGTGCGCCTCTCGCATCTGCACCGGCGAAGCCACCAATTTGTCATAAACAATCTTTCCGTCCCCATCCAGCCGCCCGAACGTCAGAACTCCCGTCGGACACATCTGCACGCACGCCGAGCATCGCACGCACTCCGGATCCTCCATCGGCATTCCCTTATTCGCAAAATTCATCACGTCAATTCCCTGATGGCACACCGAAGTGCAGACATTGCACGAAATGCACTTCTTCTTCTCAGGGAAAATTCGATACTTCGAAAATCGCGCATAGATATGCATCAGTGCCGCCAGCGGGCACGCGAACCGACACCACACGCGCCCGCTGAACCAGAAATACGCGGACAATCCAATAATCCCCGCGATCCCGATATCCACCACGTGGTAGTAATTCAGCTCAACGCCCAGCACCGACCACTGGCTCAGCATCCCGGAAAACAGTTGCTCGGTCATGCGCCCAAGCCCCGAGTTCGGCGCCATCCAGCTCACGAATCGGAACGCAGCAATCAGCAGCGCAGCAAACAAAATCACCTGCCCCGTCATATTCAACCGGTTCCAGAACGGCCCGTGCGGCATCTTTTCCCGGTGCGCGTCGCCCATGGTTTCCGCCATGGCTCCGCACGAACAGACCCAGCCGCAATACGCACCCTTGCCCCACCGATAAATAATCAGCGGGATGATCACGAAAGTCTGCACGAACGAAATCCCCAGCCACCACCACAGCGGCTGCGATGTGAACACGTTCCAAATGAACAGCGGCCACGCCAGCACCAACCCGAACGCCCGCCAGTATTCGCGCCCGTGCTCGTAATTCACCGCTGGAAACAGATTGTCCGCGATGGTTTTCATCACGCCGGAGTCGAACAATCCGTTGTGACCCATCAACGGCAACACAATGTAAGGAAGCAAAAATAACGGGATGAACTGAAAGGCCATGAGCGAATATGTCTGCAACCGCACATAAGGCGTGTTGCGCCGCCGGATGCGCCGCAAGCCAAACCCGATGATCAACAGTGTGTACCCCATCGAGTAGTAAAAACCAGGCGACGCCAGATCAATTGTCAGCGTGCCCACCAGCGTCCGCGGATCGGCGGAAGCCGCCGCGATCGAACCGCCTACGGCCTGCAACCAGCCGGGTACGTCAAACGGAAACCAGTGACGCTGCTGGAAGACCTGATTCAAATGGCTGCTGGCCTTCCAGATGTAGAGGAAGCAGCAGAAGGCGAAGAACGCCAGAAAACTGACCCAGGTTTTCGCCGACCATTCACCGCGAATCGGGATTCCAGAGCGCCGAAAAAAATCTAGCGGCGCTTCCCGCCCTAGCATCGTGAACACAACGTCATTCGGGATGGTCTCTGTCTTGCCCGCCGCGTCGCGCAGGGTAGCGGATGCCGGTTCGATCTTCTGCACCGAAGTTTCCATCATCAGCCGCACGGAGCCCGGCGCCTTGTCCCCACGCATGTACGAACTCGCCGCCGTGGTCACCCGCTCAGAGGTGGGACGCTCCACGGCAACATGCGCCCCCGGATCTTTCACCAGCATCTGCAATTTCTCTACGTTCTCCGGCTTCGGCCGCGCAAATTCCTTCTTGCGATAGCTGAGCGTCACCCTGCCGCCGCACGCCGCAACCGCAATCGCCGTTTCCAGCGCCGTGTCGCCGCCACCGACCACCAAAATTTCCTTGCCCGCAAATTCCTTCGGATCAAACAGCCGGTTGTAAACTTTGTCGAGATCCTCCCCAAGACAGCCTAATTTCCGGAAATTCCCGCTGCGCCCGATCGCCACGAGCACGCGATGCGCTCGAGTCGTCTTTCCGTCGGCATGATGCAGCACCAGCAAATTTCCCGAACGCTCCAGTCGCTCGATTCGGGCGGCGACCGGTTCAATCCCAGCCGCCCGCTGTTGCGCCTCCATCTCCTCGACCAGGGCCTCTTTCACGGTAGCGTGAAAGATCAGTCCGCCGTCCAGATCTAATTCCGTGGGATACGTGTAAATCGGTTTCGCTTTTGGAAAATTCACAACCGTGGAAAAAAGCTGTGTCGCCTCATAAACCGCAAAGCGAAGCTGCGCTTTCTTCGCCTCGATGCCCGCCGAGACTCCCGCCACGCCGGCGCCGATTATGGCCAGGTCCAGCACATCGGCTTGCGAAGTGTCGCGCTTCTGGAACTCCGGCTCCTTCAGAATCGCCCGCACTGCCTTCGTAGCGGTCAGCGAAGAAAATTTCAGCAGCGGAATCCCGGAAAGATCTCCGGCAATCCGCACGCCCGGCAGATTGGTGACTCCGTTCTCCCCCGTCACGGGCAATTTTTCAACCGCGCCGGCTGGCCAGCGCGTGTGCAACCACTGGGTGTACGCAGCAATGGGATTGTTCATAGTCTCCCTACAAAATCACGCTGGACTCGCAAATTCAAGCCTTGCGGCAGTTTCGATGCCTCCATTCGACTCCGCAGCCATGGAAAAGTTTCATTCCTCAAAAAAGAAATTGGCTCCATCAGGCCCGTTGAGGCATCCTTTGGGCAGGCTCGTGCATTAACTACGGAGTCCTTGGATCCAGGCTTTGGCCAAGCAACTCGCCATACCTAATGATGGCAGCCGGAAATCTGCAGATTGGGATGGGCAAACCATGAGCACTTGCACGCATTTAAACCACATTCACAAAGTAACTCCGCACACCAAGGGCTGTGAAGAGTGCCTGAAAATGGGAGACACCTGGGTGCATCTCCGCCTGTGCATGGAGTGCGGCCACGTCGGCTGCTGCGACTCCTCCAAAAACAAGCACGCCACCAAGCACTTCCACCGCGCCAAGCACCCCATCATGCGCTCGCTCGAGCCTGGTGAAAACTGGGGCTGGTGCTTCGTCGACGAACTCGAACTCGACTTCTCTTAATCGGCTCGTCTCATTCAGAATCGACAGCCAAATCCAGCTTAGACACCGGCCTGCGCTGCTGGTTCCTCAAGTATGGAATCCAATGCCGAAGTAAACCGCGAAGCGTCGGCCGACGTGAAGCAAAGCGGTGGCCGCAACTTGATCACGTTGTGATGCGGCCCGTCCGTCCCCGCGAGAATGCCTTCTTCTCGCAATCGGTTGACCACGTACGAAGCCTGCCGCGTCGCCGGAGCGCGCGTCTCACGATCTGTCACCAGATCGATCCCCAGGAAAAGTCCCAACCCGCGAACATCCCCCACAAGCGGGTACTTCGCCTGCAAACTCCGCAAATCACGCATCCATTGCGTGCCAACCATCAGCGCATTCTGTTGCAGATTCTCGTCGCGCAATACATCCAGCACAGCCAATCCCGCCGCGCACGCCACGGGATTTCCTCCAAACGTGCTGAAAAATTCCATGCCATTCGCAAACGAAGCCGCAATTTCCCGGGTCGTCACCACCGCGGCGAGAGGAAACGCATTCCCCATCGGCTTCCCGAATACCGCGATGTCCGGCACCACTCCCTGCGCCCCAAATCCCCAAAAGTGCGTGCCCAGTCGCCCGAATCCCACCTGCACTTCATCCGCAATGCACACCGCGCCTTCGGTCCGCACAAATTTATAAACTTCCGCCAGATAATTCGGCGGAAACACAATCTGCCCCGCCACGCTCGGCAGCGTCTCCGCGATGTACGCAGCCACGCGCTGCCCTTTCTTTTTGCAATCGTTCAGGATTTCGCCGACGTGCGCCGCATATTTCTTGCCAATTTCCGGTTCACCGCGCCGGTACGCACCGCGGTAATCATCCGCAATCGGCGCCACATGCACCCACGGCTTGCGCCCCCGCCCTCCCGGCCCATCAAATTTGTATGGGCTGATGTCGATCAGCGCCGAGGTGTGCCCGTGATACGCGTGCTCGAGCACCACAACGTCCTCGCGCCCGGTGTGCGTGCGCGCCAGGCGCAGAGCCAGTTCATTGGCCTCGCTCCCGGAATTCACGAAGTAACACACCCGCAGCGGATCGGGCAGCAACACCGTCAACCGCTCGGCATAACGCAGGATATTGTCGTGCAGATAGCGCGTGTTGGTGTTCAGCAGCGCCGCCTGCTCCTGAATCGCGCGCACTACCCTCGGGTGCGAATGGCCGACCAGCGGCACATTGTTATAAACGTCCAGGTACGCGCGCCCTGCCTCGTCGTAAAGATGCTGCATCGAACCGCGAACAATCTTCAGCGGCTTCTCGTAGGAGAGCGAAAGATTTCCCCCCAGCAGACGCTTGCGCGCCGCCAGCGCTTCCTCAACCGTGAGATCTTTTTTCAAGTCTGCACTCGAGCCATCCGCGGATTTCTTGCCGCCGATCGGAGCTACCTTGCCGACCGACGCACGGAAATATTCCAGCGCCGTGCGCGGGTCGATCGCAGCCAACCGGTCCAGCGCCTCCCACGCCGGAGCTTCGGAGGCCGTAACGTAAGGATCATCGATCACCAGTGACTTGCGGTGCGCGGAATTCACCACGCTCACCGCAAGCCGCGCCCCCATCAGGGCAAAAAAAGCGGCAATCTCCTCCTCCTGCAACGGCAAAATCTGGTGGTAGCCAGCGAGCACCGCAGCGGCCGCGGCCAGCGGATCGTCCTTGTCCAGCACCGCGTACGCCGCCGCAACTGCCGGCTCCCCCACTGTGAATCCCTCATGCATATCCCCAAAATCAATCACGGAGACCACGCGGTTCGTGGTTGGATCAACCAGCGCGTTGTGGTCGTTCGCGTCTCCGTAAATCACACTTCGCCGCAGGAGCGGAAACCGCGGCACCGCTTCCTCTTCAAACAAATTAAGAAATCTCTTCGCCAGGGCCCGTCGCTCCGGGTTCACGATATACCCCAGATAATCGCGCGCCCAGTTGGAACGGGAAAGATCCCACTTCAAGAATCGATGCGCACCTGGATGAGCAAAATCCTTCAACGCTGAATCAATTTCCGCCAGTAGGCTCCCCAGCGAGCCTAGCAGCTCAGGTGTATGCGGCTTCGTCTCCGCCAGCGTCGTCCCCGGTAAATACGAGAGCATCCACACCAGCCGTGAAGATTCATCTTCAAGTGCGACCCGTGCGTATTGCTCACCCCGGACAGTGGGAATCACTCGCGGCAACGCCAGATGCGGAGCCCTGCCAGCAAGATGCGTAAAAGCGCGGCACTGCATGTCCACAAACGATTCTTCCCGCGCCGGGTGCATCATCTTCAGCACGAACGCGCGCGAATCCGCCGTCTGGAGATGGAAATTATCATCGTACTCCCCCGGCAGCACCCGGATCGCAGCCGTCAGGCCGTACACTTCCCGTGCAATGCGTGCGGCCACATGCGCGGTGAGAGGCGCGGCGACTCGAGCTTCTGGCATCATGTGCAAAATTGTAATAGGCAAGTCGCGCTTCGGCAAATCTGGCTGACCGATGCGGTGCTAGTCACAAAGGAACCAATCAGTGATGAATAACTTGCGAATTTCCTGAGCCTTGTCTACTCACCTGTAGTAAGAAATGATACTATTCAAAGTATCGCAAGCCGCGACGCCCAGCGGTTACCCAGGCAAGACAATCACCTGAGCGGCATCGTTTTAATCATTGCACATTCAAGAAAAATGGGGGGAACCATGAATAGTAAATGGGCAACACTCGGACTGGCGGCCTTGCTCGGGCTGGCCGCCGGCTGCAGCAAGGGCGACACCTCGACAAATCCATCCACTGACAGCAGCCAACAGGGCGCAGGCCAATCTGCCGCGTCGCAGCAGCCCGCTCCTCCCCCAGAACCCCCGAAGCCCATCGTCGTTCCTGCGGGCACTCCCATCACTGTGGTGTTGTCCACCACGATCAGTTCGCGCGTCGCCAAGCCGGGCGACGAATTTGAAGCGACTGTGGCCGAACCCGTAATCGTCGAGGGCGAAGTCGCCATCCCCAAGGGGACGCACGTCACGGGAACGGTCGTCAACGCAAAAAAGCAGGGCGCCTTCAAAGGGGAAGCCGATTTGGCAATTCGTTTGACGCGGATTGAGGTTCATCGCAAGGGCTACATGATCGCGTCTAGCGCCTACGGCGGAACACAGAAGGGCAAGGGCAAGCGCACTGCGGTCGTCACTGGCGGCGGCGCTGCGGTTGGCGCGCTGATCGGCGGACTTGCTGGCGGCGGCAAGGGTGCAGCGATTGGGGCCGGCGTCGGTGCGGGAGGCGGACTCGCAGCTTCGGGCGCCACCGGAGGCAAGAACGTGGAATTCCCGGCGGAGTCTCGCATTACGTTCAAACTTACCGAACCCGTCACTATCGAACGTTAGAAAATCCAGTATTGGACATGGGAAAGGTCCCCGATCCGCCGGATCCGGAGGCCTTTCCATTTTCACGCGAGCTTTCGAGTTAATTTCCACTTGCCCAAATCAAGTGGCTGCAGTTTGTGCCCTACCAGCGTTAGGGCATGCGCGAAGTGCAAACGGAATCATCAACAGCGTCGAGCCGAGCGGCAACATAAATCCAAAACGCAGCGAGTGCGTTTGCGACGCCACCACTCCCACCAGCCACGGCACCAGCGAGCTTCCGATTCCTGCCGAACCGAAAAACAGTGCCGCCAGCCAGGTTGCGTCGGCCTTGAAAATTGCCGCCAGCCACGTCACATAAATCGGGTATTGCGGCCCGCAACCAAGACCCGCCAGCAGTGCTCCGGCGTGCAGCATCCCCGGCGTCTGCGCGAATGCGACCAGCGAAACGCCAACCGTTGCCAGCGCCAACCCTCCCACACAGAGGGCCCGCTGCGAAAAGTGTTTCAGCGCGAATGGAACAAGGAAGCGTCCCAGCAGCAAAAATCCGTAAAAAAGAGCGGGCGCGGCTGCCATCCTGGCCGTGGTAATTCCTATCATACGTTTTTCGTCCAACGCCACCCAACCGCCCACGGATATTTCAACCCCAACATAAAGAAAGAACAGCAGCGCCAACGAAATCCACGGCGCAGGCTGTAGTGTCGCGCGCCACACTGCAAACGAGCGTTTCGGCCGTGTCTCCGACGACGAAGCCAGATCCACTTTCTGTGTGAAATGCGCCAGGGCAAGCGCGAGGAAACAAGCGGTGAGCAATCCCGCCAACGCCTGCAAACTGAGATGTCCCAGAAAAAAAGCCACCAGAAACGGACTCGAAACCGCGCCGATTCCCCACGAGAAATTGAGCAAGCTCACCGCCGCCGCCACATTCGAAGACGGCAAATGTGTCGCGCGCAGGTTGATCGTCGGGTTGGCCAGACCGTACCCGAGGCCGTAAATCGCCACGAACACGGTCGAAAAAAACCAGGGGCCAAGGCCGAGACACGCTAATCCCAACGCAAAACACAGATATCCCGCGCTGATTACCTTCGAAAACCCCAGTCGTGGCAGCAGCCAACTGGTCGCTAACGTGCCCAGAAAACTCCCGAAATACTGTGTCGAGAAAAACAGGCCCGCCTGGCCGTCCGTCAAATTCCAGCGATGCGTGAAATAGGGCAGGATCGGACCGAGCATCGTCATGCTGACGCCGATCAGCACGAATCCAAGATGCAGAAACGCCCATTCCGCGCGTGCATCAGGGGGAGCCGCAACTTGCGAGGGAGAAGCAGCAGTGTGATCGGTCATTTGCAGCACGAGCCTAAAGTGTCCCATGCCCCACTAATCCGAACAAGCCACGCGCCTTATCACCCTGCCGGCGCTTACGTTTCCCTAATGTGGGACTCACCTTTTTCTTAGGGTGTTCGGCTACTCTATTCATTGCACCAGGAGCTAAGTATGCGTGACCTTATTTTTGCGATTTGCACGATCGTCTTTTTTGCAGTCAGCATTCTTTACTTGCGCGCTTGCGAGCGCCTGAAGTGACCCGGTAAATCCATGCTTGGAAACATTCTACTTATCGTGATTTCTCTTCTGCTCTGCGGGTATCTTCTGTACGCCCTGCTGAAACCGGAGAAATTCTAATCATGACCGGCAACGGGTGGTTCCAGATCTTTCTTTTTTTCTGCCTCGTGCTGGCGTTGACCAAGCCGCTGGGGAATTTCCTGTATAGCGTCTACGAGCGCAAACCGACTTTCCTCGATCCCGTCTTGCGTCCCATCGAGCGACTGATTTACCGCGTCTGCGGAATCGACGACGCAAAGGAACTGGACTGGAAGGGCTACGGCCTTTCGATGCTTCTCTTCAGCGGAGTCTCGCTCTTCATTCTTTATCTGATCGAGCGCACCCAGCAATGGCTGCCGTGGAATCCGCAGAAGCTCCCCAATCTTGCGCCCGACCTCGCCTGGAACACCGCCGTCTCGTTCACCACCAATACGAACTGGCAGGCCTACCCCCCCGAATCCACCATGAGTTACTTCACTCAAATGGCGGGGCTTGCTTATCACAATTTTACTTCTGCCGCAGTCGGCATGGCTCTCGCCATCGCGGTGATTCGTGGCGTCGCCCGCAAGGAATCCAAAACCATCGGCAATTTCTGGGTGGACACCACGCGCGGCCTGCTCTGGATTCTCTTGCCGCTCTGCGTTGTCGGAGCCCTCGTGCTCGTCTCGCAAGGCGTCGTGCAGAACCTCCGCCCGTACACGCAGGCAAGCCTCGTCGAACCCCAAGTCACCGATAAGCAGGCCGCCGACGGCACGAAATCGCAAGATACCGTCACGACTCAAGTCATCGCCCAGGGCCCCGTCGCCTCTCAGGAGGCCATCAAGATGCTGGGCACCAACGGTGGCGGCTTTTTCAACGCCAACAGCGCCCATCCATTTGAAAATCCTACGCCCCTCACCAATCTTTTCGAGATGCTTATGATCTTCGCCATCCCTTCTGCGCTCACCTACACGCTCGGGCGCATGACCGGCTCGGCAAAACACGGATGGGCCGTCTGGAGCGCCATGGCCGCGCTCTTCCTCGCCGGCGTGATCGTCGCCTACGCCACCGAATCGCGCGGCAATCCCATGCTCAAGGGCGTCAACACCACCGCTTCCGAAACTCAGTCCGGCGGAAACATGGAAGGCAAGGAAGTCCGCTTCGGCATCGCGAATTCCGCGCTCTTCACAACGGTGACCACCGACGCAAGCTGCGGCGCCGTCAACAACGCTCACGATTCGCTGACTCCGATCGCCGGCATGGTTCCATTGATCAACATCATGCTCGGCGAAATCGTGTTCGGCGGGGTTGGGTCCGGCCTTTACGGCATGATCGTTTTCGTCATTCTCGCCGTGTTTATCGCCGGACTGATGGTCGGCCGCACGCCGGAATACCTGGGCAAGAAAATCGAATCCTTTGATGTGAAGATGGCGGTCCTTTCCATCCTGGTCTCCTCGTTAACAATTCTCATCTTCGCCGCCATCGCCATCGTCACCAAAGCCGGTCTCGCCGGAATCAGCAATCCCGGGCCTCACGGTCTTTCGCAGATTCTCTATGCCTACACTTCCAGCGCCGGCAACAACGGTTCCGCCTTCGCCGGCATCAACGCCAACACCCTCTGGTACAACTCCACGTTGGCCGTCGCTATGCTCCTCGGCCGCTTCTTCGCGGTCATTCCCATTCTCGCGATCGCCGGGAATCTTGCCGCAAAAAAGCACGTCCCGGAATCGCTGGGCACGTTTCCCGTCACCGGGCCGCTCTTCACCGTTCTTCTTATTTCCGTGATCGTCATCGTCGGCGCGCTGACTTTCTTCCCGTCCCTCAGCCTCGGGCCGATTCTCGAACATTTGCTGATGAACGCGGGAAAGGCGTTTTGAGGACCCCATGACATCAAATCCCCAGGCGAAAGGAACTTCCTTCGGCGACCGCAAAATCCTGCGCAATGCCATTCGCGACTCTTTCTGGAAACTCGGTCCGCGCTTGATGGTTAAAAATCCGGTCATGTTCGTCGTCGAAGTCGGTGCGGTCATCACCCTCGTTGTTCTCGTTTCCAATCTCGTCCAACACCACGGCGATTTCCGGTTCGGATTGCAGATCACCCTCTGGCTCTGGTTCACGGTCCTCTTTGCAAACTTCGCCGAAGCCATGGCCGAGGGGCGCGGAAAAGCACAGGCCGAAACTCTGCGAAAAGCCCGCGCTGAAACCGAAGCGCGCAAGTTGCATGAGGATGGGACAACGGAGTTGCTGCCAAGTTCCAAGCTTCGTGCAGGCGATGTAGTCGTCGTTGCCGCCTGCGAATTTATTCCTGGCGACGGCGAAGTCATTGAGGGCGTCGCCTCCGTCGACGAGTCCGCGATCACCGGCGAATCCGCGCCAGTCATTCGCGAGTCCGGCGGGGACCGCTCGGCCGTAACCGGCGGCACGCGTGTTCTCTCCGACGAAATCAAGGTGCGCATCACCTCGAACCCCGGCGAGACCTTCCTCGATCGCATGATCAGCCTCGTTGAAGGCGCGTCGCGCCAAAAAACCCCCAACGAGATTGCCCTCAATATTCTTCTTGCCGGGCTAACCATTATTTTTCTTCTGGCTGTCGTGACCCTCCAACCCTTCGCCATCTATTCCGGCGCGCCGCAAAGCGTCTTTGCCCTTATCTCGCTTCTCGTCTGCCTGATCCCGACGACCATCGGCGGCCTCCTCTCCGCCATCGGCATCGCTGGCATGGATCGCCTCATCCAGCGCAACGTCATCGCCATGTCCGGCCGCGCCGTCGAAGCCGCAGGCGACGTGGATGTTCTCCTCTTGGACAAAACCGGCACAATCACTCTCGGTAATCGCGAAGCAACCGCGTTCCACGCCGCACCGGGCGTTACCGACGCCGACCTCGCCAGCGCCGCACAACTCGCCTCCTTCGCCGATGAAACTCCCGAAGGCCGCTCCATCGTCGTCCTCGCCAAGGAAAAGTACGGCCTCCGCGGCCGTGAACTTGCTCCTCACAATCCCGTCTTCATTCCGTTCTCCGCGCAAACCCGCATGTCCGGCGTGGACATGGACGGCCGGGAAATCCGCAAGGGTGCGCCGGAAGCCATCAAGCGCTACATCGCGGAAAAAGGGCAACACGTTCCAGAGGAAGTACAGGCACACGTCGATCGCGTGGCAAAATCCGGTGGCACACCACTTCTCGTCGCCGCAAATTTCCGCGTCTACGGCACCATCGAACTCACCGACATCGTCAAAGGCGGCATCCGCGAACGCTTCGATCACCTCCGCGCGATGGGCATCCGCACCATGATGATCACGGGTGACAATCCCCTGACTGCCGCTGCCATCGCCCGCCAGGCCGGCGTGGACGACTTTCTCGCTGAGGCCAAGCCGGAAGACAAAATGGCGCTCATCCGCCACGAACAAGCCAAGGGAAAGCTCGTCGCCATGACCGGCGACGGCACCAACGACGCTCCCGCGCTCGCGCAAGCCGATGTCGGCGTGGCAATGAACACAGGCACGCAAGCCGCGAAGGAAGCCGGCAACATGGTGGATCTCGATTCCAACCCCACCAAGCTCATCGAAATTGTTGAGATTGGAAAGCAGTTGCTAATCACCCGCGGCGCGCTCACCACTTTCTCAGTGGCCAACGACGTCGCCAAGTATTTCGCCATCATTCCCGCGATGTTTGCCGGCACATTCCCGCTTCTCGGCACGCTCAACGTCATGAAGCTCCGCACCCCGGAATCCGCGATTCTGTCCGCGGTCATTTTCAACGCGCTGATCATCATCGGTCTGATTCCGCTGGCTCTTCGCGGGGTCCGCTATCGTCCGTTGGGTGCCGCCGCGCTGTTGCGCAGAAACATGTTCATCTATGGCTTGGGAGGCGTGATTGCCCCGTTCCTGGGCATCAAGCTGATTGACATTCTTGTTTCGTGGTTGAGGCTGGCGTAGAGGACCTTATGAAGAAAGAACTCATCCTTGCGTTGCGATTCACACTGGTAACTACGGCACTGTTCGGCCTGCTTTACCCTCTCGGCATGACGGGGCTGAGCCAATTGCTCTTTCCCAAACAGGCGGCCGGGAGCCTCATTCAGAAGAACGGCCGAATCATCGGCTCAAAATTAATCGGCCAGTCGTTCACTTCAGAAAAATATTTTCATTCGCGCCCGTCGGCCGCCGGCACCGGCTACGACGCCAGCGCCTCCAGCCCTTCGAATCTTGCGCCCACCAATCAAATTTTGGTGGACCGCGTTAAAGCGGACGTCGCGAAGCTCCAGCAGGAAAATCCCGGCGTCGCCATTCCCGCCGACCTCGTCGCCACTTCCGGCTCCGGCCTCGATCCCGAAATTTCTCCCGCAGCCGCTGACTTCCAGATTCCGCGCGTAGCCGGAGCCCGCGGCCTGAGCGTGGACTCCCTAAAAGCCCTCGTCGCCCGTCACACCAAAGCCCGGACCTTTGGGATCTTCGGTGAGCCCCGCGTAAACGTCCTCGAATTGAACTTGGATCTCGATTCCTTGAAATAACAGTTTCGTCTGCGTCTGCTGTAGGGCGCGTCCGTCGCCCACACTCCCCCTACTTCGACCCTCTCCCTGAACTCTTCGCTGCGGCCTTCGGCGGCTGAAACCGGTAACCCACCCACGGCTCCGTCAAAATAAATTTCGGCTGCGCCGGGTCCTTCTCAATCTTCTTCCGCAACTGGTTGATCACCACGCGCAAATTCTCAGTCTCTTCCCCGTACTCCGGGCCCCACACGGACTGCAACAGCCGCCGGTGCGATACAGGTTTTCCCTGCTGCGCGATCAAATGCTTCAGAACCTCAAACTCCTTCGGCGCCAGGTGCACCTCCTCTCCGCACGCCGTCACTCGCCGCGATTCGAAATCCACCGAAAGTTCCTTGGACTGAAACGCGGGAATCGCCTCGGCGCTCGAATGCCGCCGCAGCGAAGCCCGCACCCGAGCCAGCAACTCTTCAATCCCGAACGGTTTGGTGACGTAATCATCCGCACCCGCGTCCAGCGCCACCACTTTGTCGCGCTCCGCGTTGCGCACCGTCAGCATGATGATCGGCGCCGCCGTGAAGCGCCGCAATTCCCGGCAGGTCTCGATGCCGGACATTCCCGGCAAATTCACATCCAACAGGATCAGATCTGGCTTCACCTTACGCGCCAGCTCCAGCGCCTCTTCCCCGCTCGCCGCTTCCACAAGCTCGTAGCCGCGAAACGCCAGGGTCGAGCGCAGCACGCGCCGAATCTGCGGTTCATCGTCCACCACCAGGATGCTCGCCGAATTCATCGATCTTCTCTCCGCAACGCGACCGGCAACGTAAACGAAAACACCGACCCCGAATTAAGTTGGCTGGTCACGGATATCGATCCGCCGTGCGCCGTCACGATGGCCTTTGCGATCGGCAATCCCATCCCCGTGCCGCGCACCTGATACCGCTGGTCCTTGCCGCGGTAAAACTTGTCGAAGATCAACCCCTGCTCAAAAGGGTCGATCCCCGGTCCGCGGTCCGCCACACTCACCGTCACCATTCCATTCGTCTGCTCCGCCGTGATGGTGATTGGAAATTCCTTCTTCGAATAAAGATTCGCGTTGTCCACCAATTGCACCAGAATATCTTTCGCGAGCTCCAGGTCCGCCCGCACCAGCGGCAGTTCCTCGCCCGCATTGACAATGATTCTTCGATCTCCAAGCGCTTTCTTCAAGTGCCCCAGCGCCGCTTCAACTAGCGTTGAAATCGTCACCGGTTGCAGGTGCAGTTCAAACTCGCCGGATTCGAGCTTCGCCATCTCCGCCGCTTCTTCCACCAGGTGATTCAGCCGGTCGCATTCCTCGTTCACAATGGTCAACAGCTCTTTCAGTTGTTGAGGGTTACGGCCCGTCGAAGCCAGCAAATCGGTTGCCGCCGCCTTTATCGCCGTAAGTGGCGTGCGGAAATCATGCGCGATCGAATCCAGCAGCGCGGACTTCAGTCGCTCGCCCTGGCGCTCTGCCTCCGTTTCGCTCAATTGCTCCACCGCCCGCGCCCGCTCCATGGCGATGGCCACCAGCGAACCAATGGCATCGAGCGTCTGCCGCGAAAGCACCGCTCCGGAAACACCCAGGCTGCCGATCGGCTTCACGCCCAGCCGCACCGGCACGAAATGCAAAAGCCGTGAAGGATCGGAGTTCGTTTCATCCAAAACGTATGCGGCCTTCATCTTCTCCTCATCAATTTGCGCCGCTCCATATCCCGAACGATAAAACTTGTCCTTCTGAGGCACAAAGAGCTCCGCCGCCCCCGCCTCGAAGCACTCCACGATGTGGTTCGGAATCGCGTTCATCAACTGGATGACGTTTCCCTCTCCCAGCAGTTTCTCGCTGAAGGAATACAGCCGTTCCACTTCCCGCCGACGGTTATGCGCCGCATCCGCCTCCCTGCGGATACGCGCGGAAAGCTGGCTTCCCATGATGGAAGTAATCAGAAATGCGGCAAGCGCCACCCAGTTCTGCGGGTCCGTAATCGTAAACGTTCTTACCGGAGGCAGGAAAAAATAGTTGAGCAGCAGCATCGCGCTGAACGACATGAAAATCGCCACCACCATGCCCCACACCGCGGAAACTGCTAAAATTGCCAGCAGAAACGATAACGCCGCCGTCGTCTGGTTGACGTGCAGGAATTGTGTGTAACCGTATGTAATCGAGATCAGCAGGGTCGCGGCAATTGCGAATCCGATTCCGCGGCCCGAGATGAATCGCACCATGCTCTTATTGTAACCCGGGACAATTTCGAAGACTGGAGAACAACGCAACTTGCCCAAGAAGCCCGAAGAGTGGCTCGAACTCGCCTCTCCCTCACCCAGCGCACGGGGGATTTTCAAACTCTTCCTCGGCTACGCTCCGGGTGTCGGCAAAACCTACAGCATGCTGAGCGAGGCCATCCGCCGCAAAAGCCGCGGCGAAGACGTCGTCATCGGCATCATCGAAACCCACGGGCGCAAGGGCATCCAGGAACTCGCCGCCCAACTCGAAGCCGTTCCCCGTAAGAAAATCGATTACAAGGGCACCCCGTTCGAAGAGATGGACATTGACGCCATCCTCGACCGCCGCCCCGGCGTTGTCCTCGTCGATGAACTCGCCCACACTAACATACCCGGCAGCCGCCATCGCAAGCGCTACGAGGACGTCCAGGAACTTCTCGCCGCGAAGATCGACGTCGTTTCCACCCTTAACATCCAGCACATCGAAAGCATCGCGCCCACCGTCCGCGCCATCACCGGTGTCACCGTCCGCGAAACTGTCCCCGACTGGGTTCCGCTCAGCGCCACGGAAACCGTCATGGTAGACCTCACTCCCGAAGCGCTGGTCAATCGCATGCGCCGCGGCGATGTTTACGGCAAGGAGAAAGTCGAGCAGTCGCTGAAAAATTTCTTTCGCCGCGGCAATCTCATTGCCCTTCGCGAACTCGCCTTGCGCCAGGTCGCCGAGCAGGTGGACCGCAGCCTCGAAACTTACATGGATGCGAAGCAGATCCGCGAAAACTGGGGCGTCCGCGAACGCATCGCCGTCTGTGTTTCCGGAAGCCCTTCCGGCCAATACCTTATCGCCCGCGCCGCGCGCATGGCCCGGCGCCTCGATGCTGAACTCTACGTCGTCCATGTCCTGCGCGAATTTGCCACCCGTGAGGAAGATCCAAAAATCCTGGAAGCCAATCTTCGTTTTGCGGAGAATCTTGGAGCACTGGTCGTCCGCCTGAAAGGACGCAGCGTCGCCGACGCGATCGCCGATTTCGTCCGCTCCAAACACATTACCCAGGTTATTTTCGGCCGCGCTCTGGTTCGCGATTGGAAAAAGTTTCTCTACCTCAGCGTGGTCCACCGTTTCTTGCGCGAGTCCCCTGCGGTTGACATCCACATCGTCACCCAGGAACCCGAAGTCGACTGACACCCCCTTCCCTTCTGCAAGTGCCACCTCTGCATAGCGGAAAACATGAGAATTGGTTAGAATCCGCGGCGGTGCCCGCCCCAAGCGACGGTTAGCTATGACCCCCGACCTGCCCAACAAGGGATTCCGCCAGAAGGATGCCCTCCCTATTCCGGAGATTGCCGTTCTTTGGATGACCGCAGGTCTCGGCTGCGACGGCGATACCATCGCCGTTACCGCGGCCACTCAGCCAAGTATCGAGGATCTCGTCGTCGGCGCCTTTCCCTGGATTCCCAAAGTTAAATTCCACAATCCATTTCTGGCCTACGAAAATGGCGACGAATTCGTCCGCTATTTTCGAGACGCTGCGGAAGGCCGCCTCGGGCCCTTCATTTTCGTGATGGAAGGCTCCATCCCCAACGAGAAAAACAAAAAGCAAGGCTACTGGGCAACTTTCGGCACCGATTCGAAAACCGGCCAGCCGATCACCACTTGCGAATGGATCGACAAACTGGCCCCGAAGGCATGGGCCGTCATCGCCGCCGGCACTTGCGCCACCTATGGTGGGATTCATGCGATGGAAGGAAACCCCACAGGCTGCATGGGGCTGCCAGACTATCTCGGGTGGGACTGGAAGTCGCTCGCAGGAATTCCGATCGTCTGCGTACCCGGTTGCCCGGTGCAGCCCGACAACTTCACAGAAGTCCTTCTGTACCTCCTCAATATGGCAGCCGGCCATGCCCCAATGATTCCGCTCGACGATGCTTTACGCCCCACCTGGCTCTTTGGCGCCACCGTTCACGAAGGCTGTGATCGCGGCGGCTATTACGAACAAGCTCAATTCGCCGAAGAATACGGATCGCCCACTTGCATCGTGAAACTCGGTTGCTGGGGGCTGGTGGTGCAGTGCAACGTCGGCAAGCGTGGCTGGATGGGCGGAATCGGCGGCTGCCCGAACGTTGGTGGCATTTGCATCGGATGCACGATGCCCGGCTTCCCGGACAAGTTCATGCCGTTCATGAACCAGCCGCCGGGTTCCCTGCTCAACAGCGCCGACGTGGCCGTAATCACAAAGGCCGATCTGGCCGCCGCCGTCGAATTTGACGAAACTCTCGCGCGCCGCAATATCCACGCGGTCCGTCCCGGCATGGAAATCCTGAAACTATCGGCAAAAACTGGCGAAGGCATGTCCGACTTCCTGCAATTTCTTGAACGCCGCAACCCTCATTTCCAAGCTGCGGCTATCGCCGCACAACAGAGCTACTGAAATCAGCCCGTACCACGCTTGCGTTCATCCACAAACGATTCACATATTTCCACAGAGACACCTCTTACCAGCACCGTCCCCGCGCACTAGAATTCCGCCGATGATAACCCCGGGGAGGCGTTTAATGCTTTTCGCTACCGTGTCTCGCGGCAAGAAACTCGGAACCCGCTTGCTCCCGCACCGCTTCAAGGACGATCGCTACCACGTCCGCCTCGGCAAGCAAGGCCCCTACATTCCGATCACCGACTACCGCGATATTCCCTCCTACCTCGCGAACGGCTATTCGCTCGAGATGAGCAACAAAGCGGAAAAGCACAATCCCAGCCTCATCCGCCCGGAATCCATTCACGGCTGGTACAAGACCTTCTAGTCACCCTGGGAACGCCATTCCCCAGAATGGCGTTCCATCTCGGTGCGCTTTTCCAAAAAAACGGCTGATGGGTGGGAATAGTAATCGCCAGGTTTCTTTGTTCGCTAACTTGCGCGGTAGGCAACGGCCTTCTGCTTGGCTTTTCCAAGCCCTTCGATAAACAACTCGACCACATCACCCGGTTTCAGATACTGCGGCGGCTTCAATCCCAGCCCCACGCCTTCGGGAGTTCCCGTAGAAATCACATCACCCGGCAAAAGCGTCATGAACTCACTCAAGTAGCTGATCACTTTCGGCAAACCAAAAATCAGGTCAGAGGTGTTGGAGTTCTGTCGCACAACGCCATTCACGCTGAGCCCCAGCGGCAGATTGTGCGGATCCCGAATCTCATCGGGCGTCGCCAGAAACGGCCCCAGCGGCGCAAACGTATCGCAACTCTTCCCTTTCACCCACTGCCCTCCGCGCTCCATTTGAAACGCCCGCTCGCTGTAATCATTAAGCAGGCAGTACCCGGCCACGTGACCCATCGCCTCAGCCTCCGAAACGTAAGAGGCCCGCTTTCCGATCACGAAGGCAAGCTCCACTTCCCAATCGGTCTTCTGCGAATTCTTCGGAATCACCAGATCGTCGAACGGCCCGCACAAGGAAGACGGCGCCTTCATAAATATCACCGGCTCCTTGGGCACCCCCTTCCCGGTTTCCGCTGCATGCCGGGCATAATTCAATCCGATACACACGATCTTTGAGGGCCGCGCAACACAGGCTCCCCAACGCGCACTTTCCGCAACAACAGGACACTTCTCCTCGTTCGCTCGGAACCACTGCCCCAATTCCTTCACACCGTTCGAGCCAAAAAAAGCATCGTCAAAGTCCCGAGCGTGCCCGCTCACATCCCTTCGCACACCTGCGGTGTTCAGAAGGGCAGGTTTTTCCCGCCCAATCTCCCCAAATCGGCAAAGTTTCATCGTGGATTGTTCTCGCTCTCGGTCAATCTTGGATTAGCCCTAAATTTCGACGCCTCATAATACAAAAACGGGAATGGAAACACTACAGGCAGGTACCCGACATGAAATAAACAGTGGAATGGAAAGAATGTGCCTGGAGGCTTCGAATGTCCGACTTTCGGGTTTCCGGCGCAGGCGGACTCTATTTAGCTGGGCCAAAGACGCGATTCTGCATATGCGTGGTTATACCCGTGGGTCCCGCGCTCTGGGAATGGAGAGAAGGGCTTCTAGTTTCTGGCGCCGACACCTTTGTCAGACGCCGGACACAACAACACTTGAAGAAAAAAATCTTTCTGTTTTTTGCGTTTCCGTTGCTCGGCTTAGCTGGCTGCCTGCAACTTGCGAAACGTGAGAAGTCCCAGTGGGAGCAGTCCCGCCAGGAGCAAAGCAAACGTGGTAGGTTCCGGGACGGGGGTGCCGCCGCCTCCAGTTCCACCGGTGCCGCCGCCTCCAGTGCCACCAGTGCTGCTGACGCCACTCAGTCCACCGCTGCTGCCTTCTCCCAGAAGGTCTCCGCAGCCGATCGAGATGGTGTTGTTGTTCAACGTAACCGAGCCATTTCGCGCCAGGATTCTGCCGCAATCATCCGTAGCACCATTGTTCATTGTGATGCTGGTCAGCGCGACGATATTCCCCTCGAAGTCCGTGGTTGTGCCGATCGTCGCCGAACTGCCCACCTGCCAGAACAAGCTGTCATTCGCACCGGGATTGATGATCGAAACAACGGAATTGGAAGCCGTTGTGAGCGTGCTGCCGATCTGGAATACCCACGACGCGTTCGGCAACCCCTGGGCGTCGAGTGTGAGGGTTCCCGTCAATTGCGCGCTGGTAGCAAAAAAATACACGCCGGGCACGAGCGTAAGTCCTCCGAGGTCCGTTCCGGTGAGAGTTTTCGTGACGCTTTGGCCCGCCAGGGCGTTGTACGCGGTGGTGAGATCCGCCTGAGCCTGTAGAGCCACGGCATCGCTGTTGTGAATCGTTCCCGGGGCTGTCACGATCCCCGGCGGAAAGCCGGAAACAGCCGTGCCGGGCGATACGCCCAGGTCGCCTGTAATGATCACGCTTGAACCGGTGTTCGACACTGCTGAACCAGCCAAGACCCCAAATGCGGCAGCAGTTCCAAGAGGAACGGAGTCGGCTTTGGCACTTGGCGCCGACAGCGCTAGAATCAAGGCAAGAAACGAGAAAACCAATATACGGAACTTCATTTTGTCACCTTGTTGAGTTGTTCTGTCTCAGTCGCTCCAGCCGCGGGGACGTGGCTGAGGAGCAGAAAAATCGTACAAGAGGCCCCGCATGGTGTCTGTACACTATGGGACACGTGCTAAGTTGGATTTTTCGTCAGAATTTCTTGTGTGGACTCCCAGGCTGGGAAAGTAGGAATAAATTCACGGAGCAAGGTCAGCAGCAAATTCTCTTAAGAATCACTTTTCATCTTGGATTGAAGCACTTAGACGTCAAACATGGGAAGGAAATGGTGCGCCCTGGGTGATTCGAACACCCGACCTTCTGGTTTCCGCCGCAGGCGGACTCTGTCCAGCTGAGCTAAGGACGCCTCTTAGCAATGAGTTCAGCAAGCAGTTCTCTTCCCTTGCCTGATTTCAAAAATCTTTCGCGCCGCATCGCTTCCGCACGGGAATCATACTTTTCCTGGTATACAAGCTTCCACGGTCCGCGATTCTTCGTGGACTTGGTGATGCCCGCATTGTGTTGTCCAACGCGATGCTCAAGGTCGGTGGCAAACCCAGTGTAGTAGCGTTTGGTTGCTTCGGATTGGAGTACGTAAACGTAAAACATGGAAGGAAGTGGTGCGCCCTGGGTGATTCGAACACCCGACCTTCTGGTTCGTAGCCGAACATGGTCAAAATCTAAGTGCTTGTTCTGGCGTTGCTTACGAATCGGAGACCACTCTTCATCGTCTACAATGAGACCTAATGAGACCTAACAGAGCCTACCCAAAGGTCGTACCCAAACCTGTCCCAGAAATCTCAAATCTGTTCCCCAGTCCAGTAGCGGAAGAATTCGGTTGGAAAGAATAATGAGGGTGCGGCGGTAGCTCAAATGGATGAGAGCACCGAGATGCTAACTCGGAGAAAAGGGTCCGATTCCCTTCCGCCGCACCAATTACCCCATTAGGCTCCCACCCGTGTTCCTTCCTGTCAATTGAACCAAAGTCCCGGTTGCCCGGTGTTCAGCCGTACGGGGTTCCTATGTTGGTGCTCATCGCAAGATCGCCTGAATGACCAGGTAAATGAGCGCAGCCATCCCAAGCAGTTGCAGGATGAGCCGTTGCGCAGCCTCGACTACACTGCCGAAATCGTTGATGGTTTTGATGATTTGTCTTGCGCGGGTGGGTTGCAACGTGCTCCTCCTTAAAACTGAAAGAGCACATCCAAGATAGTGGGCGGACAAGGTTGGGCTGTCAAGGGGGTTCTACACCACATCTAGCCCCCCCACGCTATATGTAGCGTTATTTTTAAGCCGAAACCCGTCTTTGACGCCTATGTGGGGCGTAGATGGCCGTTCCGGTGGCGCTTCGCCTGGCGTTTCGGGCGGCGTGCAAGGATGGAGCCGGGCCATTCCTGAAGAGTTGGCCGATTCATTATGTCGGCCTTAAAGATATCGCCGCACCTTGACCAGGTAGCCCCGGTAGCTGTCTCCAAACTTCTCGGTGAGGTAGTTCTCTTCTGGTATCACCGCGATGAAATGCACAGCCAAAAGCGAAAACGCCGCCAGTAAAGAAATCCAAAGATTGTTCAAGGCTAGTCCAAGGCCGATCTGAATGCACGTCAGTCCCAAATACATGGGATTCCGAGTGAATCGGTAAGGTCCGCTTAACACGATCTCAGGAGTGGGCTTCCACGGCTTCGGGTCCTGGCCCGTCCGCCTAAAAAGTGTCCACGCGCCGACGATAAGCCACAATCCACCCAGGAGAACCGCTACGCCTGCCGTCAGCGCGAGATATCGATAAGCCGCAACGGCAAGTGGCCCTGCCGTATACCGGATGGCAACCCCTAAAAGGATGGAAGCTAGATAAATGAGCGGAGGAGGAAATCTGACTCTGGCTCCGCGCTCGCCCTCCACTTGGGTCATCTTTGCTTCCCTTCCTTCGGACCGACCGATTGTACTTCAAAAGGTGGGACTTCCCCGCGACCGTCACTTTCATTGGGTGCTGCGCAGCCTGAAAAACGAAAGGACGCCTGGTTGTGGCCCAAGCGTCCCTCGAAGTGTCCGCCGCATAGACTCGCTCTTCCGGTCTGAAAGATGCGTCGGGGTACGGCAGACTGGTCCCCGAAACTTGTCAGTCATTGTGAGATTGTTCGCGGAGTTCCGCTTGCGTTGCTTGTCTTGTAACAAGCACACCGACATTCGCCAATTCTCCACGATGAGCCTGACGGGTGATTAACACCGTTGACTTCAACGCTTCTCGCAGGGCGTTCGCCACCATGTTCGAATCGCTTGATGCAATCAGTTCCTTGATGGTATTCGCCAACGTCTCTCGAATCGACTTCTCCAACTCGCGTTTCACGTCACGAACTTCTTGCACGCTTTGATGATAGTGCTCGTGAGCCTTGTGGTCCGTGTCGTACGATTGTCTGACGGCACGGTTGATCTGCTCATCGTATTCTGGAAGCTCGACTAGCCAGAGTCTTTCGTGTTCTCTAATGACCATCTCTTCCAATTGCGCCAAACGCTCTTCCAAGGATAGAGTGCCTCTCAAATCTTTCAATCGTTCGGCTCGGGTCTGGTTAGCATGCTCCCATGCTTGTTGGATGGCTTCTCGCGTTTCGCTCATTGCTTTCCTCCCACGCCTGGCTGTCCGCCGTCCGTCTTCGGATGCTTCTTCGGTTTGGCGTTGTTATTGCCCTCCGCGTCGATCTGATCGCCAATTGGTCCCGCCTTACGAGCCTGTTGTACCCGGCTCGGACCTCGCGGATTCACGTCGTCTTGCTTGCGATTCTTGAACCGATTTCTTGTCTGCACTTCACTCATAACTGCTCCTATGCACCGGGGCGATAGGAGTCGCCGTCGATGCTTTTTGCCGAGTTGATCTCGGACAAATTTTTTGAAATGGAAAGGCGCAAGCTCTTGCAATGAACTTGCGCCCTCTGAGTTAGACTCGCCATCGCAGCCCGTTCGAATCCGGTCAACTCTCTGCGACAGTCCGGCAATTACGATCAGCAATTGCATTAAAGGCATTTAGCCTAGGTCAATCGCTGGCCGGATGTTTGTCTCCACTTAATCTCGCCGTGCTTCTGGATTGGTCCATCCGTCTCAATCAAAACTTCGGGAAGGGAAAACGGATGGGCCAGAAAACACGGCTGCTTTTCAGTGGAACCAAAATTGTTCTTGTTGTAGTCGAATGCGACCCCGTATAGCTCCTCGGTCATCGAATGAACCTCCGCACTTCTTGCGCCTTGTTAAGACTTTTTTGAAGATTCAGACGTGCTGCTTCAGTGCTCGGCCAGTCGATCTCGGGCGTGCCGGGAATTGTGGCAAACAGTTTCTTCAATTGCTCAGTTTCACTGTGGGTATTTCCCCTAAGTTCTTCTGCTCTTCTTTGAGCTTCACGAACTGCTGCTGATTGCGCCGATGCCGCATTGCCGAGTTTAGCTTCAGCAGCTTCACGCTGTTCGCGTTCACGCTGAACGCGCTTCCAGTGTGGCTCGTTCAGGTTCTTGCCCAGGAAACCCGTTCCATCGTCTTGATGTTGGCGTGGATCTTGCTTACGCGGTTCAGGAATGAAATGCAATTGACGGCCCGGTTTGAAGCTTATGCGCCCAATTGCCTCATGGATGCGCTTGCTGTCCACGGGCCTTCCGCGGAGTTCGATCAGGAGCAACGCCAAATTTTCGTAAGCCTGATCGCCCTGATTTACGAGTTGCCCGGGCTTGCCCTGCGTGTCCAGCCACACTATCAACTGCTGCGCTGCCTGTACGTTCTCAACGGCAATTTTCTGGTATTCATACTGCGCTCGACTAAGCCACTTGAACTCATTCTTTCGCTCCTCAACGGCGCGATAGACGTTTTGCACAGTTACGGGCAGATTTCTATTCCGTTCAAAGAACGTAAACCCGCATCGATGATTTCGTTTGCCATTTTCGTAGGAACAGCCTCGATTGTTACAGCCCGGCGTGGATACTGTTTGCTGCGGCGAAGTTCATCCGTGAACTTTTCCAGAAAATCAAAATTGATGTCATCTAAAGAAATGTCTGGAAGTCTCGTCATGCTGCCGCCTTTCTCGCCAGAGTTGCCTGGCGTGGTTCACGCAATTTCCCGATCTGCTTGGGCTGTTTGGCAATCCACTTGTCCAGTTCGAGACGATCTATGACGCGTTCCTCAGCGTCCTTGATATGGAACGGAATGTCTCCGGCACGCAGGCGTGCTTCAACGAACCCTGTTGTCCGCGATAGGTACGCTGCTGCGCATGGGATTGATAGCCAGCGCGGCCAATCTGGCAGACCAACGCCGCAAGGGTATTCAATAGCATTTTGCTTATGCATAGACGGACTCCGACATTAAATTCGGAAGTTCCGTCCTCAATTGCAGGAAGGATTCACTCTATACGAGTGGGCGATTCATCAGGAGGGTATCCGTGGTGGGGTTTTATCCCCGTGCTATGTCGCTCTTGTGAAGCACTACCCTTTATCCAAATGCTGGACTACCTTCGCCGCCTATCCCTTCGGGTGTGAAGTTCAACCCTAGCCACATGGTGACCGGAGACTGCAGACGTGCTCGCCGTCCAGTTGCGAACGTTGATATGTATCTCATACTTCGAAACTTTTGTCAATCCTAAATCGTTACAGTACTCGAAAGTAATCCTGCCACGCGCGAACTTCAAGACAACTAGAGACTTACATTTTGGAATGTAATACATCATTACATTTAAAACCGTGATCCCGCAGATTCTTTTTCACGGATTCCTTCGTTCGTCAGACTTTTTCTGCCGTGCCGCGAGAATACGTGCACGGTATTTCTGCCGGGTCTCATCAATCGCGGCTACAACTCGGTCGAACGAAGGCATCTTGCCCTCACGGATGAGATCCTCGATTTGAATCCTCCGGGCCGCTTGAGCGAGTTCGCGAATTTGTTTCTGCGCGTCAAACTTTTCGAACTTCGGCATGCTCATCCTCCACTGAAAACGGCAAACCTTCTTACGTTTGTGAATTCTCCGATCAGGTCTATATCACCTCATCAAATCCCTTCGGTGTCGAAGTGATCTCAAAGGCGGTCGGCGATGCTGGCATAAACGTCGAGATGATGCCGTTCCAGATGCTCGGGGCAAGTCCAGCCCGAGATGTCTATGAAACCGAACGTTCCGTGGTCGAGTGGATTTAAACCACGGACCTCCTGGTCCCGAACCAGGAAATAAATCAATCTAAGTCGCTGTCCTGGCGTCACTTAGTGGTATTCGGGCCGCTCTCAGATAGACAAGTTGGACAAGTTTTGGATCACAAAAGAATTCATCCTGCTAGCTAGTACCCACTTCTCCGGATACCGCGTTAATCAGGAGGTAGGTCAACAGTGAGCGGGTTGGGCGACCGGGACACCACATGCGCGATGGTCGGTGGCGTGGTTGCAATGTACGCAGGAGTGCGGAATATCCTGAGAGGATGGCTGGATTGCCAGGAGCCGATCCCTCGACACATGCTCAAACATTACGAAATGCTGTCATCCCGTGGTAATTCTTGAGGCTGTAATTGGGGCAGCAGTTTAGACTCCTCAGTAGCCCTACGTAAATAGCTGTAACCCTGCTGCCCCTCGCATCAATTTTGTATCGGCCCGACGGCTCGCCGAATCAGTTAAAGCGGTACCGATTCGCAAAAAATGTCGGTCCGAAGAAGCAGTCTACTGTTTCTGCGCGACAAACTTCGCCGTCGTACCGTGAAGCTTGTCCTCGATGGCGAACGTCATGCTTTTCCCGTCAGCAGAAACCGTCATGCTTGTGATGCTGATTACTTTCCCGTTGCGTTTATCGGTTTCATCGATTGTGCTCGGCCCTGTTTTCTTCACCGAAACGCTGGTCGTGCCTGGATCGCCATTGTAGGGCGCTTCTGTCCCGTCGAGCTTCGCAGTGTAGCTCTGTCCTGTCTGATTGGTCATCGTCAAGCTGTCGCCTGAAACTTTGAATGTGACAAAGATCGCGTTTTCGGACAGCGCATCCATTTTGCTC
>Ga0210406_10001372_pt1 | contig 29812 bp, 29 predicted proteins | sample IncBWC30MmetaG_FD_155454 | JGI IMG/M metagenome (GOLD analysis project Ga0210406, IMG submission 155454) | Forest soil microbial communities from Barre Woods Harvard Forest LTER site, Petersham, Massachusetts, United States - Inc-BW-C-30-M | ecosystem: Environmental > Terrestrial > Soil >... | reverse complement strand
ATACGGTCGTCCCATGCATGCCGGCCTCCATCTCCAGCCAGCAACTTGAATCTGACTCGCGACCCTTTGGGAATCCCCTATCGATTCCTCCTAACCTCATCCCGCTCTAATAGCCTCGTCATGGCCGGGCCGTTGTCCCGGCCATCCATGAACACTGTGTCGTGCCACGCTTCGCCTCGACGCCTTCATCGCGTCGAAACGCGACTGGAGAACAAATCTCATCGAACCGAACTATCCCCATTGGAACGAGCTGTGCATCGTGCCCGTTTTTTGACGCGGTGTTCATGGATGGCCGGGACAACGGCCCGGCCATGACGAGGTTTGGGATTCCGGCGTGACCGCACACGACCGCAAGCGCGTCAATAGATTGCCCGAATTCCTCCATAGACGGCCCGCCCCGCCGCGCCATAGCCGAAGGCGGGCTCGTAATGCACGTCGAACGCATTCTCGATCCGCGCGTAGAGTTGCAGGTATCGGGTCAAATCATAGGAACCGTAGAAACCGACAAGCGTGTTACTCGAAAGCGGCACAGTGTTCGCCGAATCGTCGAACCGCCTCCCCACATAGCCGATGCTGCCGCCAAGCGAGAGTCCAGGTTCCGGCTTCCAGAAAATGCGCGCGTCGACGGAAACATGCGGCACGCGCGCAAGATCGTTCCCGTTCGCCAGATCAATCGCGGTGAGATCGGTGTAGTCAAGAGCTGCGGTAACAGTCTCGCCGAGGGCCAGGCTTGCTTCCGCTTCGAGGCCGTCGACGTGCGAGCGGTCGATATTAAAGTAGTAGCCGCCGGCCCGATAGCGCTGGTCGCAGGCGGGAGACGTCGGGCCGAAGCAGGTGAAGAAATCGATCTGATCCTGCGTGCTGCGTTCGAACCAGGTGAGTGCGGCGCGCAGATTTCCGCCGAGCAGGAACTGATCGACGCCGGTTTCCCAGCCCTGCGCGACTTCGGGTTTCAGCGCCGTGACCGGATTGGAATATTCGGAAAAGAGTTCGTAGAGCGAAGGCGCCTTGAATCCGTCGCCGTAATTCGCGCGCAGCACGGTCGTGCCATCGTTGAGGGCGAGCGCGCCGGCGATCTTCGCCGAAACATGTCCGCCGAATTCATCGTCCCTGTCGTAGCGCAGGCCGCCGGTCAGCGTCAGCAATTGAAGAAGTGTCGATTGCCATTGTCCGTAGAATCCGGCGATGCCGTCCTGCCCTTTGGCAGGCTGGGGACTGAGATCGAAGATGCTGTGAGTGGTCATGCGCGCCGTCTGGTACTCCGCTCCGAACGTCAGCGTGTTGTCGGCCAGCGGAGAAACGACTCCCTGGTATTCGAAGCGCTCGACACCGCCCCGCGCGGTGAAATCGTCCGGCGCGCGCGGCGCCGGATAAGTCGTTCTCTGGCTTGCGAGAGCAGTCGCGGAGAGCCGGTTGGACAGACTTGCGAAATCGAAATTCACCCCCGCATAGCCCGCGAAAAGCTTGTCGGTGCCGAAGGCGGGAGAATCTGCGACGCGGAAGAAGGGGGGTGTCGGGATGGAAACAAAATTGTCGTCGAATTCGTCGCGCGCCAGAACGTCATAGGTACGCAGGTCGATGCTGACGGTGTCGCTGACGTGTATCCGCACATTGGCGGTGGCGCTGCCATTGGTGTAGCCGTCGGTTTCAGGATTTCCGTTGCGCGAGTCTGCGGCGGAGATGTCGTTGGTATGAAAGAAGTTGAGCCCCGCGCCATAATCGACCGTATCTGCACTACCATATGCCGCCGCATTGAGCCGGTAGGTGTCGAAGGAGCCTGCTTCGGCGTCGCCCACGAATGCGACCGGGCTGTCCCCCCCGCGGCGCGTCAGCACATTTACGACGCCGCCGATCGCATCGCTGCCATAGAGCGTGCTCTGCGGTCCGCGCAGCACCTCGACGCGCTCGATATTGTTGACAAGAACGTCACCCAATATGGCACTGCCATCGACCGCTGTCGGATCTTCGATGCGGACGCCGTCGACCAGAAATAGCGTCTGTCCGGCTTCCGCGCCGCGCAGGAGGATCGATGTGGGCTGTCCCACGCCGCCGGTGCGCACGACGCTGGCGCCCGGCGTTTCAGCCAGCGCGTCGGAGAGAACGAGAATCTGCTGGTTGGCGAGATCCTGAGCGGTGATGACCGAGATGGAGGTGCCGGTAATCTCGCGCGGCTCCGGCGCGCGGGTGGCGGTGACCACGACGGTCTCGGCCTGTGTCACATCATCCGCTGCGGCCGGATGACTTGCTGCTGCCAGCAGCACGGCGGTCGAAAGGAACAGTCGATGTTTGCACATGAGGTTCTCCTGGATCGAGGTTCCAGGAGTCGGCTCGCTTGGCCCGTTCGTGAATTTGATTGGTCATATAGACCCCGCGACGACTCCCCTTGTCGTCACGGCGTTCGCCGCAGCCCATGGCGCACCCCGGCCAGGAGCAAGACGACACGCAAGGCAGGTCTCCTGGCTCCCGGGTCCCTGTTCTCGCCCGCCTTCCCAGAGCCAGGCTCCAGTGGCAATTGGACGAGTCCTCGCCGGTCACAGTTGCGGGGGCAGCCGCGGCGTCACACCGCGTTCCCTTGAATCCCTTCCGGGAACCTCACGCTGTTGTGTACGCTAAGAGAGGGTGGCAACCGCGTCAAGTTGATAGATTAGAACAGAGTTGAGGGCCTTGGGGACCAATACATGCGATGACTCGGCTTGCCTTCGAGAATAATTTCGCCAAGGATTGCGTGAAAAGACACGAGATCAAGCTGTGATCGGACTTGCAGAACGAGGAAATTCAGGCCCGCTTTGGATGAAACATCAATGCCAGCAAGCTTGCCGTTCCGCCTGCCGCACGGAAAGGCTGGACCATACGGTCAAACCATGATTACGATATGTTACAAAGACGGCAGGGCACGCACTGCCCAGGCCGCGTGGGGGGGAAGCGGACAGGTGAGTTTCACACGTCACAGCAACGCCCGGCGTGGTCGCGCCGGGTTTCGTTTTGTCTGGTTGAGATAGCGCCATGGACCAACCACTCCACGATTTCAGGCCTTATGCAGTCGGCCACGCCCCTTCCCACCGCTTCGTCAGCATCGGATTGGTCGCGCTCCTGCACGTCATCGCGATCTATGTTCTGGCCAGCGGATTGGCGCAGAACCTGCTGGCGAAGCTCCCACAGGAGTTCAAGGCAGAGGTGATCCCGCCGAAGACGGAACAGGTAAAGCCTCCGCCACCGCCTCCACCGGAACTCCAGAAGCCGCCGCCTCCTTTCGTGCCACCGCCCGAGATCACAATCCAGACCGAGACTGCGTCGCCCAACACGATCACCGTGCAGTCAAAGGTCGCCACGCCGCCAGCGCCGCCGACGCCTGTGCCTCCGAAGCCGGCTGGAATTACTGCGCCGGTGCAAATTGCCGGTGGCGGGGCGGTTTGCCAGAACTCCTACTATCCGCCGATCGCCATTCGGTTGAACCAGGCGGGGACCACGACGGTAACAGTCCATATCGGCGCGGACGGCAGCGTCCAGAATGTCGACGTTACAAGCTCCAGCGGCCACGATTCGCTCGACCAGGCCGCAATCAAATGCATCACATCGCGATGGCGCTACCATCCGGCCATGCAGAACGGGGAGCCGGTGCCTGTTGCCAAGCAGTACGCCATCAAGTGGGTGCTGCAGGGATAATCTGAATTCTTGGGCGGCCGACATTCGACGCCTTCTAACGGAGTGACGAAGACATGAACTTGAAACCTCTGGCGATCGCAGCCGCCGTCGCCTTCCTGTCCGCCGTCAGCGTCGGTCAGGTCACCGCCCAGCAGACAACGGGACAACCGGCCGCCACAACGCCGGGTGCAGCGCCCGCCGCAGGCGCGCCAGCGCAACCCGGTCAACCGGGAACAGCAGGGCCGGCAGCGCCCGCGGCTGCCCCAACACCGGCTCCAGTCGAAGCACCTCCCGCCATAAAACCTCCTGCGACAGCCATGGGCGGCGGCCAAAACAATCCCTACGGCCTTTATGCGTTCGTCAGCACGGGCGATTGGGTCATCAGGGGCGTGTGTCTGATCCTGGCCATCATGTCGATCGGCACCTGGTACATCTTCTTCATGAAGTTCTGGGAGCAGTCGCGGGTGCTGAGCCACTCGCGCATCGTCGAGCGCCGCTTCTGGAGTTCGGCGAATCTCAACGAAGGCATCGACAAGCTGCCAAAGAACAGCCTGTTCCGCAGCGTCGCCGAAAGCGGCGTGCGCGCCTCGTCGGGACAGGGGACGGGGCTTGTCAATCTCAACGACTGGATCGGCATGTCTCTCAACCGCCAGCTGGAGGAAGCGAATTCGCGCATGCAGGGAGGCGTCGCCTTTCTGGCGTCCGTGGGCTCCGTGGCGCCGTTTGTCGGGTTGTTCGGCACAGTGTGGGGCATCCTGAACGCACTGATCGGCATCGGCATCGCCGGCCAGGCGTCGATCGACAAGGTGGCCGGCCCGGTGGGCGAGGCGCTCATCGCCACCGCAATCGGTCTCTTCGTCGCGGTGCCTGCAGTGCTCTGCTACAATTACCTCGTGCGGCGCAACAAGGTCATCAATGAGCGGCTCCGCAGCTTTGCCAGCGACCTGCAGACCTATCTTATCACCAACAAGAAGTAGAGCCCGAAGGGGACCGTGCTCACCCGCAAAGGATTCCTTGAATGTCGATAAGCGTCCACTCTGCCGAAGCAGACGAAGCAGAGCTGAATACCACGATCAACACGACTCCGCTCGTGGACGTGATGCTCGTCCTGCTGATCATCTTCCTCATCACCGTGCCGGTCGTTCTCAAGCAGATTCCTGTCAATTATCCGAACGCACGCAACATTCCGACCATAACCAAACCCGAGAATATCGTGATTGCGGTCGACAAGGACGAGAATGTCTACTGGAACAACCAGGCAGTCGATACGAGCGAACTGAAAGGAAGGTTCACCGACGCTCTCAGGGCCGCGATCGCCAAAGGCGGCCAGCTGCCCGAGGTGCACATCCGCGGCGACAAGGATGCACGCTTCGAAGCAATTGGAAAAGTGATACTTGCCGTGCAGCAGGCGGGAATACAAAAAGTCGCCTTCATCACGGAGCCGCGGAATGAAGCGCAATAGGCTGGTGGGACAGGACAAGGGCAAACTGCGATGGCGATGAATGTCGGACAGGCCGGTGGCGACAATGAGGTGATGGTGGAGATGAACACCACGCCACTCATCGACGTCATGCTCGTGCTTCTGGTGATGCTCATCATTACAATTCCCATTCAGACTCACGCCGTGAAATTGAACATGCCCAATCCGAATGCGAAGCCGCCGACCGTGCAGCCTGTCGTTCACACGCTGGTGATTGATTTCGACGGCTCGATTACCTGGGACAATCAGGCCATCCCGAACATGCAGGATCTCGATACGCGCTTCACGCAAGTCGCCCAGCAAGAGGACCAGGACGAAATTCACATCGCTCCCAACCGACTCGTCAAATACGACACGGTCGCCAAGGTTCTGGCCGACGCATCGCGCATCGGCGTGAAGAAGATCGGATTCACCGGCGAGGAACAATACATGCAGTAGTGTGAGGGGCGACCGCGGCTACGGAACATGCGGTCGCATGCGTCCGGGACCAGCGCCCTCAAGAGAAGATTGTCCATGAGGTCTCAAATGAATTCCCAGAATTTGCGCGGCCCGGTGCTGGCGCTGCTTCTTGCAACCGGGTTCACATGCGCTGGCTCGGTCTGCTTGCCGATCGCCGCGGAGGCGGCTGGCGTGCGCCCGCAGGTGGGCAAGCCGCTCCAGGCAGCCATCGCTCTCGCCAATGGCGGCAATGCGAGTGCGGCGCTTGCCAAAGTGCGTGAGGCCGAATCTGTGGGCGGGTTGACGTCGAGCGAACAGCAGGCCATTTCGCAGACGAAGCAGTTCATCGCCGCGAAAACAGGCAATTTCAGCGGCGGCGGCGGCAGCGCGACCGCGGCAAAGGCGAAGTTCGCCGCCGACTACAATGCGGGACGCTACAGCGCTGTGACTGGCGAAGATGTCCAACTCCTCCGCAAATATGGATCCTTCAGCTACGACGATCAGATCATTGTCGCGCAGGCCTATTACCTGTCCGGCCGCGCCGACCAGGCGGTTTCGCTTCTCAGGAGCCTTACTTCGGGGTCGCATCCTTCCGAAGCGGCACTGAAACTGATGTACAGCGCCGCCTACAAGGCGGGCGATTCCGATGCCATGCGGACAGCTCTGTTCAGTCTGGTTTCCGATTACAACAGGCCCGAATACTGGTCCAATCTGCTTCAGGTTTCGGAATCCGCCAAAGGGCTAAAGGATCACCAGACGCTCGATCTCTACCGGCTTCGTCTTCTCACCGGCTCGATGAAGAAGCCGGATGATTATACGACAGCGGCAGAGATGGCGCTCGAGTTTGGGTCCGCGACCGAAGCCGCGAATATCGTGCAGAAGGGACTCGACGCAAAAGTCCTGAACGGCGACCGCTCCGTGAAGCTTTTGAACACCGCGAAAGCCCAGGCCGCAGCCGACGCCGCAAATTTTTCGAAGACCTCTGCTGCGGCCGCGAAACAGAAGACGGGCGACGATCTTGTCAAGCTGGGTGAAGAGTTGTGGGGCGCGGGCCGTGCGCAGGATGCAATCGGGCTCATTCAACAGGGTATTCAGAAGGGCGTGACCGACAATGGCAACGCCCAAATTCGGCTTGGTCTCGCCTATCTCGGTGCCGGCCAGAAGCCGGCGGCCATCGCCGCGTTTAACGCGGTGCCGAAGGAAGATGCGAACAACGCCATGATCGCCCATCTTTGGGCCATCTACGCCCGCGGGCATTAGAGGCCCGACGTCCCGTTACGCCGCCTGAGCCATTTCGGCGCGACTGCCGCACGGTTCGCCACATTTCGGCGCCGGATGGAGCGGGGGATGTTCGAGAGCGTGCCCTGCTTCGGTCCAGGCGTCGATTCCTCCAAGGAGAGGACGGACTCTGCGGAATCCCGCGCGCTTCAGTTCGTTCGCGGCGAGAGCGGCCGATGCGTCGTTGGGGCAAGCGCAGTAGACGACGATCTCCGAATGGGGCGCGACCCACTCGCGCAAACGCACAAGCTGTGGCGGGTCACCGGCGAGCGAGCCCGGAATTCGCGCCCCGCGCCGCCGCGCCTCGGGGGACCGCACATCGAGAATCACCGGACGCGCACCCGAATCGATCAGCGTGCGCAATTCCGCAACCGTGATCCGCTCAATTTGCAATCGCCGGAGAAACAGCTGACGCTGCAATGCCTTCCAGATCAGGAACAGCAAAAGCGCTCCGGCGGCAAAGAGAATGCCCCATTCGCCCAGCCGATCGAAAAACCCGAGACCGCTTGCGATTGCGCCCCGAAAGAATGAGCCCAGGGCAACGCCGGTTCCAATGAAGCCAACCGCTCCGGCGGAATCGAAAAGCAGGAACATCGGAAATGCGATGCCGGTGGCGCCGGCGAGCGCGACGGAGATGTTGGAAAGCCCGGGTACGAACTTGGCGAAACTGAGCGACGCCGGGCCCAGCGTCGTGAAGATGGATTCGGTCCTACGGACGCAAGAGTCCGGAGAGAGCGATATGCGGCACAGAAGCTTTAGTACCACGCCGCCATAGCGTCGGCCTCCCCAAAACCATGCCGTATCGGCGATAAGGGTTGCGGCGGCGCCAGTTGCGATGATTTCAGGAATTCGGATGCCCGTCGGCGCCGCGAGCGCGGCGGCCAACATGAGCGCCGGATAGCACGGCAGCGGGAGGCCGCCGGCCGAGAGCAGGACGTTGAGAAAGATCGCCAGAAGCCCGAAGCGCTCGATGAGAAAGGCCACATTCTGCATCGTCGAACCGCCCATCCTATCCGTTTGCTATTTTGGCCCAAAGCCGTGGTACAGAAGGCCCGTTTTCTCATAGCGGCAATGCGCGGAATGCGCAGTGTGCCGCGCACCGTCGTGGGACGGTGCGCGGTAGCGGTTCACGCGGCCGCCTGGACGAGTTCGGTAACTGCCGCGCGTGCGCGAGCCATTCCCGCAGTCGCCGCTTCGGGGCTGATCTGCAACCCTTCGGCGTGAATAAAGGTGACGTCCGTCAGACCGAGGAACCCCAGCATTGTGCGCAGATAGGGCTCGTGGAAATCATACGACTTCATTGGGCTATCGCCGCTGTAGATCCCACCACGGGCCGTGACGACGAACACCTTCTTTCCCTTCAGGAGGCCCTCCGGGCCCTGCGCTGTGTAGCGGAATGTGCGGCCGGACCGCGTGATGTGATCGATCCAGGCCTTGAGCGTCGACGGGATGGTGAAATTGTACATGGGCGCGGCGATTAGGATGGTGTCGGCGGCTTCGATTTCTTCGATGAGCGCATCGCTTGCCCGGGCGAGCGACTTTTGCACGTCGGTGCGCTCGATTGCCGGGGTCATTACGGCCGCCAGATGCTCGCCCGCGACGTGGGGCGCAGGCTCGGCGCCCAGATCGCGGAGAGTGACGCTCACGCCAGGGTGGCTGGCCTGCCAGGCACCAAGGAACTCCTCGGCGATCTGCCGGGACTTGGAATTGCTTCCGAAAGCGCTCGAGGCGACGAAGAGGAGACGGGACATGGCGGGAAACCTCGCTTCGACCATGATGCGTGACAAAGCCACGCAGATCTGGTACTGGTTAGTAACAGTGCTTAGATACTGACCGGTAAGTACCATGTCAAGGGCAGCAATAGAGTGAGCCTCTCGGAAAAAAGCACAGGGAATCCGGATATCCCCCCTCGGGCGCGGATACTGGCTGCCGCGCAGCAGCTGTTCTACGCGCGCGGCATCCGGGCTGTGAGCGTCGACGAGATCGCTGCGGCCGCCAGGACGAACAAGATGACGCTCTACCGGCATTTCAAGTCGAAGGACTTGCTGATCGCCGAATACCTCCGCACGCTGGCGGCCGAATCCGACAATGTGTGGGACGAGATCGCGCGGGACCATCCCGGCAACCCTTCCGCCCAATTGCGGGCCTGGGTTACCCTGATCGGCGGTCACCTCGGCGAATCGGGCGGTCGCGGATGCGCTCTCGCCAATGCTGCGATCGAGTTGCCCGAAGCCGATCATCCCGCGCGCGCCGTCATCGAAGGACACAAGACGCATCAACGCGACCAGCTCATGCGGCTATGCCGGGAAGCAGGCTACCGTCGTCCCGACAGGCTTGCAGACGAGATCTTTCTCCTGCTGGAGGGCGCGCGCGTCAATTTGCAGAGCGTCGGCGCGGGTGGTCCGGGCGCGCGCTTTCCCGAAATGGTCTGTGCGCTGATGAAATCGCACGCGGACGACCGCTTCTGAGCGAGCGCCCAGGCAGTTCGCCTATCGTGCTGTCTGATCAAATTGAATTAAGAACCCAACCTGTTCTGTCTCGGCTTGACAATCGCCGCAATTGCGAGCCCTGCGGCCACGAACCCGACGACGTCCATCGACGCATACGCGACGGTGTAGTCTGTCGGAAAGCCATACCAGTTCCAGTAAGAGACATTTGTCGTGATGCCGGCCGCGAGGCCGGTCAGCGCCACAAACCCGACGCGCGGGGCATAGGCAGCAATCATGGTTTGCGCGAGCAGGAACGCGGCGATCAGGGAAACGATGACTTCCTTTGCAAACTCCACGATCATCAGGCGTGCCGTCATTCCGGTGGCGCCGGGTGGATGATAGATCAGCAGACCCGATGGGTTGATCTTCATCCTGGCTTCCGCCTCTGCCATCGCATTGCTGCTTTTCATGTCGGTCCAGGGAAAGAAGAAGAGACCGGATCTTTCGCCAATGGTATCGTGCATGGCCGACAGCACGGGCGCCTCGTTGGGAATCTGGCTGAAGCCGATCTGACCCAGTGGCAGCGCGATATGCGCGATCGAGGACCAGATGAACATGACGACGCCGCCCGCGATTCCGGCGATTGCAATTCTCATTTGAATCTCCCCTCCGAAGATTGAGCCAAGCATAGGCAATATCGGTGGCGAACTCCAATTCCTCCAGTTGGAATGCCGGCGTGACCAGCACCCTCATACGCCGCGCTTCCCGCAACCGGTGAACCGCCAAAAACTGTCCGTCTGGAAAAATACTCACAATCTTCGCAATGGCCGGGACAACGGTTCGGCCATGACGAGGTTTGTTGTGCAACGCAGCAACGAGAATCCACATACTGACAGCGTCGAGCTCAGAACAGCGCGATCGGCCTGCTCAACCAAAGCGACCGGTGATGTATTCCTCGGTTCGTTTGTTGGTGGGACTGGTGAAGAGCTTGTCGGTGGTGCCGAATTCGACAAGCTCGCCCAGAAACATGAAGGCGGTAAAATCGGACACGCGCGACGCCTGCTGCATGTTGTGGGTCACGATCACGATCGTATATTCATTGGCAAGCTCGTCGATCAGTTCTTCAATTTTCGCGGTGGACATCGGATCGAGTGCGGAACACGGCTCATCGAGCAGAATCACTTCGGGGCTGGTGGCGACGGAGCGGGCAATGCAGAGCCGCTGCTGCTGGCCGCCGGAGAGGCTCAATCCCGATTCCTGAAGCTTGTCCTTCACCTCGCCCCACAGCGCGGCGCGCTTGAGCGCGTGTTCGACGCGATCATCCAGGTCGGACTTCCTGATCCGCTCGAACAGCCTGATGCCGAACGCAATATTGTCGTAGATCGTCATCGGAAACGGTGTCGGTTTCTGGAAGACCATTCCCACCTTGGCGCGCAGGATGTTCACATCCTGGCCGCCGTTTAGGATGTTCTCACCGTCGAAGATCACCTCGCCGGTTGCGCGCTGGTTTGGGTACAGCTCGTAAATGCGGTTGAGTACTCTCAAAAGAGTAGACTTGCCGCAGCCCGAAGGACCTATGAAGGCCGTGACTTTGCGATCGTAGAGCGGGACTGAAACGTCCTTCAGTGCCTGGTTCGCGCCGTAGTAGAAGGAAAGATCGCGAATATCGATCCGCGTCGCCGGTCCGGACGGGCTCAATTCGCTCATTGGGACAACCGCCTGGATTCGAAAATACGCGCCAGAATGCTCAGCGACAGCACAGTGCACGTTATCAAAAGCGCACCGGCCCAAGCCAGTCTGTGCCAGTCTTCATAGGGCGACATTGCGAACTGGAAAATGACGGCGGGAAGGCTCGCCATCGGCGCGTTCAGATCGGTGCTCCAGAACTGGTTATTCAGCGCGGTAAACAGCAAAGGCGCAGTCTCTCCCGAAATACGCGCAATGGCGAGCAGGATTCCCGTCAGGATGCCGGCCCGTGCGGCGCGCCAGGTCACGGTACGGATGACAAAGCTGCGCGGCGTGCCGAGCGCCGCTGCTGCCTCCCTCAGCGTGTTCGGCACCAGGAGGAGCATGTTCTCCGTGGTCCGCACGACGACGGGGATGACGAGAACGGCGAGCGCCGCCGCTCCGGCGATCGCCGAGAAATGGCCCATGTGGATAACGAACAATTCGTACACGAAGAGGCCGACAAGGATAGAGGGCGCACTGAGCAGAATGTCGTTTACGAAACGCACGACGAATGAGATGCGCGTGTGCCGGCCATATTCGGCCAGGTAGGTTCCGGCGAGGATGCCGATGGGCGTGCCGACGACCACTGCGAGCGCGCTCATGATGAGGCTGCCAACGATGGCGTTGGCGAGTCCGCCATCGGAGCCGGGGGGTGGCGTCATCTGAACGAACATCTTCAGCGATACGCCGTTCAGGCCCCGCGTGATCAGCGTGCCCAGGATCAGCGCCAGCGAGCCGATCCCGAACCCGGCCGCGAGGACCGAGAGCGTGAGAAACACCCGGCTGGTGAAGCGCCTTCGCGCGTAGAGCCCGCGGTTCATTGCGAACGCCCTCCCGCACGCCGTTCGAGAATGGCGATCATGTACTGGGCGAGCCCGAGCACGATGAACGAAATGCACAGCAGCACGAGTCCGATCGCGATCAACGAGGAGAGGTAGAGATCTCCCACGGCCTCCGTGAATTCATTGGCTATTGCCGCGGATATTGTCGTAGCGGGGGCGAACAGCGACTCGTTGATGCGATGGGCATTGCCGATTACGAAAGTGACGGCCATCGTTTCGCCCAGCGCTCGGCCGAGAGCGAGCATGGAGCCGCCAACCACCCCGATCCGGGCGTAAGGAAGGATGATCTGCCACATCACTTCCCATTTGGTGCAGCCCAGACCATAGGCAGCCTCCTTGATCACCGCCGGAACGGTATCGAAGACGTCGCGTGTGACGGCCGAAATGAACGGCAGAATCATGATCGAAAGAATAAGAGACGCGGTGAACATGCCGATCCCGTAGGGAGGGCCGGCGAACAGGTCCTGCAGCAGCGGAATGTTTGCGAACCATTCGATAAGCCGCGGCTGAATCGTCGCCTGGAAGAACGGTGCAAAAACGAACAGGCCCCAAATCCCGTAGATGATCGAAGGAATTCCCGCCAAAAGCTCGATCGCGATACCGACGGGCCGCTTCAGCGAACTTGGGCAAAGTTCCGTGAGGAAGATGGCAATACCGATGCCGACAGGCACCGCAACCAGCATGGCGAGAGAGGACGTGATGAGCGTTCCGGCAATCGGCGCGACGGCACCGAATCTTTCCGTTACCGGGTTCCACACTTCCGTCGTCAGAAAGCCGAAACCGAACGTCTTGAGCGCAAGCCAAGAGCCGCTCACGAGTGCAATGATGATCCCGACGAAGGCCGCGACAACGATAAATGCCGCCGTCGCGGTCAGCGCGCGAAACCTCGCATCGCTGCGGCTGAAACTCCTTGCCGCGGCGAGCCGGTCGGAGGGAATGGACATGTCGCTCACAGCGATGTCGACCATTTTCGGTGCGCTGCCAAGTCATAGACGAAATGGGGGCTGAATGACCATCAGCCCCCGAGTTTCATGTCGCGGATAGCGACATGCGACACCACAGAGCAGACTTCATGGAACCGCGTTGGCGTCGATTTTTTCGTGCCACATCTTCGCGATGGCCTGTACGACGTTTGGCGGCAGCGGGACGTAATCCAGACCCTCCGCAAGCCGGTCGCCTTCCGGTGAATGCGCCCAGGTAAAGAATTTTAGCGCCTCCTTTGTCGCCGCCGCATCCGGCGGGTGTTTGTACAGGAGAATGAACGTCGCACCGGTAATCGGCCAGGAATCGTGCCCCGACTGCTGCGTGAGGATGAGATAGAAGTCCGGCGCGCTCAGCCAGTCCGCCTTTGCCGCCGCGGCCTTGAAATTGGTCGCGGACGGGGCAATTGCGACGCCATCCTTGTTGATCATGCGAAGATAGGTGAGATGGTTTTGCGTGGCGTACGCATATTCGACGTACCCGATTGCGCCGCCGGTTTGTGCAACGTTGCCCGCCACGCCTTCGTTCCCTTTGGCGCCGATGCCCACAGGCCATTCGACCGAAGTTGCAGCTCCTACATTCTTCGCCCATTCCGGGCTGACTTTCGACAGATAGTTGACGAATATGAAAGTCGTACCGGAACCGTCGGAACGGTGGACAACCGCAATGGCCTGACCGGGAAGGTTCACATTCGGGTTGAGTTTCTTGATGGCCGCGTCATTCCATTTGGTAATGTGACCGAGATAGATGTTTGCAAGCGTGGGCCCGTCGAGCACGATTTCGCCAGGACGAATGCCCGGGAGATTGACGACAGGCACATCGCCGCCCACGACAGTCGGGAATTGGACGAGGCCCGACGACTCGACGTCTGCGGGTTTGAGAGGCGCGTCGCTCGCCCCGAAGGTTACGGTCTTGGCTTTGATTTGCGCGATGCCCCCGCCTGACCCGATCGATTGGTAATTGAGGCCGACGCCGGTCTTCGCCCGATAGGCTTCGGCCCATTTTGCGTAGACCGGATAAGGAAAGGTCGCGCCGGCCCCTGAAATATCTGCGGCAAACGCACCGTTCGAGGCGCAGGCCAGCAGCGCTCCGGCCACGATGCCCGCCAGACGATGCAAGTTCGAATTCATGGAATCCCCTCTCGGCTTGTCCAGTGGCGAATCGAAAACGGGCGCAAGCAGGATGTTTCCCAGCCTGATCCCCCCAACGGACGCTCGGCGCGATAAGCTCGCGCTTCGGTGCAACGTCCATCACAGTTTTGCGAAGCTTTTATGACAAGGGCGATGCTGCCGTCGGGGCGTGCACGGGACTTCGAGTCTTCGTCTCAATTAAGCCTTTGGCAATGCAGATGATATTTCAATCCAGGCGGAATTGGGAGAGCTCCGCATGCCGCTCTGGCGTACCGCCAAGTTCGTTCTTGGCGCGTGCCTTGTCGCTGTCGCCGCCATGTCGGTGGCAGATACCGCCATCCATGGCGGGCTCACGTCTTCGTCGCCATGGCTGGGCGGTGCGGTTGCCGCCATCGCCATGCTCGGAATGGTTCTCGCGTTGCTGGACGCACGGGCCGGCCGTCTCGCGCTCGAAGCACGCTTGTCCTATCTCCGGCGCTTCGTCGCGGAGCTCGAGCAGACCGTAAGCGCCGTGTCGGCCATGAATGCGCAAGCGCGCGAGAATGAAATTCGCTTCAAGGGGTTGGTTGACGCGCAGGAAGATTCGGTCTTTCGCCGAACGCCCGACGGTCGGCTGACCTATGGCAACAACGCCTTCTTCCGGCTGTTCGGACTCGATCCGAAAGACAATCTTGGCAATCCTTTCACGCCGGAGTCCCGTAGTGACAGCGGGACACCTGTGTTTGGAAGCTTTGATGGACGCGGCAACGGCGGCCCGCGAACGCGCTACGATCAGAATTTGCGCACGATTTATGGCTGGCGGTGGATTGCATGGGAAGACTATGCAGTTCGCGATGCAACCGGACGATTGATCGAGGTTCAAAGCGTCGGGCGCGATATTACCGAGCGAAAAGCTCTTGAAGACGCCCTGACTGAGGCACGCGACCGGGCGGAAGCAGCAAACCGCGCCAAGTCGGGATTTCTCGCGGCGATGAGTCACGAAATTCGCACGCCCATGAATGGCGTGCTGGGAATGGCGAGATTGCTTCTGGAAACAAAAATGTCGCCAGAGCAAGGAAGCTATGCCGAAGCAATTCGGCAGTCAGGAGAAGCCCTGCTCTCGCTGATCGAAGAGATCCTCGATTTTTCCAGAATCGAATCGGGAACCGTTGCTCTTGATCAGGATGAGGTCGATATCCGCCGCCTGACCGAGTCCGTGGTTGAACTGCTGGCACCTCGCGCCCACGGCAAGGCAATCGAAGTTGCCGCCGTGATTGCGCCGGATACCCCTGTCCTGGTCCGCGCAGACGGCATGAGACTGAGACAAATACTGACGAATCTGGTCGGCAACGCCGTCAAGTTTACGGAACGGGGTGGAGTTCGGGTGGACGTGCGACCCGTCGAGGATTTCGCAAGGCGCATCCTGCGCTTCGAGATACGCGACACAGGCGTCGGCGTGCCCGCCAGGAAGCGGCATGATATTTTCAAGGAGTTCGTGCAGGCGGACTCCACGCACGCACGCAAGTTCGGAGGTTCGGGCCTCGGGCTTGCCATCTGCAAAAGGCTTGTCGAAGCGATGGACGGCGCCATCGGTGTGGAGGCCGCTCCCGAAGGCGGAAGCATATTCTGGTTCACCGTGCCGGCGCCGATTCTGTGCAAAGCGGTGCCGGGCGACGGCCTACGGCTCTCCCACACTCGTGCCGCGATTGTCACCGGCAACCCAATGCTGCAGGAAAGCCTTACGGCACAGATCGAGTCTGCCGGCGGCGAAGTTGTGCCTCTCGCGTCCGCAGGCGCCAATGAAAACGCACCGCCTGTTGCCATCGACGCGGTTCTCATCGACGCCGGAACATCAAGCGAAGTCGAATTGGCGGCGCTGCCTGGGGGCATAGGCCGTTCGATCGTGATGCTGACGCCGGCTGCGCGCGGCAACCTGGAGGAGTTGAGGAACAGGGGCTTCTCCTCATATCTCGTGAAGCCGATCCGTCAGGCGTCGCTGGTCAGTCGCATATTGGCGGAACCGGAGTCGCCGGCAATCGATCACGCACCGCACGGCGAATTCCCGCAGCCCAACGGGTCCGCCGCCTGCAGCGTGCGCCGCACGCTTCGCATTCTTGTTGCGGAGGACAATCCGATCAATGCATTGCTGACGCGCGAATTGCTACGGCGGCGCGGACATCTCGTGACCGAGGTGACGTCGGGCGAAGACGCCGTCGCAGCCTTGCGAGAAGAACGGTTCGACATTCTGCTTACGGATCTTCATATGCCCGGTCTGGACGGTATCGAAACCGCGCGACGCATCCGGGCAACCGAGTTCGCCTTGTCCCTGCCACCAACACCCATCGTCGCGATCACGGCGGATGCCGTGGACACCCGGCGTCAGGCTTGCCAGGACGCAGGCATGGATGGTTTCATTACCAAGCCGATCGCTCCGGCGGAGCTTGATGCCATGATTGCGAGACTGTTCCCGGACGGCGCGCGCGAAGCCGCGGAATGACGGTTCCCGCGCGCAGCCGCGCATCCTTCAAATCCTATCTGCAGCCCCGCGTGCTGGTCATGCTCGCGCTCGGGTTTTCGTCGGGTCTCCCCTTCCTGCTGACCGGCAATACACTCGGCTACTGGCTCCGCGACGAAGGCACATCGCTAGCGGCAATCACCTTCATTTCCTGGGTGGGCCTTGCCTATTCGTTGAAATTCCTTTGGGCGCCCATCATCGACCGCACAAGCCCGCCTCTGCTCGGCCGGCTGGGACGAAGGCGCTCGTGGATGCTCCTGTCCCAGGCGATTCTGGCCGCGGGGATTCTTCTGATGGCGCTCGAAACCCAGGCGGACAATCTTATTCTGGTTGGAGCATTGGCGCTCCTGGTCGCCTTTGCTTCCGCCACGCAGGATACGGTCATAGATGCTTGGCGCATTGAAATTGCGGCAGGGGACGAAGAACTCAAGCTCCTGACTTCGGCCTATCAGCTCGGCTACCGCATCGCTTTCCTTGCGACCGACGCGCTCATTCTGATCTCGGCTGCGCATCTCGGCTGGCAGCCTTCTTATATTGCCTGCGCCGCGGCGATGATGGTGGGCCTTTGCGCGACGCTTCTCGCGACCGAACCCGCGAAAGCCGATGAAATCATCGACAGCAAGACCGCAGAGGCGCCGCTCTGGTCGGCGCGCGGATTTCTCGATGCCGTCTGGGGGCCTTTTGCGGTCTTCTTTCGAACCTACGGGTGGACGGCGCTCCTGATGCTCGCCGCGATCAGCCTTTATCGCCTGCCGGATTTCTTGCGCGGCCCGATTACCAACCCGTTCTATCACGACATCGGTCTCTCAAAGGACTATGTGGGCGCGGTGCGCGGCACCGTCGGCGTGGTCGCCGTTTTCCTCGGAATCGCTGCGGGCGGCGCCTGTTCAGTGCGGTTCGGCTATATGCGCGCGCTGTTTGCAGGAGGTCTGCTTCAGGGATTCGCCATCGCCGCCTTTGCACTTCTGGCCATCAGGAATCCCGATCCGCTGTTGTTTGCCGCGGTGATGATTGCGGACAATTTTAGTATCAGTTTTGCGGGCGTCGCTCTCGTTGCCTACATGTCGAGCCTGACGAGTCTGGGCTACACCGCGACGCAATATGCACTGTTGAGTTCGGCCTACACCTGGCCGGGCAAGATTCTGAAACCCTCCACAGGGTTGGTCGTCGAAGGCCTGGCGGCGCATGGGGGCTTGATGCAGGCCTATCAATTCTTTTTTATCGGAGCGGGGGCGATCGGCATTCCGGCGATCATTCTTTTTGGGATTTTGGCGGCGCGCCAGGACGCGCCTGCGCAGGTGCTCACTTAGGAGGGGCCGCTGGTCCGCGTTCCTTCGTGAATTCGGGCTGTTTGCACGAAAGCGAGCGCGTCTGTACGATTGAGCCCGACGGCAGGGCCGTTCGCCGCGCTGGCGAACGCTGTGTGTGAAGGTGGCGCCGAGAGTGGTCAACGTGCACGAACCGGGCGCATTTGAAGGCGTCCTCGAACAATGGCCGGTTCTCGCAACATCGGGTTCCTTGGAAGTCCGGCTGGCGGAAACCGAGCCTGAAGTCGAGGCAGCGCAAAGGCTGCGCTATCGGGTTTTCTACGAGGAAATGTCCGCCGTCCCAAGCCCCGCCATGCGCGAACACCGGCGCGACTTCGACCGTTTCGACGCGTATTGCGATCACGTTTTTGTCGTCGACCGCGCCACCACGGACGAGGTCGGACAGCCCGCGGTCGTGGGAACATATCGGCTCATGCGAGACGTGGACGCACGGCGCGCAGGCGGCTTCTACACGTCCGGGGAATACAACATTTCGAACCTGCTCGCGGATGTCTCGGCGGGAGCGCGGTTCCTGGAACTCGGACGCTCCTGCGTGGTCAAGAGCTACCGCGCCAGGCCGGCGACGCTGCAGCTCCTGTGGCGGGGCGTAATGGTATACGTCACGCGGTTTTCGATAAATACCTTGTTCGGTTGCGCATCTCTTCACGGAACCGATCCCGACGCACTGGCGCTTCCCCTTTCCTACTTGCACCATCATCACGCGATGCAATCTACGCCTGTGCGCGCCCGCAGCGAATTGTACGTGCCGATGAACCGCATGCCAAGGCAAGCGATCGATGTGCGCGAAGCCCGCAGAACTCTGCCGCCCCTCATCAAGGGTTATTTGCGGGCGGGTGCGGAGATCGGCGATGGAGCCGTCATCGACCGTCAATTCGACACCACCGACGTATTCATCCATATGCCCGTGGCAAAGATCGATTTGCGCTATCAGCATCGTTTTGGCGCGGCGCGCTAGGCTGCGTCGTCAACGGCCCCGGCCGAGCCGGCGCTCGATCGCATCCCAGATCAGCTTCGCAATATCGGCGCCGCCGAAGCGCCGGATTTCCTGGATGCCGGTCGGGGAGGTGACGTTCACTTCCGTCAGATAACCTCCAATGACGTCGATTCCCGCGAAGATGAGACCCCTCTTCTGCAATTCGGGGCCAAGTGCGTCGCACATCCGCATTTCCTGCTCGCTCAGCGTTGCGGGCTCAGGCCTGCCTCCGACATGCAGATTCGATCGAGCTTCGCCCGGTGCGGGAACGCGGTTGATGGCGCCGGCGAAGACGCCGTCCACCAGAATGATTCGTTTGTCGCCTTTGCGGACTTCCGGAACATAGCGTTGGACGATGACCGGTTCGCGATACAACTGCGTGAACATCTCCAGCAGCGCCCCGAGATTTTCGTCGTCTTCCTTGACGCGAAATACGCCAGTCCCGCCATTGCCGTAGAGGGGCTTCAATATGATATCGCGATGCTCCGCGCGGAAACGGCGAATCTCCTCCCGGTCGCTGGTAATGAGCGTGGGCGGCATGAAATTCCCGAACAATGTAACAAACAGTTTTTCGGGGGCGTTTCTGACGTGGAAGGGGTCATTGACCACGAGCGTTCCGGGCGCAAGTCGTTCAAGCAAGTGTGTGGCCGTGATATAGGCCATGTCGAATGGCGGGTCCTGCCGCATGAGCACGACCTGCACCCGCCCGAGGCTCCACAGATTGGCGGGACCAAGGGTGAAGTGATCGCCGCGTTCGTTGCGTACCGCGAGCGATTTCACGCGCGCGCTGACGACGCCGTCCCGAAACGAAAGGTCGCGCGGTCCGTAATACACCAGCGCGTGTCCGCGGTTTTGCGCTTCCAGCGCCAGCGCGAATGTCGAATCTCCCGCGATGTCGATCCGCTCGATGGGATCCATCTGAATTGCGACGGTGAGTGCCAAGCTCTGCGGCTCCTAATTCAGGCGGCGCTTGAGGCCCTGCAATCCAAGCGCCGCTTCGTTGTGAAGCGGCGCACCTGGGCGGGCCAATGTCAGGCATGCTTCATAGGCTTTCTGTGCGGCGCCAAGCGCGCCCGCGGTTTCATCAAGGTGGGCAAGGTCTATCCACAGATCCGCATGGCGTGGCGCAATGAGGACCATCCGCTTGGCGATCTCCAGCGCGCGCGCGTGCTCGCCGGCATGCAGCGCGCGAAGTTTGAGATTGTTTTCGAGACGCAGCAGCACCTCGACATCTTTCTGGGGCCGCAGCGCCTCTTTTTCGTCGGCTGCGACCGCGCGCATGGAAGGGGGGCTGTCGAGCGGCTCGCGTTCGAGCGCGGCGCCGCCATTGAAGGGATCGATCAGGGCCTCGCTGCCGCGCAAGCCGATCCGCAGAAGAAAGTGTCCGGGCGAATTCAGTCCTGCAGCGTCGAATCCGGCAGCGCGCGCCGCATGCACGTAGAGTATACCCAGAGCAACGGGCATCCCCCTGCGCCGATCAATCACGGTCATGAAATCGGCATTCTGCGGATCATCGTAGGCAAGCCGGTCGCCGTCATATCCATAGCGGCCAGCGAGGACCGCGGCGAGCGCGCGCGCTCCGTCTTCGGCGTGCTGGGCGAGGTGCGCTTCCAGACGCGCCCGCTCGGCGATCTCTGCGAGATGCGCGCAATACGGATCGAGATCGCGCCCGGCATGGTCAAGCGCCGACAGCATCAGCGCCGCGTCCGCGATGTCGCAAGGTCCTTCGCCAGCTTCACCGAGCCGACGCAGATATTCGGCGGGATCATGGGGCAACAGGCGCATGCAGCACGAAGATTGCCCTACCTTGCCCCCGGACGCCAAGAGTCGCGCAGATGTTTCGGCCAGCGGGCCCCCGAAACCGTGATCGTATCGAAGCGCACGCCGCTTGGCCTCAGCCCGCGCCATTGGGCGAGGTAAAGTTCGGCGGCGCGTGCGATGCGCGTTTCCTGGCGCCGAAGCAGCGCCTCTTGCGCTTCGCGCATCGAATTGCGCGTTTTCACTTCGACGAAACAGAGGATTCCACGTGGCGAACGCGCGACGAGATCGATCTCACCGGCGCGGGTACGCACCCGACGGCCGAGAATGCGATAACCTTTCGCAATCAGGAGGAGCGTGGCCACGAATTCGCCACGACGGCCGCGCCGCTCAGCGGCGCGCCGAATGGCGACAAAACGCTCAGAGGTCATCTTTCGCGCTTTCCTTGCGTGTCAGGGCGCGCTCGTACGCCGCGCGCCGCGGCAGACCAAGCGCATCCGACGCCAGTTCCGCGGCTGCGCGAACAGGCATGAACGCCAAGGCCCTGTCCAACAGGGCATCGAGACGATCGAGATTGGGCGTGGTGGATTCCGGCGGCCCGACAACAATCGTGATTTCTCCGCGCGGCGGCTCGCTCGAATACTTCAATGACAAATGGCTTAGCTCGCCGCGGCAGACCTCCTCATGAAGTTTCGTCAATTCTCGCACGACCGCGCCCTGGCGGCGACCGAGCACTTCGCACATGTCGCGAAGAGACTCGGCGAGGCGTCTGGGCGATTCGAAAAAGATCAGGCTGGATCGCAATTGCTTCAGTTCCGCCAGCACCGAGCGGCGCGCACTGGTTCCAGATGGAAGAAAGCCGGCGAGCAGGAAACGATCGGTCGGCAAACCCGAAATCACCAGCGCCGCAAGAACTGCCGATGCGCCGGGAACGACATGGACTCTTTCACCGGCCGCAAGGGCTTCGCGAACCAGCTTGTAACCGGGATCGGATATGAGTGGCGTGCCGGCGTCGCTGACGAGAGCGATGCGTTCGCCGGCGGCCAGCCGCGTCAGGATGGCCGGCCGCATGCGCGCCGCATTATGATCGTTGTAGGTTACCAGCGGTCGGGAGATGTCGTGAATGGCGAGCAGTTTTGCGGTAACCCTCGTATCTTCGGTCAGGATCGCGTCGCAGTGACGCAGAACGTCCAAAGCACGAAGTGTGATGTCGCGGGCATTGCCGATGGGCGTTGCCGTAACGAATAATCCCGGCTCCAGGCCGTTTTGAGATTTCGGGCGTGAGGGGGTAGGTTTGCCCATTCCAGATCCTTGCTTCTCCTCGAGTGAGCTTTCCATGGTCCGGCGTTCGGCGGTTGCCCCAGCCATTTCAGTTTCCCGCCCGCTGAGGCGATTGTGCGCGATTGGATCGATCGTTGCGATGGGGGCCATTTGCGGTTGCGCACCACCTCCGTCACCGAAGCCGGTCCCACCAGCCCCGGTGCTTCGCCCGCTTCCCTCCGCGACGCAACCCACTCATCCGCTGTTGGGCGATCGCGCCGGCTTCCTTCGGCTTGGCAACATGGAGCCGGGACGCACGCCTCTGAGAGTTGGGGTCCTGCTGCCCTTTTCGAGCGGGCCGGCCACGACCCGCACGCTTGCCTCGAGCATGATGAAGGCGGCGGCGATGGCGCTCTTCGACAGGAAGAATCCCGACCTTGTACTCATTTCCGCCGACGAGGGTTCGGGCGGCCAGGCGGCGATCGCGGGGGCGCAGACACTCATGGCGCAAGGCGCCGAGGTGATCGTGGGCCCTCTGTTCGCGCAATCCGTTTCCGCAGTGGCGCCACTCACCCGCGATCACGGCGTCCCGCTCATATCCTTCTCGACAGACCGAGGAATTGCGGGAGATGGCGTGTATCTCCTGAGCTTTCAACCGGAGAATGAGGTCCAGCGAATCGTGCGCTACGCCGCCGCACAGGGACACAATGCTTTTGCTGCACTGATCCCTGCCACTGTCTACGGTGCACATGTGGCGCAGGCCTTTCAGGAGAGTGTCAAGACCGCCGCCGGCCATGTCGTCGGCATGGAACGCTTCACCCCGGCGAGTGGCGACATCGCCGCGCCGGCACAAAAAATTGCCCAATCTCATCCGGACGCCATCCTGATTGCGCAGGGCGGCACGCTGCTTGTGAATATTGCGCCAACGCTCACGGCCGACGGAGCGGGAAGCCAGCGCGTGCAATATCTGGGCACGGGCCTCTGGGACGACCCCGCGACCTTGCGCGAACCGAGTTTGGCAGGCGGCTGGTTTGCGGCACCCGATCCAGACGCGAAGCGCAATTTCGATGCGCGATTCCGCGCCGCATACGGCGCCAGTCCGCAGCCTCTCGCATCGCTCGCCTATGATGCGGTTTCTCTGGTTTCCGTTCTTGCCTCCGGCACGCCCTATCATCGATTCACGGCGCAGGCGCTGACCGATCCAAATGGATTTTCCGGCGTCGATGGTATTTTTCGGTTCGATCCGGACGGCACGTCCGAGCATGGGCTCGCCGTGTTGAGCATCCGCCCCGGCGGGGGGGCGACTATCCTCAGCCCCGCGCCGACGACCTTTCTGGGATCAGCGTCGTAAGTCAGTCCGCGAGCACGGCGATCAACGCGTTGAGAACGAGACGCCCCTTGCGGGTTGCGGCGAGGCGCGGGCCGTTCAGCGATACAAGTCCGTCATCCGCCAGGGCTGCAATGCGATGCGCATCGATTTCGCGGTCCCATTGCGCGCGGTAAGCCTCCACATCGATTCCTTCCGAAAGCCGAAGATTCATCAGAAGGTGTTCGCGTGCGGCAATATCCTGGGGGATGGGAACGCTTTCGGCGATGCCGTGACCATCTTGCGCCACGCGCGCGAGCCAGCGCTCGGGTAGCCGCTCATTCGACGTAGCCGTGCGCTGGTCGCCAAACAACAGCCGGCCGTGCGCCCCGGGCCCCACGCCCGCATAGGTGCCATAGCGCCAGTAGACGAGGTTGTGGCGGCATTCCTGCCCGGGCCGCGCATGATTTGAAATTTCATAGGCGGGCAATCCCGCGCCTTCGGTAATCTCCTGCGTGACCTCAAAGAGAGCGGCAGCAGTGTCGTCGTCAACCGGCGCGAGCGCGCCTGTGCGAGCGAGGGCCGCGAAGGGCGTTCCTTCTTCGATGGTCAGCTGGTAGAGCGAGAGATGCGCGGCGCCCAGCGAGATCGCGTCGCGTAGTTCGCCGCGCCATTGCGCGATCGTTTGATCTGGCCTGGCGTAGATCAGATCGATCGAGACGCGCTCGAAATTTGCGGCCGCGAGAATCACGGCGTTCCTCGCTTCCTCCGTGTCATGAAGGCGGCCGAGAAATTTGAGATCGCGATCGTTCAATGCCTGGATTCCGAGCGATAGGCGATTGACGCCTGCCATTCGGTAGTCGTGGAAGCGGCTGGAGTCTGCGCTGGATGGATTGGCTTCGAGCGTGATTTCCACTTCCCCGGAGAGAGGCCAGCTTTTTGCAATCGCCTCGAGCGTGGAACCGACTGCGCGTCCGCCCATCAGAGATGGCGTTCCGCCGCCGAAGAATATGGAATCCACGATCGGCCGCAACGGCGCCATCTCCGAGGCGAAAAAACCGATCTCGCGCGCTATCGCAGAACTCCAGGCGCTCTCGTCGACCTGCGCGCGGACATGAGAGTTGAAGTCGCAATAGGGGCACTTGGCCGCGCAAAACGGCCAATGGACATAGACTCCGAAATTTGCCGGGCTCATGCCGGCGCGTCGCCGGTTTCCAGAAATTTCCGCAGCTTTGCAAAGGCACGAGCCCGGTGGCTGACAGCGTGTTTTTGGGCCGGGTCGATTTCGCCGAAGCTCTGGCGCATCCCGTCGGCGACGAAAATCGGATCGTAACCAAACCCTCGCGATCCGCGCGGCGGAAACCTCAATTGTCCCCGCACTTCACCTTCGAAAGTCTCGATCTCGGTGCCGGGCGTCGCCAACGCCAGCGCGCAAACGAAGCGGGCCGAGTAATCCTGCGTTTCCAATTCCTTCAACTCGCGTTCCACGCGCGCGATGGCGCGCGCGAAGTCCCTGTCGGCGCCGGCCCACCGCGCCGAATGGATTCCAGGCGCGCCGCCAAGCGCAAACACGCAGAGACCAGAATCATCGGCCAGCGCAGTGAGCCCGCTTCGCGCGGCCGCAGCGCGCGCTTTGAGCGTTGCGTTCTCCAGAAACGTCGATCCCGTTTCCTCGGGTTCCGGCAGCCCCAGCTCTTGCGCCGCTTTGACCTCCAGTCCCAGTGGCGCGAGCAGGCTGCTTATCTCGCGCACCTTCCCCGAATTGTGGCTTGCGACGACGATGGTGCCGCGAAGCTTCATTCCATCGCCAGTTTCTGCAACGCGATCAATTCGGAGATACCTTTGCGCGCCAGCTTGAGCAATGCTGCGAATTCTTCTTCTGAAAACGGCGCATTTTCTGCAGTGCCTTGAACTTCCACCAAGCCGCCCGAGCCCGTCAGCACAAAATTGGCATCCGTTTCGGCGGTCGAATCCTCATCGTAGTCGAGGTCGAGCAGGGGCACTCCTCTCCAGATGCCGCAGGATACCGCCGCGACGTGATCCTTGATCGCCGGCTTCGACAGCATGCCTGTCTTTCGCATGAAGGCTGTGCACTGGCTGAGCGCGACAAACCCCCCGGTTACCGACGCGGTGCGCGTTCCACCATCAGCCTGCAACACATCGCAATCGACAATGATTTGCCGCTCAGCCAGTGCGGTCAGATCGGTGACCGCGCGTAAAGACCGGCCGACGAGGCGCTGGATTTCCAGCGTGCGCCCGGATTGTCTACCTTGCGCGGCCTCGCGCCGCATACGTTCATGCGTCGAGCGCGGCAGCATGCCGTATTCCGCGGTCACCCAGCCTTTCCCGGAGCCTTTGAGAAAGGCCGGGACCTGCTCCTGCAGACTCGCCGTAACCATGACGTGCGTATCGCCGAACTTGACGAGACAGGAGCCTTCCGCGTGGCGGACCACGTCTGTTTCGAGGCTGATCTTGCGCATCTCGTCGACAGCGCGCTTGCTGGGGCGCATGACATCCCTTGAAGTTTGAGGTTGCTGCCGCTACCTAGCCCTCCCGGTCGGCGGGGCGCAACGAAGGCCCGCACATTGGAAAAATATACTGAAGAATCAAGAGCTTGCTAGTGGAAACCTCGTCCATCGATACGGCGCAGGCCCGACTTCTGGCGGCGGATCTCGGCGAAAGGCCCCGTGAGGTCTTCCGCCATCTCGTCGACGCATTCCTTGCCTCGGGCGAACCCGTCGGCTCGCGCACGCTTTCACAGCGCCTGCCACATTCGCTCTCCCCCGCATCCATCCGGAACGTCATGGCGGATCTGGAGACAATGGGATTGCTCTACGCGCCGCATACCAGCGCTGGCCGGGTGCCGACGGAAAAGGGCCTGAGACTGTTCGTGGATGGGCTGCTCGAGATCGGAGATTTGTCACCCGATGAGCGCGGCGCGATCGAGGCCAGGATAGCGAGCACCGGACGTGGCGTCGAAGATGTACTCACCCAGGCCACAATGATGCTTTCGGGGCTTTCGCACTGCGCGGGACTCGTCGTGGCGCCAAAACAGGACTCCGCGCTCAAGCATGTCGAGTTCGTCGCTGTCGCGCCGGGCCGCGCGCTCGTGGTCATCGTCTCCGAAGACGGGCAGGTTGAAAATCGACTTATCGATACGCCCACGGGGTTGCCCGTATCGGCCCTGAGTGAAGCGTCGAACTATCTCAACGCAAGGCTCAGGGGCCGCACGCTCGATTCCGCCAGGTCCGAAATCATGGCCGAGCTCGAAGCCAGGCGGGCTGAGCTCGATGGGCTTACCGCGAAGATTGTTGCCGAGGGCCTGGCCACGTTGGCTGAACCTTCTGGCTCTACCCGTGCGGTGGAGGAGAAGGTGCTGATCGTCCGTGGCGCGGCGCATCTCCTCGACCGGCTCGAGGTTCAGACGGATCTCGAACGCGTTCGCACGCTCTTCGACGACATCGAGCACAAAAATGATCTCATTCGCCTGCTCGAACTTGCAGCAAAAGGCGATGGCGTTCGTATATTCATCGGGTCGGAAAACAGGCTTTTCAGTCTCTCCGGCTCATCGATCATCGCTGCGCCTTACGCGAACGCGCAAGGAAGCGTTGTGGGCGTGATTGGCGTTCTAGGCCCGACCCGCCTCAATTACGCCCGCATCATCCCGATGGTAGATCATACGGCGAAGGTAATCGGCAGGCTTCTTGCCTGACGCCAATTCGAAGGACCGAAGCATGGCCGACAATGACAACGAAACTTCGCCGGATATGAGCGATATCGCCGCGGACGGCGAGGCGTCATCCGACGAAGTTGCCGCGCTGAAATCCGAAGTGGCCGATCTGAGGGAAAAGCATCTGAGGGCGCTTGCCGACGCGGAAAACACGCGCCGCCGGGCGGAGCGCGAGCGGCACGACGCCTCTCAATACGCCGTCACCCGCTTCGCGCGCGACATGCTGGTGGTGAGTGACAATTTGAAGCGTGCGCTCGACCATCTCCCCGAAGAGGCGAAGACCGAAGCGTCTGGTGCGGTGAAGGCGGTGCTCGAAGGCGTCGAAGCGACGGAGCGTCAGCTCGCGGCGACGCTCGAACGACACAACGTGCGCGCGATCGACACGGCGGACGCGAAATTCGACCCGCATCTTCATCAGGCAATTGCCGAAGTCCCTGCGGAAGGAAAGCCGCCGGGCTCGATCGTCAACGTCGTCCAGACCGGCTACGTCATCGCCGATCGCCTCTTGCGGCCTGCCATGGTGACAGTGGCGCGCAATCCGGGCAACGGCAGAGTGCAGGGCGATCCGGGTAGCGATCAAGCCGTCGATACCAAGGCATAGCCCCGCGTGCAGCGGCGGCGGACCGAGCGTCAGGCATGAGCGGAATTCGTATCGTCATTGCTGGGGCGGCCGGACGCATGGGCCGCGCACTTGTTCGCGCGGTGCTTGAGGATGGCGCGTTTTCGCTGGCCGGCGCTCTCGAAGCGCCCGCCCATCCCGATCGCGGAACCGATGCCGGACGGATGGTTCATCTTCCGCCGGCAAACATTCCTGTCGCGGACGATGCGCGCGCCGCGCTGGCGGGAGCCGACGCGCTCATAGATTTCAGCACGCCGTCCGTTTCGGTGGCTCTTGCCGCGCTGTCGGCGCAGGCACGCATCGCTCACGTGATCGGTACGACGGGGTTCTCAATTGCAGAGGAAGAGCGGATCAGGGTCGCAGCGCGCGAGGCCGTGATCGTCAAGTCGGGCAATATGAGCCTCGGCGTCGCTTTGCTTGCGGCACTCGTCAAACGCGCTGCCAGGGCATTGCCGGACTTCGATGTCGAGATCGTCGAAATGCATCATCGGATGAAGGTGGATGCACCGTCGGGTACAGCGTTGCTTCTGGGCCGTGCCGCAGCGGAGGGCCGTTGTGTTGATCCTGAAACGCATGTCGCGCCCCCACGCACGGGACACACAGGCGTACGCAAAGACGGTTCGATCGGATTCGCTTCCCTGCGTGGGGGCACGATGGCGGGGGACCACAAGGTGATTTTCGCGGGCCCTCAAGAGCGCGTCGTGCTCGAACACATCGCCGAGGATCGCGAGATTTTCGCGCGGGGTGCGCTCGTGGCGGCAAAATGGGCGCAGGGGCAGAAGCCCGGGCTCTACACGATGGCTGATGTGGTCGGTCTCGACGAGTAGTTCGGTGGCAAGCGCGAGAAACCGCTCTAGGCCGCCTTTCGCGCTGCTTCAACGGCAAGCATGCTGCGCTTTCGCGCCAAGCCCCAATGGTAGCCGTGAAGCGTTCCGTCGCTGGCGAGCACGCGATGGCATGGGATCAGCCACGCTATGGGGTTGCTTCCGACGGCGCCACCGACCGCACGGGCGTCGTGGGCATTGCGAACATGCTGTGCAATCGTGCGATAGCTGACAACAGAACCCGGCGGTATCAAGAGGAGAGCCTGCCAGACCTTGATCTGCCAGCGCGTGCCGATCAGATGCAGCGCCAGAGTACCGCCAGGCTGGGTGGCGAAGATCTTCGCGCCAAGGGCCTCGATGTGCGGCACATCCTCAAAATATTCGGCGCGCGGCCACCGCGATTTCATGTCGGTGAGTGCTTCTGGCGTCGCCTCTTCGTCCGCAAAAGCCAGACCACAAACTCCCTGCGCAGTGGACATGAGCAGCGCCCGCCCGAATGGCGAATCGCAAAGCCCATAGGCGATATGCAGCCCCTGTCCTCCTCTTGCATATTCCCCAGGCGTCATGGCCTCGATTTTGAGGCAGAGGTCATGGAGGCGCGACGGACCGGAAAGTCCGGAGTCCAGAGCGGCTTCGAGCACGCTCGCACCCCGCGCCAGTCTTGTCTTGGCATGCCCGAGCGTGAGGTTTGCGACGAAGGACTTCGGGCTCACTCCAACATGCCGGCTGAAAAGACGTTGAAAATGAAAGGGCGAGAGGCCGGCAACGGCGGCGGCCTCTTCGAGCGCCGGCTGATTGCGGTAATTTTCCGCCAGAAACCGGAGCGCGCGCGCGATCCTGCGATAGTGCGACGAATCCTCGGCCGGCTCGTGATCGATGGCGTGCATGTTCATCGCGGCAAGATGGAGTATCCGAAATCCCTTTGCGACCCGAATCTTGCGGTCAGTCGAAACAGGTTTGGCGCGATCTTGCCAGCGCTGCCGTGAGACCCTGCGCAACAGAAAGTTTTTGAGCCGGAGGAAGGAACGCACCGATCTGCACAAGTCGGCCATGGCTTGCCAGAGCCAGACTGCGTCCCCTGCCGGGCGCTTCCCGGAGATCGACGCGCACCCAATAGGGGTTGAACTCGAAATGGATTGGACGCCCGCGCGCAGGATGGTGCTCGACTCGCAGCATCGCCGGCGTCAGACAAATCCGCTCGTAACATCTTGCTGCGTGGAAACTGGCGTGAAAGGCCCACGCAAGCAGGATCGCGTCCAAACCCATGAACGGCGTCACCGGCCATGCACCGCGCAATACAACATAGAGCCCGAACGTCAAATTGATAGTTGCGACTCGAGTGGCGACAAAAACAAGCGCACCAATGTTCATAGGCGCATTGGGCCGCAGCGTCTGCTCGAAAAGAACGGGATGGTTATCCGCGCTCATGCCTTCAGGATGCGCTTTAGAGCGGGATGAGGTTAGGAGGAATCGATAGGGGATTCCCAAAGGGTCGCGAGTCAGATTCAAGTTGCTGGCTGGAGATGGAGGCCGGCATGCATGGGACGACCGTATTCTCAGGATCTTCGCAAG
>Ga0210406_10001371_pt1 | contig 29819 bp, 29 predicted proteins | sample IncBWC30MmetaG_FD_155454 | JGI IMG/M metagenome (GOLD analysis project Ga0210406, IMG submission 155454) | Forest soil microbial communities from Barre Woods Harvard Forest LTER site, Petersham, Massachusetts, United States - Inc-BW-C-30-M | ecosystem: Environmental > Terrestrial > Soil >... | reverse complement strand
GTGGCCAACGCCCAGGCCGAGTACTTTTCGCAGCCACACGACGGCGCAAGCAAGGGGCAGTTCGCTCTGAAGTTCATCAGCGATACTGGAAAGCAGAACGGTTTGTACTGGGAGTCGCCAGAAGACCAACCCAAGAGCCCGCTCGGGCCTTTGGCGGCATTCGCAACCGCCGAGGGATACAGCACAAAGCCGAACTCGCACACGCCTTTTCATGGGTACTACTTCCACATGCTGACCCGGCAAGGCGTTCACGCGCCGGGCGGCGCGAAGGATTACGCAGTGAATGGGAAGATGGTCGGTGGATTTGCTTTCGTCGCGTATCCGGCTGAATACGGTAATTCAGGAATAATGACATTCATCATCAACCAGGATGACGTGCTGCTCCAGAAGGACTTGGGGACGACGACAACTGAAACCGCGACCGCAATGAGCGAGTTCGATCCCGATGCCGGTTGGAGTCCGGTACAGTGATGACTAGTTTTCTCTCGGACAGTGTCGGGAGTCTTCTTCTGAGCAGTAGTCATTATTACCCTACCGTCCTCGCGTGTCCTAGGAAGGGATGATAATGACTAGCAGAAAATTCGTCAGATTCGTTGTTCCCGCCTTATTCACCGCAGCGATTTGTAGCTTAGGCAGGACATGGGACGGCATGACTCGGCGCTGCACCAACCCAAGCGTCAGGACTTTGAGCATTATGTCGGACGCGGGATTTCGGCCTGTGACCGTTGGCGCAATTCGTTTGCCGCATTCCTAGCTGGACGTGGGTCCTCGGCCTGAAGGAACCGTGTTTTGACCGAATTGACAAGAATGGAAACCACGAGCCAGGCAACTGTCGATGGAAAGCGAAGAATCCCGCCCCCGAACTCTACGTCTCTGGGCCGCGTTTATGTTAACTGTTGCGATTTGCTTTCCGACCCGCTGCCCGGTTCCCGCCACCACCGAAGATGCAGGCTAGACCGAACAGGTAGCCGAGGTTGTACCAGGCTCCGTTGTTGTGGACCTCGTAGATACCTACGTTGCTCTTGAACAGCGAGGCCACAAACACGAACGGCGCAATAAAGCCCTGCCAGAGCCCAAGCCAGAAGCCCGCTGCCACGTCGCTTGCCGTTCCTTTGGACTGGTTAGCTCCCGGGGCACATCCAGCCAAAATCAGGAACAGTAGGACAAGCACAACCAAGGTCAAAGAGGATTTCATCGCAATCCCTCCTTCACATATGATTACGAAGCACGTGGAGGAAAAGTCTCAGAGAGCGCGCGCTTTTGAGCCAGTTTCCCGCCATTGCAGTTTTGAAATCAGGGAACAGTCAGAAAGAAGAAAAAAGCTGCACTGGCGCTTCTGAAACAACTTACCGAAGTTCGACGAGGACGAGGGACAAGCAAATCGTGGCGCGGCACAGACCCTTTGTATGGTTCTAGAACGCGAACGCGCGCGGTTGTAACAGTATTACTATTATTCTACGGAGAGTTGTGTATTGCGCAAGTGGGCCGTGTGACGTACGTTATAGTCCCCCCTCGGATTCCAGAAACCTGTCAGAGGTGAATCATGTCAAATTTTGGGATGTTGCCACGCGTCGTAGCGCTGAACTTAGGCGCGCTCGCGTTAATGATGTTTTCCGCGGCAAGCAGCCGCGCAGATGGTGTGTCGTTTAACAGTCCCACGGGCGATCTCGGGTCGGCCACGTTTACGTATACGTTGGACGCAGTGCCTATTGTGGCGACCGGGTTTAACGGTGGCGATTTGTTTGGGAAGAGTGCCGGTTTGAATGAGCAGGGAGTGGGGCTAGCCGGTGATCCGAGCGGCCAGCATGAGATTTTTGCGATGGTCGGCGGTGCGCCTCAGAGCTTCATCCAACTCGACCTGAGCACCTTGATTGCCGCCGGATTCACCAACATCATGTTTGAAATCGGTTCGACGCAAGGCGTCGAAAACTGGCAGGTGACCGCGTGCGCTACTGCAGGAGCGCCGGGAGCTGGGCCGTGTGCGGCAAACGCGTCAACGCTAATCGGTGTGGCGCAGACTTTCCAGGATGCACCGAGCAATCTGAGCGCAACGAATCATTTCCTCGACATTTCCGCGAACAACGGCAATCTGCTGCTGGAACAGATCGCAGCCACCCCGCCGACCTCCACTCCTGAGCCGTCGTCGTTAGGGCTGCTTCTGGCTAGCATGCTGGGACTTGCAGGAATGTCCTTCTTGCGCCGCAGGACCGTGCAGGCTTAACTACAACGTCGGAACGGAAACTCTGACTGTTTTTTTAAGGACGCAGTGTTGGCTGCGTCCTTTTTTTTATGACGGCGATTCGCGGGACTTACCGCAATCTGCGATGTCGCGACGCCCGCGCGTCCTGGTAACAGGCTGTTGCTGGTGAAAGGATCGGTAAAAGCTTGCTCGGCTGACTCTCGCCAGCTCGCATATTCGCTCGATGCTTAAGTTGCCTTGCAGTGGCATCACTTCTCGGATTTGGTCGTAGATGCCATCTCGCCAGAATCGCCGCTCTTCTGACGTCGAGCCTTGACTTTTTGCAAGGCACTTCAGCCGATGGACTTGCTGCCGATACGACGATTCATGTGAGTTCGTCCGTGGTGCTGCTTCTCCTGGCTCGAGGTGATCGAGTTTGGCTTGCCATTTGTAGAGGCACAGTCGGCCTACCCCCAATTCCTTCGCCAGATCGCCAATGTTGTCGCTACTCCGCATGCGCTCAACGGCCATCCGCTGAAACTTCCGCGAGTATCGCGTCCGTTTCACTTTGCAGTCCTTTCCCTGCAAAGTGTGCCCATCCCAGCTGTCTCATTTCAAGGGTGCAGTCCATCGCGCAGGGTGGTTCTTGATGACTTTAGGTGCTTGGATTTTCCTCTCTGTTCAAGAGTTGGGCACAGTCGCCGGGCACCTGAGTTATCCGGCCAACGCAACCGGCAAGGAGGTGGACATCCGAACGACTCCTCGATGCTGGGATTGGACGGATGGACTGCATGGGCCTGGGGTAAACTCATAAGTTCAGCGAGTGCCTGGTCGCCAGGAGACACCTTGGGAACGGTAAAGTTTCTCTATCTCGACCAAGAGTCAGTGCTTGCCGCCGACGTCCTCGATATGCGCCGAGCCATGAACGTGATCGCTGAGGCGCAGGCGCGTTTTGCCAAGCGCGAGGCCCGGGAACCGAATAAGATCGTACTGCGAAACGCAGATACCGCGGAAAGCGAAGAACAAGGCCGCTTTAACGGGTTAGCGGCATCGATCGGCGCGCCGGTGCGCTCCGCCATTGGTATGAAATGGATTGCCAGCTTCCCTTCTAACCGCCGCCTAGGCGTGCCACGCGCGAGTGCGCTGATCATACTGAACTGCCCACACACCGGGGTTCCGTTGGCTGTGATGGAGGGAGGACTAATCAGTGCGGTGCGCACAGGCGCCATGACAAGTCTGGGAGTCCGTTATCTCGCGCCGAAAAAGACGAGAAAGATTGGGATCGTGGGCGCGGGATTGCAGTCCCGGACACAGATCCTTGGGCTGTACACCGAGTTGCCCGAAGTTGAGGAGATTGCTCTCTTCGGCCGGAACGATTCGAAAGCTCAGGATGTCGTCGAAGACTGCGTTCGCCGATGGGCTGCTCCTGCGCGTGCGTCGCGGAGTATCGAGGATGCATTGTGCGACGCAGACGTAGTGCTGACAGTAACTACTACCCAGCGACCCCTGATTCACGCGCGACATATTAAGCCAGGTGCGTTGACCATACAGCTCGCGGGCCATGAATGCGAGTTCGCCGTGATTCAGCAGTGCAAGAAAATCGTCGCCGACGATTGGGAAACTGTAAAGCGACGCGGCATTATGACCCCTGCGATCATGCACCGAGACGGATTGCTGCGTGATGAAGACATTCACGCGAATCTCGGCGAACTCATTGTAGGAAGGAAAACAGGACGGGAAGGCGACGAAAGAATCCACTATTGCCACATGGGTATGGGAGTAAATGATGTCGCTCTGGCCACGGCCGTATACGAGACCGCGTGCGCTAAGAATCTTGGTCTAAAGTTGCCGCTGTGGAAAGAACCGCTCTGGATTTAGCGGACGAACTGCCCAGGCGATGAAACCCATGCGTCAACCCATGCAAACTTCGGCTACGCTGCTATCATAAAGACTCCGGTGATCGCCGGATAGTCTACAGCTGGATGACCACGGAAACCCACAATTCTCTCCATGTGCGCGTTGTTTCCTCCGTATTTTGTTCGAGCGGTTTGACATGAACTCAGGGGCTGCGAGGAGGTTTAGGAGCAGCGGCGCGGAGGTCAGCGCGTGTGGCGGTGAGGGTGCGAGGCGTCAACTCTCAAGAAATTGCTCAGCACGGCGTACAGGCGATTCTCACGCTCGCCTTTTTTACTACCGTTTGCGATGGTCTTCGATGCAGGGTGGGCACAAAATGGGGCACAGTTCCTCCGTCCCTAGAGTTTTGAAAAACTTTGATTGTTTTTCAAATCTGCCTTTCGAATCCAGCGTCTTCGCGTGCGCTCGCCGTTTCTATTTCATATCTATTTTTAAGAAACTCGCGAGGAATGCCTTTTCTCGCGCGCAGGGGAAGCGCGTTTCGTGGGAACTATGACGTACCTGACCTGCGCCGGTTTTATGCGTCTTTCGGGCGGAATCTATTACATGACGGGCTTAGCTAAGGGAGTCGCGTTCAGGCGATCAATCCGGGCCTTTATATCTAACGACGTTACGGGATGTCGAGATCAAGGGCATAAACTTCCTGAGAGCCAGTGTCGTGCATGAGAAGGACATCTCCCTCAGGCGTAACACCGAGCCAGGTCGACCAAGGAGTTACGACGCGACGAAAGTCCTGCAAGTTCACGATTTGCTCCACCTGGCGGTCCGCGAGCCGTATTCGATAGACAGCTGGCTGTGAGCTGTATCCGTTGTCAAAATAGATGAACTTGCTGTCGAACGACCAGAGTAGGTCCCCCACCGGAGTCTTGGCGAGGTCGGACCATTTCTGTGTGGCAAAGTCGAACAGGAGCAGCGTGTCTCCGAGAACTGTCGTGGCGGCCAACGATCGTCCGTCGGGGGATCGCATGGGGCCGACGACGTTCTCTAAGCCGGGAATGGAAGTCGTGGTTATGGTCTTGAGGTCTACGGAATGCATCGTTGAAGCACCCGGATTGATGGTGTTACTGAAGAGGATGGAATTACCGTCGGGCGACCAGTTCACCGAGGACACATTGTCTTGTCCGACGTTTAGCTCACGAACAGTCCCGCCTTCGGCTGACACTAGATAGAGACGCCCTGCGGTTCCGGGTGTGGACGCTGAAAAGGCAAGCTGGCGGCCGTCGGGAGACCAGCGACCGGTAGTGGTGGAAAGCGGCGCGGAAGTCAGTTGGAGCGTCTCGCTTCCGTCGATGCGGCACCGCCACAGGTTGCCCTCTGGATACGAAACGTAGCTGACCCACTGCGCGTCTCGTGAAAAACTGACACTTCGCGCGGAAATTCCGCCCAAGTACGGCACGAACTGATGCGATTTGATGTCGTAGCGAACCAGCTCGGAGCGCGGTTGCTCACCAATGACATAGATCTTCTTACCGTCGAGACTCGGTTGCGGCGCGTAGAAATTCAGCGGACCGGCGGTCAATTGAACTGGCTCGCGGCTTATCTTGTGAAACAGGTCACCCTTTTCACGGATGACCCAAATGTCAGCGCGTCCCCAGTTGCGTACGGTCTGGAAAACAAAAAGCGCGCCATCGGGACTCCAGTTTCCGCTGGTAACATCGTCACCGGGATGCCAGCCCTCCAAGAGTCGCCGGTAACCGGTGCCATCTGCGGAGACCTCCGCCATGAGATTCCTGTTAGGTAGGGTCAGCGTGAAGCGAAGGACTTGATGGTCTGGCGACCACCGCAGCCAATAGGCCGATTCGTTTTGCTCATCGAGGTTCAGGAAGCGACGCATACCGCTGGAACTTAGTTGGGAGAGCTCGGAGGCATGGGAGACCAGCAAATTACCATTGGGCATCCAGATGGCATCCTGTCCGGGAACATCAGTAAGGCGGCGCGGGGCACCGCCGACGGTGGGTACGGCATAGAGGGGCTGATCAATTTCTGAGCCGGTGAAGCTGCCCACCACCAACTCGGTCCGGTCAGGAGAGATGTTGTCCAGGGCGGTGTTCGGAAACGGTGTAGCGATGGGAACGGTGTCTCCCCCGGATGCGGATACCTGAGCGACGACGAAGCGCCCATGGACCGTTTCCTGGATATATAGCCTGGCTCCATCAGTGAGCACCGTTGGAGTGGTTTGGCCAAAGGAATTTTTCTGCCAGCCGTCATGCGTCAGTTGCGTGAAGCCAGTGACTCTGGGAGTAGGCAGGGTCGGACGGAAAAGCCAGGCGACAGCACCGATAACTACCACTGCGGCGACCAAGAGGGGCACGAGTTTTCGCAGCGAGCGCGGCGGCGCTACAGCGGTTGGGACCGTGATGGCGGAATTGACCGTCGTGGGAACCGCACTGGAGCGCCCTGAGTCGAGCTGGCGACGAAGGCGCCTGAGGTCGACACTAAGATCGGAGGCACGCTGGTAACGAAGCTCACGATCCCTTTCCATCGCCTTTTGGATGATCTGGCTAAGCTCGGCAGGAATGCGCGCGTTGAGCTGACCGAGCGGAATGGGATCCTTGTGCAAGATCTCGTCAAAAACGGCACCGGACGTGGCACCTTGAAACGGAAGAACGCCTGTAGACATTTCGTAGAGCACAATACCGAACGAAAAAATATCAGTGCGCGCGTCCAGCGGTTTCCCCAAAACCTGCTCGGGGGACATGTAGGAGACGGTGCCCAGGGTGCTGCCTGGACTTGTCAACTGAGCCGAGTCCACTTCGATGGTCGCCATCGTGGCCGTAGCCTCGGCTCCGCCACCGCCGACTTTTGCCGTCGCCACTTTTGCCAGACCAAAATCTAAAATCTTCGCGTGGCCGCGCTTCGCAACGAAGATGTTCGTGGGTTTCATGTCGCGGTGCACGATGCCCTCTGCATGAGCGGCATCCAACGCGTCGGCAACCTCAGTCGCGATGGTTAGTAATTGCACCAACTCCATCCCGCGGCCCGCGATCATGTGCTTCAAGGTCTTGCCGTCCAGAAATTCCATGACGATAAAGGGCTGACCATCTTGCTGGCCGATTTCATGGATCGTGCAGATATTGGGGTGGTTCAGCGCGGAAGCAGCCTGAGCCTCTCTCTCGAAGCGGGCCAGCACCTGCGCATCCTTGGCGACTTCATCCGGCAAAAACTTCAGGGCAACAGATCTGCGCAGGGTTAGGTCCTCAGCCTTGAACACCACACCCATTCCGCCACCGCCAAGCTTTTCCAAAATGCGGTAGTGCGAAACTGTCTGCCCGATAAGTGTGTCGGAGCTTGCCACAGTGCCGCAATCTTAGGTTGCAAAACTAGCGCAAGTCAACGAACGGACGAACCGAACGGACGAACCGACATGGTTTACAAGACAGATTCAGCATAAGAATTGGAATAGGTCCTGAGAAACGGCGTTACTGGAGAAGTGGTTTCACACTTCCTTCGCGAGGTCATGCAGGGCTGTTTGCTTGAGGCAGACAGTTCTCCAGTCGTCCAAAAATGTGGCGCCTATTTTTCGATAGAACTCGATCGCTCCATCATTCCAATCGAGAACATTGAACATGATTCCGAAGCCGTTAGCTTCTTCCACTATTTGGGCAACACGCGCCAACAACGCCCGCCCAACATTCTTCCCACGAAACCCTGGTCGGACAAAGAGGTCTTCCAAGAAAATGCCCGGGCCTTGAAAGGACGAATAGTAGTCGAAGAAGAGGGCGTAGCCCGCCGGTGGGCCGTCGATCTCGGCAATCAGTATTTGAAACTTTGGCCGGGTTCCGAATCCATCTTGGCGGAGTTGCTCCTCGACTACTACCGTGGGAAGCCGCTCGTATGTTGCAAATAAAAAGTACCGGCCCGCTCAGATTCAAAATTGGAAGTCCCCGAGTCGGACACCGAAGAGCTAAAGACGCTCGCATGGAGCGCTGGTGCGGAAATCTGCATTCTTGGCGATTTCGCTCCGTTCAAGGACGAGATTGGCATCTCGCTCCATGCTTGGAGAAGCGATCGGTCAATGCTTGCGGACAGTTATGGAAGCATTCCCCTAGCGCCCGAGATGCGTGAGCTCGCTCCAAAACTTTTGAAATACACACCACCTGCGGACGGAATTTTCATCGCTGGTGGCGGAGGCGTCAGCTGGCCGAAGCCTTTAAGTCCTTCGAAGTCAAATTCGACGGGTTCGAACCGAGATTTTGGTGCTGGCCTTGTTTCCATGAGTTTGGTCGTAGGAACTGATGGCGAGGTACAACAAATAGTCATACTGGAGAGTTCCTCTGCTTCATTAGCGTCTCGTGCGGTAAAGCTATTTCATTCTCTTAAGTACACGCCCGCCAAAGCCCCCGACGGAACGGCAGTGCCGGCCCGCGTTTACTTGAAATTCGCGGTAGTGGAGCTCGACCTAACGATAAGTAGTGATGGAAGTGTTCAACAAGCGAGAGTCTTGGAAAGCCCGAATCAAAGCCTTTCAGATCGGGCTATTCAAAGCGTTAAGAAATGGAAGTTCAAGCCCGCAACCAGTCCCGCTGGCCAATCAGTAGCGGCAAAAGTACCGACGGAGATAACGTTTACGTTATACTCCAAATAAGCGTTCACCCGCTCTTCTTCAACTCCGCCAGCACCAATTTCGCCACTTCTTTCAACGTTTCAAACACTCCCACCCCGGTAATCGCGACACCTTCCAGTACCGGTTCGCCCTTTTTTGCAAATGCTTCGCCAGGACATCAAAAACAAACGCAGTGAAATGAAGGAGATTGGTAGGGGCGGTGGGGATCGAATTTGCATCCCTACTTTCTAAGTCCAACAAAGAAAACGGCGTGGCACCGCCGCCCCATTCCAATTGGTGCCTATTGGTGCCGAGGGTTGCAAAGAAGGATTTTTCAGCGAGGATTTAGTGGGCGCGGGGACTTTCCACACGCCACTGAAAGGGCCTGAACTCAGCCAGCTTCCCAAAGTCACGCGCATTGCCCGTTATCACTGTTATTCCTAAACGCCCGGCACTCATTGCAATTAGCGCGTCATTGGTCAAGCGCCCCTTACCGATTTGCTCGTAATCGTACTTGGCGGCGAGACGAGCAAGCACTGTGCCGGTCTGGGTCCAGTCGGTAAGATTTGGAACTAAGATCCGCCGGGCTCTGTGGAAGTCTCGCTCAAGACGCTCAACAACGTGTCGATCCGGCAAACTCACCCCAGCGTAGAGTTCTTCGAGAACGACCGAACTCAACCATAGTGCCCCGCCCCCGGCGATCCGCCTCAAACCCAGGGCTGCATCATCCCTTCTCCGCAAGGCGGTGATGTAAATCGACGTGTCGAACAGCACGGGCTGCATCTACGGCTCCAGTGTGCCGTAGACATCCTTGACGGCTATGCCGCTTTTCACGAAACGCTCGGTGGCCTCCGAGGCCAACCCGTTCCTCTCGTGCTCGGAAATCACAAAATCCAACGCACGCTCGATGGCCTCCGTCTCGGTGCCCACATGTAACACCTTCTGTGCACGCTTAATTTTCGCCGCGTTCAAACGAAAGTGCTTGTGTGCTCGCGTCCTCGGAGTGGGCATCGTGATTATCCTCCTGCTATAGTATACACCTGCGTGTACACAAGCTCCACAGTTGTGAACATACTACTTTGAACGTTTGTTTCGCCAAATCGCCTAGCCATTCTAGGCAAACGGGATGATTAAGTAGGGGCGGTGGGGATCGAAACTACGACTGTATTGGAAATAAAGGAGTTTTGCGGTGCAGCCTGGCCTTCTAAGTAATTGAAAGGAAAGGGAGGGAATCCTTAGTGCCCCCTTATTGCCCCCTGGATATCTTGAGTGAACATACCAAAACGAATCAAGACATACGGGGAATCACAGAATATTGAATACGACCCCCAACAATTTTGTCGTATAGAGCATAAGCCTGCTGCTCGCCAGAACCCAAAGGCTGAACGCGGACAAGAGGGTCAAGGCCTACGACAAACTTGCCGGCTGCAAGAACAGCGACCTCTCCAGTCTTGACCGGCTTCTCCGTCTTGATCACCCCGGAAGGATGAAGCAAATTGTCGCCGCGGAGAGACCTGCCGTCGGCTGCAAATAGGTTGCCGTCATATCTCAACGCCTCGACGAAAAACAACTCAAACCTTCGAAGGAATGAGATTGAATTTAGAATTCTTGTGAGCGGGGCGTCCATTTCGCGAACAAGGCTCGTTGCTTGCGGACCAGTTATGGTCACAGAATGACCGAAATTCTCGTTTCTACAATTAGTGAGCTGGTCGCACCATTTTCGATTCTCCTTTAATTCACTTGTTCGAGCTGCTTCGATGAAGGGACCCCGGGTCTTCCCCGCGAGCTGGCTGAAAAGAAAGGATACAAAAGTTCCGAGTGCCGCCCGTTCGAGGCCATGGTCCGACGCAGCTGTCATTCTTTCCTCGGCTGAGGTTCCGGAGATTTCCGATAGGACGATGAGTGCCATGAGCCGAATCGAAAACTCATACACGTCGATCATTTTTCTGGCTTTCAAATAAGGATTCTGCTCCTCCTGGTAGACGCGGTATAGATGGCCCAACAACGAAGGGAATGCTTGAATGGCGTAAGGGCGCTGATATTTAGGCAGAATTATTTTGTTGAAATCAGCTTCAAAGGACTCCTTCTGGATATACTCTGAAGCGCCCAAACGCATAGCTTCGAGACACTCAGCGAGGCTTCCTTTGCCAGAGAGGACGACAAGAGGCAGGCCTTTGTCGAGAATTTTAAGTTGCTTAATCGCTTCAAGCCCCCCCCAGTTCCCTGGCGGCATCTGGAGGTCTACGAATGCGAGATCAAAGGACTGACTCTCAACAGTCTGGACAGCATCCTCGATCCTGGCCGCGTAATGCGCCCGAAACTTTGCCGCGATTAATGTTGACTTGATCGAATCGAACACTTCCACTTGGTCGTCAAGGACAAGAACCTTCATTGAGATATCTGACCCCCGGCGGCTTGGGCTTATTCCGCTCCCCGAGCTTATTGTAAGTAGGCTATCCGCACTATTGTTTGACCGCTTCGATAGGGAGAACTACGGAAAATTTCGTTCCTCGGCCCAACTCGCTCTCTACGTTCACGTTGCCGCCGTATTGCTCGACGACATGGCCTACCGTCGCCAAGCCAAGGCCCATGCCCCTCTTGGTGGACTGCAAGCTTGTGAACATTTCTTTGAGCCTATCCGCAGGGATTCCAGGTCCAGTATCTGCGATCTGAACGAGGAGCTGGTTGTCGGTTCTGACATACAGAGCAGTGACCGATAATTCCCCTCCGTTAGCCATCGCCTCTACTGCGTTCCTCGTTAAATTGTTAAGAACGGAGAGTATGTGGTCGGCGTTAGCGCAAACAAGTCCCGGCTCGACGCTAGTATCTAATCGCAGCTTAATATTATCGGGGAGGCTGTAGAGTTCTCTTGATGCGAATTCTTGAAATGTTTTGAACAGCTCACAAGTCTGGCTTCGGACGTCTTCAGTCGCCACGAACAATGCCGCTAGTGCCTGCCTGCGGTCCCTAAGTTCTCTCTGGACGCTATCTATGCGCGCAAGCGTCTGATACTTCATTCGCGCATCCGCGATTATCGCGCGGGCGTGATTCTGGAGCGCTATCATCTGGTTCTTCAAATCGTGCAGCACGCGATAGTATCTCTGAATTTCTCGAAGCTTGTCGTACATCCCTCGAAGAATCGAAAAGAATGCCTCTGAATAAACCGTTTTCGCGCTCGGAAAAACGGTTCTTACATAAATCAAGGATCTCGTCGGCGTCTCCCGCATTGAAACTTCAGTACCCAAGAAAAATGCCTGAGCGTTAAGCGCAGAAATCAATTCCGTACACTGCAGTGGTGGACAACACTCGGGCGGAACACCGATTACCGCCACATGCAAGTCCTCACTTCTTGAAAACTGGACAGTGATAGTCGCGCTAGATTTTGCTTCATCGTCGAGACCCTCCAAGAGCGTAGCTACGTGCGCGAAACACGCAGATGATGTCGGGCCACTCTTTCCAACACGAAATTCCACATTCGTCATTCGCAAGAGTCTGGTCAAGTCTGCTGGTTCCACCTCTTGCTGAGGCCAAGATGCTGGAGAGGCGGGCAGCTTCAACCGATTCGACAGTTTACGGAAATCGGACAGCCAGAGATCACATTGTGGTGAAAGAAACGTACGAAAGTCTTCAGGCGCGATCGCTGTCCACATATCGATCCCCGCCAGTGTGAATTCACGGATTTGCTGAACGGGAAAGGGGGTAGCCTGGCCGGCTGACCGAATTACGACATTCAAGTATTCTGGCGAAGCAAAATGTTGGGTCAGATTCGGGAATGCCAACAGCAAGGATCTGACTTCGGAGTAGGCCCGTACGCTCTTGAACATGCGCAGGTGCATCGGAAGCCCGAGGCGCGGCAAACTGAGGTTGCGCAATCTTGCATTTTCGAAGCAAGCTTGCCAGACGGAAGGGGCGATCTGAAAAGTGGATTTGTCTAGTCCGCGAGGCATCAACCCGATTATCGAGTTCAAAGCCGCCTGTCCCTGAGCTTCGCCTTTCAACTTTGCTTGACCTTTTCCCAGCAGGGCGTATTGGGCCTCACCAATCCGCTTGCACCTCGCTGTGGAGCTAAAAAGTCGGTTATGCGCAGGGCCCGATTCCTGATCGAAATAAGAAATCTCAAAGCTGCCGGATGCCTGGATGACCGTTTGCAACAGTGTTTTGGGTTGCTCCAATTTCCAGGGGTGGTCAAGGAGGTCAGCCAGATACAAAGCGAGCCACGACGCGATCTTCGAATCCATCCAATTGAAGGTTCGGTTGAACTCCCCGGCCGAAAGGAATACCGCGCCCGAAATCGCCTTTAGCACATCGGCCTGCCGGTCAAAGGAGAGAGGGCCAGTAACATTACCGTAAACGAATCGATCTAGTCTGAGCTTGGTGTACAGTCGGGCATAGTTTGCGGGGGTTCTCGCAGCCGCTTCGAATCGGACCCAGTCGGCCACTTCAGAGGCGATTAGGTCCTGTCGGATATTTCGAAATGCATAGATTTGAAACGCTATTGATTCCATGACGCTGCCAACCATTTTGTGTCGGAAATGTGTGTCGTAGCGCTCTCCCGAGGTCTTGTTGGAGAGACTGAGCGCCACCGCCAGATGGGTAGTATCAATGAAATCGCATTCAAGGTTAGGGCGTAGTTTCTCGGCTAATCTCAGGGCTTCTGGTGCGGGGTAAAGCGACCATGCGTTTGCGCCGAGAGCCTTGTGAACCGGAGCGCAGCTCGAATACTTTTGCACGATATCCGGAGCCTTCTGGAGAAGTTTTCGCTTCGTGATCATCGCCAAAGCGGCTTGCTTTTCAGCAGAGGAAAGTGTTTTACCTGTACCTTCTTCATGCATGTGCGGTGTGATGGATACCTTGCAAACAAAAACCTTGTCGTGGTCAGGCCCGGATTCACTCACTATCTGGTATTTCGGGGCGCACTTGTAGAGCCGCTGAGTGATTTCTTGAAGGCAGGATTTCGGTTCACGAATATCGGAAACATTGTTATCTCCAGAAACTTCTATTTCTCTTTTCACGATATTTCTGACATGGTCGAATGTGGAGCTCATTACGACCGCTCCGAGAAATCTTTTAATCAAATTAGTTCTGAAATACGCGTTATCGAAAGAATTCGTCTTCCCCAGACCGCGTCCAATCTCGATTGCGGCAACAAGATTGAACCGTGATATCAAACTGTCGATAACCCTCTTGCTCAACGCTGGGGCTTGAATGTTCACCAACACTTGATCTGCGACGCCGAGCTGCATGAAAGAGCACTCAATGATTGCCGCCGTCAGAGCGCTGTGGCCGACTGCGTGTAGGGAATCTAAAAGACCCCTCAGAACAGACGCATCTACACGGTTATTCAGGGCGGATTCATGGGTAAGAGCCACTGAAAGAAGAGGCGCTGCCGCTTCAGATAGCGACAGAGCATTTAACAATTCGTCGAACGCGTTCATAGTGTGAACTTATCATGATCACTCGACGCACGGAGTCGGTATTGCCCTCAAGCTTTACTTGAGACCGATTGGAGATATCCGTGAGCTCGGGATCGGATGGAGTGTCTCATTGAACTGATCCACCGCCAAGCCAACTTCCTGCAGAACAGGGCGTTTGGCCTTCAGCCGAGGTGTTTCAGATAAGCCAGGATCATCTTTTGGGCGCGCCAACGTGACGGAAATGCCCGCACCTTCAGGCCTTTTTTGCTCGGGTGACAATTTCACGTATGCCTTCGGGCGCAGGATTTTTTCGATCGAAGCAAGAGCGTTGTGTCTCCTTACTAAAATACTCGAAGCAGATTTGCGATGTGCCGAATCGTCCTCGTCTAGATGCCGATTGTTCCACTGACTTTAGGCGAGTTCAAGACCTCAGGATTATCCACAAGACTGGAAAACTCCTGGTAGACCGCCTTGGCTTGGCGTTCACGACGTTGTACTCCTTCCGCGTCAAGCGATTGCGATTCGAGTGAAACGTCCAGGCGATCACTCACGTGAAACACAGCCCACTGCTCACCATCAAAAACTGCTAGTTCCCACCATTTCCAATAGCTGTCGTCGTCTTCCATCAAAAATGGTTTGCCAAGAAAATCCACAATCTTCGGATTATTTTCCAGAAGGTTCTTAATCTCACTAACCAACTCACCCGTTTGCTTGGTGTCGCCCGGTTCTCGCTTAGACCATGAATGGTCACCGCGGATTCCATCGCGTGGCTGCATGAGTTTTGATGTCAGTTTTCGCGCGGACTTGATGTCGAAGGCAGAAGGCAAGATTTCGTCAATTTGCAGATATCCTTTTCCGGCATATTCGGCAGCGCCCCGTTCGTCCTTCTTATCCAAAAACTGTTTCAGAGTTTCTGGTAGTGTCTGGACGATGTTGAGTATCTCTTTTCTGGCGGCGGGATAATTTGCGGATTTAACGTCCCTCTCCAGGGCTGCGACGATTTTGTATGGTTCTTCAGAACTGACAGTTTCGTATTCTTCAGGCAAATCCACGAGCTCACGATGTTTGTGAAGTATCGCACCGAGCGCGGCTCGCATTGCGAGTCCCCAACGATGAGTGCGGTGCTTTCTGTACGTCTCGTACAGGCTTTGATGGTAAGGAATTAAACCGAGGCTTCGAATACCACCGGCGAGAGATTCCGCAAAATGTTCATACACCAGTTGCGAAATGAGAATTTGAAATTCTCGCACGACGCGTCTGAACTCGTTCCCGTCGGGGCGTTGGGCGTGGTGTTTTGCATCGCCTCTCTGTTTTTGAATGGTCCGAACGGTACCGAGTAGTGGAATCCGAATTTGCTTTTTCTCGCAGGCCGTTAAGGCTCCATCAAATCCAATTGTGTGCTGTCCGTCATTGTAAATGTCATGCTCCGTAAGAAGTAGAATTTCGTACAGCAAGAATTCGATAGCGTCATGCATGAGACACACTGCATGGCGCGCTTCGGTTGGTTCCAGAGCTAGTCTGGTCGCGAGCGCATAATCCTCAAGACTTGCTCGGAGCCACGGATATGGCGCAAGCGCATCAGCACTGGATCCCTCCGCAGAAGATTGGGAGCTCTTTTTAATCGTAGGATTAAACAACGACCGGATAAAATCTTGTGGCACTTGGTTTCGTTTTCCTTCGGGTATGAATGTTTCACTGGCTTGGCCAATAAACACTAAATTCTTCAAAGAAGTCTGTCAATCAGTTTGCGGGTATCAGAATGCTAATTGATCAGCTCGGATAGTGCCGCGACTTTTTATGTGATAAAGTCGTGCGGTCAAAAGAGCTGAGCACCGGAGGTGTCCCCGTGAAGCTTGAAGGGATTTGGTGGAATGAACTAGGGTCCAAGATGGAAATCGAGATCGACCCCGCCGATCCGAAAACTTTTCGCGGCCTGTATCACACCAACGTGGGAAGTGCGCAAGAAAAGAATTATCCCTTGCTCGGAAGGTGCGATGACAGGGGACTCACGAGCAAGATGCTTGCATTCGTCGTCGCCTGGAACGCTGATCCGCCAGCAAAACCCAACACACCAAATCCTTCAGTAACGGCATGGAGCGGTCAGCTTCAAATCGTCGATGGGCAGGAAGTAATCACAACAACGTGGCTGTTGGAGAGATTCACGGCGCCCGCCGATGACTGGGAATCGACCCTCGTCGGTATGGATTATTTCAAAAGAACGAGGCCGTCGCCTGCTGAGGTAGAGATAGCTCGGAAACACGGTCGTGCTGCGCGAGCCTTGCGCGCGATCGAACGCAAATGAATTCGACGAAAAGTGCATCCAGCAGAAGTCGGGTGTCGAGCCCCGTTTTTAAGGCACGGGAAGCCCCCGGGGCGATAAGGAGCGCCTCCCAATCATTTACGGCCATGCGGGCAAGATCGAGCGCGTCATGTTGCGACCCGTCGCTGAGCACCACGATGCACTCCCATGACACGCTGGAGGAAGACTCGGACCGTTTGCACGACTTCGTCGATCGTGACGCTCGCATGTCCCGTGAGTCTCGCGTCTTTGCGGAGTTGTTGAAAACACGTAAGTTATTGAAAAATCGACACGTTCAAAAAATCGGAAAACGCAGAAATTGCGCCTAACTGGAACGTATCTGGAACGCGGGATTTTTCGTTTAACGAACGAAATTCAGGTTCCCCCATTGTCCATTCGCCTAGAAAGTTCTTGCTTTAGCGTGTCGACTTACGGATTCGTCAGATAACCAGCGCACACGCCTACGATTGTTGACAAGATCCCACACCAGAATGCCCAATGCTCAATGTGCGCCCAAGTCGTTATCTTGAACCATTGTCCGTTGAGTGGGCCAATTTTCTCGTCTTTAACGGCCACGTCGGAATCCAGAGAGATGGTGCTTCCAATGACTCCACCTGCCATTCCGGCAATGACCAGAAAGAAAAGCGTTAGTCCTAGATACGGGACGATTCCTAGTCCTACTCGCACCGTTTGTGTTCTTGCAAATCCCAAGACCGTAGTTACTCCCGTAATCAGCGCGGTGTAGAGCCCAATATGGAACTTGGTGTAGTCATACAATTGTTTGACCTGTTCGTCTTGCATTTTGCGCTCCTCTCATTGCTGGGGCCGATTCGTTCTTCAGTATGTCAGAAAACTAGTTCTGGAAGCCGTGCGAAGCTGTCCAGAAGCGCGGGATCTGGCTGCTCGCAACACGCGGTATCAATCCGGTGACAAAAACGCTAGACACCTTCGAAAACAAACTGAAGGCTCTGCTCATTGAAAAATTGACCCGTCAAAAATCGAAAAACGCGGAAATTGCGCTCAACTGGAACGTATCTGGTGCGCGAAGGTTGTGGGATGGGAGATCTAAGCCGCTGAATCTCCTGCTGTCATTTGCTTAGGCGGTGCGCCCAAGTCGGTCATAAGATCATAGATCTCCCCGAGGAACTGTTATCTATATGTCGGTTGATTTACTCGGTCTTCCGAAACTGGCCAAAATAACTCACTCCCAAAGCCGCTGCATCGAAGATGCTCATCCGGTAGTCCTCGCTCTGCCAGCATTTGCGTTTCGGCGGGAGCTCTTTGAGGCAAGAGCCGGGAACCGCTCAGCCAGAGCTACGGCTATCGCGTACTTCCGATCATTGCCATTGAACGCCTTTATTATAGTGGGGCGGGTCGTGAACCTTATTGGGACGCGCCGTTCAGCCGCTTCCCTTCGCAGCGCTTCGTCGATGACGGATCTCCACTTTCTTGTTTGCACGCCTGGTCTCTTATTACGGTCGCCGAAGGATCGAAATCGTCAAACAGAGCGGTCCGCCAGCTGTATGGAAACAAAGGAGTTTTGCGGTGCAGCCTGGCCTTCTAAGGAACTGAAAGGAAAGGAGCGGAATTCTTAGTGCCCCCTTATGGCCCCTGAACTTGCTTGCAGCAGCGGTCTTGGAAGACGTATTGCTCAAGGACTAAGAATGATCGCGACAAGTCGCGTCATGAAGTTGAAGAGCTCTCGCTGAGACCAACAAGCTCGAGTCATCGAGCTGTTTTTTTGGCCGGCTCAACCGGAAAACGTAGTTTTCCCGTCTTGATATCATCGGAAAGCTCTCGGAGCAACTCCGCCTTCACTTCAGCTTTGATTTGATCTTTCACCTCTGCCTTAATCGATGCCAGAACATCAGGGGACAACTTGTTGATCGACGATACAATCTCCGCTTTTGAGCTATCGATCCTGGTTTGACATTCGGAGACCGCGCTTGCTTGTGCGGTTGCTATCAAGGTTTTCACTTCCGCCTCACTGTATAAATTTATCTTGCACCTTTCGTCCAACTCGGGCATGTACGAGCACACCGAACCGATCAGTACTCCAGGATTTGGACGACCAAACTTAACCACCGATTCCTCTGCCGAAGTGATGGGGGTAAACAAGAGAACGAGAACAAAGAAACGGCGTTTGAACATATTTCCTCCTCAGAAAAATATCGCCCGTGGATTGTAATGCTTCAGCAACCTATATTCACTTGGCGTTAGTTTCGATGGCCCTCGGCTTATAGTTTTGGGTGATCAACACCGTTTTGAGCTCCGAGAGTCCTTTTCCACTGACCTGCTGCCCCACAACATATTGCGCCAGCAAAACATTAACTCTCTCTCGGCAAGCGATAAGATTTAACAGTGAACTCGATAAAACAAGTTCTCGCTTTGTAACCTCGGAGGGCTCGGGCAGGTTCACGAATACAGTGCGTTCTTCGCTGCCGCCGTCTTTGTAATCCACAAACGTATAGGCAGAATACCACCCTGTCGGTAGCGATCCCGCAGCTGCGGCTTTATCCTGCTTCTTCCACGTGATCGGAACGGAATCGCCAAAGAGGGCTTTCATGTAGACCTCGTCTTGAGTATTCCAAGCCCACGTATAGGCGGCCGAGGATATTTTCTTTTGATCCATTGTGGCGTACATCCGGTAGCGAATCGCATTTTGGAGTAGGAGATAGCTATGCCCGAGCAGGTAGTGCGCTAAGGCCGCAACATTGTCCTTCGAGTTCTCTTCCGATGAAACCTTCTCCATAAATTGCTGTAAATTGACGTGAGGAGCATCATATTTTCGAAAGCCGGCATCGTTCAGATTCGGTAAGAGCGCGTCACCCAAGAGCAGATCTTGCTGCGCGATTGCCAATGTCAGCCAGTCGAAGGCGCCGCGAAGTGGGATTGGAGCGGTTGTGTTCACGCGTGTATACAACTCTTTTGGATTTAGGAGCCGAAGTCCATCCGACGACACAAGTTCTCGGTATGAGTTGATTGCCATCTCCTCGTTGGCATATTCGATGATCTCCTCAGGGCTTACGAACTCGTCGAAGAAGTCGTAATAAAAATTGACGCTGGGATCAGAGTCTTTCACATGAACCGTGCTGATTGGGCGAAGACTTCGAAGCGAAGCCGTTTCAGAAGCAACGGGTACCTGTGCTGCAGACTGAGTGGCATCCTTCGCGGCCGGAATGAAAAAGGGCTCTTTGGTCTTCAAGGCCAGGTAGTTTCGGCTCGGAAAAAAGAATGATCCTTTGACCGTCCTTTTTCCTTTATCCGCGTCGTCAACCCCCTTATCCAAATATAAGAAAAATGGAACCACGGAATCTTGAAAACGGTGCGTGATTTGGGACAGTTCCAAAGTGTGATTTTTTCGAGCGCGGTTTTCGATCGCGGGATAGCCGAAAAAAATATCACTTGTACTTGATTGCGAGGGCACCAACGCGATGGATCGGTCAAGGAATGAGGTACAGAGATCATAGGTCTTGCTGTTCTCGTGCTCGCTGAAGTGCTTTTGCATTTGCCCGTACGTTCTGAACCTTCCTTCTTCTTTGATGAATCCCTCGTTCTCACCGCGGCTTCTTAGAAAGAATTCGCAGTAGTTCAGATTGCTTTTCTCAGCGGAAACTACGGCGTTCAGAGTGGTTTGCTGGAGCGCAAATATATCGGTTAACCCGGAACGCAGTTCGATCTGATTTTGTATAATCAAGTTCGCGACCTCGTGTATCGCATCGAGGATTTGAATTTCAAGCTTGATGATTTGCTTCTGCATTTCGATAATTTCGTCCAACTTCGCCATTATCGCGGAGAAGTGGGCACTTTCCGCATCCTGGCCACCGCCTCCAAACATTCCGATGATCGCATTGGCCGCGCCGAGATAGTTCCCTGTCAGGTAAGCCTGGGCGGCCGAAAATGCGGCATTGCCGATGGCTAAGCCCTTGCTCAGGTTTTGAACTACAGTCTTGTCGGCACCCAATTTATCGAGTATTCCCAGCACATCGTTTCCCGTGTGGACGAAACTGTTCCACTTGGTCGCGACATCGATGATCGTCTTGCGGTTCTCCAAATTTTTTTCCAGCTTCTCTTTTTCTGCCGAAGAGAGGTCGAGTGTGTGACTTTCTTTGACGAGCTTAATTTGATCGTCTACGGGAAGCGTCGAAAACATGAGCTTTTGGATCAAATTCAGGTCCTTGTGCTGCGTAGCCACGTCATTGGCTATGTCTCGGATCTCCGACGTATTCTGCTCGGTTTTCGTTAGAAGGTCTTGCATTCCGCCGGCTATGAATTTCTGACAATCTTCGATATGGGAAATCTGGGTCCGAAGTTTGTTGAATTCGTCTTTGTTTTTATTCTCGATCGCGTCCAACTTCTTTCCTGTCAGAGCGAGGTAGCCTAATGTGAATTCTCCGAGTCGCAAGAGAGCCTGATCGTGCTGCTCCTTCGGCAAATCATCGAAGGCATTCGGCAGGCCAGCCTGAGCTTCCATTTCCTTAACGAATGTCGCGGGCCCCGCGCTCTGTGCGTTCCTAAGCTTTGTCTGATCGAGTTGACGGCCCGCAAAAAACATTGCAGCTTCCTGTCTACGATCCGTTTCCGACTGTTCCCGCAGCTTTTCATTGAAACTGTCCAAATACGTGTTTGCGGCGAAGTTTCCAAACACGCCCACGGGGCCGCCGAGGTCGGCGACTTTGTCGCCGAACGACCGCACCGTATTGAAAACAGCCATCGGAGATTTCATCCCCGCGGTGATTTCTTGCTGTTTGCGAACCGCGTCATAAAATTGTTCGCGACTGCCGTTGAACGTAGCGTTGTCCGAGTTCTTGTAGATCAGTGAGTCAACGTATATGGAGCCCTTATCGTGATCGTTCTGCATGGCGTCTATTGCCAAGACATTGAGGTTGGTGATGGAAAGATTTTTGGCATTGAGGATGAAATCCTTCGTGGCGGTGCCCGCTCCTGGTTCGGATGGCGGGGTGGCGCGGGGCACGGGAACGACAAGAAGGTGCACGAGCAAAACTATCAGGACGAGAGCTGCCGGGCGATGGATGCTCACGGTTTTGACCTCTGGCTTTGGTTGATGCTTATATCACGTGACACTTGCCGAGTAAAGAGTTGTGGCAGATCAAGACCTTCTTGGACCGCCGGAACCTGAATGCGTGAGTTAAGGCTTCTTTTCTTTCGCAGGAAGGGTCAGTTTGCCTGACTTCAAGTCGGCTGAAATTTGCTGTATTAGCTCGGCTTCTATTTCTGCTTTCAGTTGATCCTTCACCTCGGCTTTGATGGCCTCGACGACGTCGGGAGACAACTTATCTATATTCTTCATGATGTCGCCTTTTGCTGTGTCTATGTTTGTCTGACACTTAGTTACTGCTTCCGAAATCGCTTTCGCCTTGGTATCGGCAAGCAATGCGTTCGTCTCATTTACGTCGTAAACCACAACCTCGCATTTTTCGTCCCAGAGGTGCTCGCAACCGACATTCCATCTCTGAGCATATTGCTCAGCAGATGTGGCGCTCGCCACCAACAGGATGGCTATCAAGAACATTCCGTGTTTCACAGATCCTCCTCGATCTACAGATTTTGGAAAAATGAAGCTCCGCACGCGCAAGAGAGAGCTTGATCGGTAAGTGTAAAGCGAATGACATAAAAGCGCCGCAGATTTTCACCGAGTGCACTGGATTCCATGGCGCCTATGTTATCGGCACGCTAGGAGTTTCAGGTTTTGCCAGTCGCCAATTGTTTGGCCAATTTCTTTATGTTTTGTGGCACAGGTTTTTCCAGCAATTTCCCGATATAGTTAGCCGATTTGAAATAATTAGCTAGCGTCATTTCTTGCCCCGTCTCGCTCAGATATTGCTTTGTATCCCTGCGGTAAATGCCCCAAATATAATCGACACATGCCTTGCAGAGTTTGATCCATTTGCGGGTGGGGTAAGAAATTTCGAGAAACGTCGTTGCTTTTGCTTCTCCGAGGTCTATTTTCGCCAGCTGAAAAGCTTTGGTCCACAGAGAGAAAAGTGTGAGCAGCGCTTGCCACGCAAAAGGTCGCTTCGACCCTGCCAATTCCCAAACTGAATTTTCGAGAAGTTGACCTAATAAATACAGCCGATAAGCTAGCTCTGGCTTACTTTTTTTGATGAGATCATACGACTTGCCTTCGAACAGCTCACCTAATCGGGCCTTTGCGGGAACAGGACCTAGCAGCTTGCTATCCCAATAGTAGCTAGCGATGAGCTGCGTCAACCATTTAATATCGGGACCGCGGCTGATACCGAGGCTCTTAAGCTCTGTTCTGCGATATGCCCACTCTTTGTCACGCCGTTCGTAATAGAGACGGTGCTTTCTGAAAAACCGGGCAAGGTTGTGCTGGAAATCGTCCGTTGAAACGAGGTTCCATGGCTTGATAGGATTTTGCCGATTACTGCGGATGGAGATTTTGTCGATTACATCTCGTTTCTTCGTTGCTTGCGCAGAAAAATCATCCGGATCGAGCGGCGGCACTTCTATGATTCTTACCATCACACGCGCAGTCAGGGATGGATTGTTCACGTCCCGAATACTGTGGAGAGTCTGAGACCCGTTGACGATTCGGGGATTCTCGATCGTGATCTCTTGCTTGCCAGGATCGTGTGTGTGCCGCTCGCAAAGCATCGTGATGCCGTTGTTGCTGAAGACGAACTCCGTCGGCGAGTCCTTGAATGTCGCCCGAATTTCTTTGTTAACCGGGGTATTGCCGAGAGACAACCTAACGTTGCGGGCGAAGAGAAGGTCATAGGGATCGCCTTCCATGTATTTCACAAAATCGATCAGTTTAGCGAAGACGATTGAAGTAGGTATTTCTGTGTCGCGCTTGTCGGCCGAAAGCACCGTGTTGATCCCTGTTAAGATCATGCTCGGAGTGCGAGGCATTGCGTCTTCGAGGTAGTCCAATGTGAATTCCAGCACCTCATCCAGGTGGAATATGTGAACGCCATTGGCCTTGACCGTTTCAAACTGGCGTTCGTTGCGTCGGTGGTTTGTTACGAAAAACAGTTCCGCATTTCCGTCGTCGTAGTACTCGAATAATTTCCGGTACTTTGGCTTAAGCTCGGTTCGTACTACTGATAGGTATGCGTCGCGGTTCGCCTTGTTGGCAAAGGCCTGCCAGAAGCGAGTGATCTCGTCGTAAAATGAAACCGGCGCGGCAGCGTTGTACTTCTCGGTGAATTTTGTATTGAGAACGAAATGATCCACATTCTTGCCGTCGCTCGTCTGGAAAGAGAGATCGACCTTTCCGTCACCGCTGCCATCAGAGATTGAAAAATTCTGCGGTTTATCGAAATACATGCTCGCGAACCAGCGCCCAAAAGCCTGGGGAAGTTTTAGCCCATTCTCTGAAGCTGTATCGTCGACACGATCCAAGATAAAATCGAAGAGCTGTTTTTGTTCGTACATAAGGAATTCCTTTCTCTTACGAAAGTGCAATTGGACCGATGATTATCACTTCACTCGCCACTCATGGCCCCTACCTGTTTTCCTCCGCTCAAATCGCGGCCAAAGTCCTGCCTTCCACTGTTTACTGAACCCGGCAATAATTACGCCAGCCCATGCTTCCGGTGTCTTAAGTTTGGGCGTCGGACGCAGATTTTCAATGATCGAACGAGCGTGCGGCTCGCTCAGCAGTGCGCTCCTCAGCATAAGGTGGGGCATGTACTCTCGGGACCGTCTTGAGTGCTTATCTATCGCGTCGACCACAAACGGAGTGACATCTTCATAGGTGTACTCGGACGTCCGACTGCCTGTTCTCAGTTGTTGAAGATTTTGAAGCCTCTGTCCCGGGTTCTGTCGTTCAGCCAGAATACGCTTGTGGATACGTGCTTTGAGGGGAATATCCGTAGTATGTTTTTTGCTCCCATCTGGGCGCTCGAATGTCATGAGAGCACCTTCGACCGAAAGCACTGTATATTTGCCGAGCTCGTCTTCGTACGTTGCGCCGACAATGAACGGAGGGGGCGGAGGCGGTTCTTGTGTCATTTAGCGTTGCTCCGACAAAAGGCGATCTGGCGTTGAAATTGAGCAAAGCATTGCTCTGTTGAAAATCAACAGTCGGACAATTGAAGCGGCGCAGACTGTGTACATGAGCATTCAAATGTCGTCGATACTAAGTCGGTACTGCAAACGTGTCAACGCACTATCACAGTTCAATTCGTCTGTAGCATAGTGGCTGCAACTTGAGCGATCAAACGATGAGGCAAGACGAATTTCAGAGACAAGCCAAACAGTGGTTGTCCACGTACAAACGGGAGGTCCTAAACGTTCCCGAGGATGGACTGTGGCTACGGAATGGTCGACCTTACGAGCACATTTTGCCGCAACAGAAAGATCAGCTGAACATCCTCGCGAGCTTCAGAGACGAGTTCTGGGAATGGTTTAGGAGTCAGCATATTCAGCTACATTCGGACTTCCATCATCTCAATTCTTCGCAGGCTCTCTGTTTCAATCTGTTCTTTCCCCTGATCATGGAAAACGGACAAGGCCTCGCAACATTGTTGGCGATGCTCAGTGTTGCGAATGCTCCCGGCGGCGGGGCTTCTTTCGAATTCCAGCCGGACCCCATAGAGGGGACTTGCGTGGATTTCTCTTTGCCCTTGCAGTCAGGAGCCCGCGTGAATTTCGAGGTCAAATATACGGAGTCGGAGTTTGGCTCCGCGAAAGCGGATGACTCACATCTCCGGAAATTCAAGTCGATTTACGCTGCTCGCTTGCAAGGGAGGTTTGAGGAATCGTTTTCCGGAACAGAAGAGTTCTTGAAACACTACCAGATTGCAAGGAACGTTTGGCACCTGAATGAGGCGGCGGGTGATATTGCTGTTTTTCTCTTCCCAAAGGCAAACACCTGCTTGAAGCAAGAGGAAGGAACCATCAGGACGTGTGCCGTAGAGCCCTTTCGGTCACGAGTTCACATCCTTTACTTGGAAGACCTCATCAACGAGCTCCAGAGAGAGGTAAAACCACAGACAACACATGAAAAACATCTCCAAGAATTTCAATTGAAGTATCTGCCCAATCTTTGAGTAACAGTATCGCCGCAGCATCTTGGCGATCTACGCTGCGCCGTGAAATGGCCGGAGTGGAACCCGGCAGTCGTCGACGATGGATTTTCTACCCGTGCATCAGCGACGATTGAGTTCCTGCGGTCCGAGTTGTGCGTTGTCGAGCAACCGGCAATCAGCCGCCACGGGCCGAGCTAAATCGCCTATTATCGAGAAAAGGTCGATCAGTTCGCTGACGTCGTTTCAGAAATGAAATACTTCAAGAGCTCTTCCAAGAGTTTGTCCCAAGTTCGAGGTACGTCCCGTTGAGGGCTCACCACAGCCGAAAGCAGGAGAAAATTATTTTAGGTTGCTGGTTAGTTCGCCGCAGCTTTCGGGGGCGTTGAGGTAGTTCGGCGCTATATTCCAGCCACCGCCAACGTTCTGACCAGTCTCCCCCTTGGGATCCTTTTTCTAAGTAATTGAAAGGAATGGATGGGAATTCTTAGTGCCCCCTAAATGCCCCTGAGAAATGTGGAGCGAATCTGGGACAAGCGAACGAGTGTTTCTTACATTGGCTCCTCCAAAGTGGTATAAGTCGTTTGACGATCGAAGCCCAATGGTCTGCGATCGATTCTCGACCATGCTCACAGATTTCGGCAAATCGCTTGCTCAAACTCACTACATGGAGCGCGAACTCAACAGCGAGTTCGGAGTCCGGGCGCTTTTGGCCATAAAGCCTAACCGCAAAGGCATTCTTTTTATCCATGGGTATCGTGGGGATGCTATCTCCACTTGGTCAGACTTCAGCAAAATCTTGCCAGGAGACAATAACTTCTCCGGTTATGACCTGCTTTTTTACGGGTACGACGGGTTCCGCGGGGAGCTGATTGCGACCGTCGGAATATTTCGCAACTTTATGGATTGGCTGTTCGGCAACCCGCTTGCCTTGATCAATCATGCACTCGGAAAAAACGCGCTCCGCGCCGACGGTTTTGCCTACGATCACGTTCTTGTCGTCGCCCATTCGCTCGGTGCTGTTGTCTCCCGTTGGGCAATCATAAAGGCGACTACTGCCAAGTCGCCCTGGGGCAACAAGACAAGCCTGCTGCTGTTCGCACCGGCTCACATGGGGGCCAACATCGTTCAACTTGCGATTGAAACGGCTTCTGCGTTCTCAATTCTTAAGCTCGGTGTAGGGATTGCACGGATCAAATCGCCATTGATAGACCAGCTTAAGAAAGGCTCGGACGAATTAGCGTCGCTCGCCAGTGAGTTCACCTCTGCGACCGCGACAAATGGCAATCAGCACTTGATTGCAAAAAAGGTTTGTATTGCGCAAGTTGAAAACGTGGTTAGCAACAAAACGTTCTGCAAGGATCCCGAACCGTCACCCATACAAGGTTCAACGCATAAATCAATTTGCAAACCGAGACCCGGTTTCAACAAGCCGATTCTTGCATTGCGCGAATGCATGCCATGAGTACACAAATCGTCAATTTTGAGCATCTCTCCGATTTGTACTTTCGCGAAACGAGAGCCTACAAAGCCGCTAACTTCCTGAAAGACTTCCGAAGAACGGAAAAGGGAGAAGAGTTACTCCGGCTCATTTTCGTCGAGAACTGGACGAACATTTCAAAAGAGAACATTCAGGAGGCGAGGATTTTTCGTGATCATTTTATCTTTTTGATGAAATATTACAGCCTCTTGGAGATTTGCTGCCTTTCCGGATTTATATCCGATCCTTCCGACAGCGATTTCTGGTCTGACAGTATGGCGAATCTCAATCTCCCGATCATGAGACGGTTTTACGAAACTGAATACCCTTTGTTATTAACCGAGTTTTTGGCAAAGAGGCTAAATCGAGATCTGTCTTTGGAAGAGGAACATTTGGATGGCTTGTCTCCGACTTTGCTGACGTTCTTGGGAATGGTCGACAGAATGCAGCGAAATACCAATATTTCCGTTTTCTTATGCCCCCTTTTCTACGGTGAATATTGTGGTTACGGATACGACCGACTGTTTGAACTTTTCATGGACCGCCAATCATGCGCCGACCGAATCCTCAACCCTTCGTCGCATCCGGACGACAGTGACCGGCTCCTCCGAGGGTTCGAGGATTTCTTGATATTCTGCGGCGACTTTGACAGGCTCTTATCCGAAACTGATTCATATCCGCTATTGCAATCAGCCATGTGGAATTACTGCGCGGATATTTTTCAAAATCATGTCCAGCAGTTGAAAAGCGTCGTCGCGTCGCTGGTCGACGCCCTCGAAAGCGGCTATGACGGCCCCGCGGAATCGTTCGAAGCCTATTCCAAAAATATCAATGAACTGTTGGAGCGGTTGACATCTGGGTTGTATGGCAGATACATCTCGGATGTTGTTATGGCGGGTTCACCGGCGTACCGCTGAAAAAGGCCGTTCTGGACCTCGCGCTTCAACTCACAGTTCATGAATTTTTATCGTGAGCATCGACAGACGTTTACTCGTTTCACGCGGTCTGCGTTCGTGAAGTGGCGGGCGAACGTCTCGCAACGCTTATACAACAAGAGGTTGCAGTGTTTGGGTGACTTTATTTTTTCTTTAACTTTTTTTTAGAATTTCTTTATTTTTCTGGGGATAACTCCGATTGTGGTAATTGGTAAGCGCCATCCTGAGGCCGTGTTGACAAAAGGCGGTATTGGTTAGGCTTGTTCGCTCCGGCGACTTCATGTCATCTACAGCGGCGGAGCAGCACGGACGGGCGAACCGACCAATCTGTAATTGATGAATAAGTTGGAGGCATGGGATGCTTGCTACGAATGATGCAGATATTCAAAATCAAAACCTACCAACAGGCAGTGCTACGTTTCGGGCTTCCGTTCATAATCCTCTATCGCGGGACTGATTATCTGTTTTATCGCTTAGGAAGCCATCGTGTTGAACCGTATCCTTGGTTCTTCTTCATCACAATCGATGTGGTTGTTATGTTTGTCGTGTCAACGATGTGGTGGATCTTCTGCCGTGACCGTGAAATCGCGTCGCGGAACCAAAAGGATTAGCAGGACATTGACCATTCCGCACGTTGGCATGGGCTAGTGCAGCATGCCGATGCCGGGTGTCTTGGCGGCAGAAAGGAATGATCAAGCAGCGTGGAGCGAGTGTGTGGCGGCTTCGGCCGCGACATTCCAGGGGAGAAGTTCTTCGATGCGATTGATGGGATGATCGGCGATGCGAGACAGTACGTTGCGCAGATAGCTTTCCGGATCGAGTCCGTTTAATTTTGCCGTTCCGATCAAGCTGTACATGGCTGCGGCACTTTCTCCGCCACCATCCGAGCCGGCGAAAAGAAAGTTTTTTCTTCCCAGCGCGACAACGCGCAATGCTCGTTCCGCCGCGTTGTTGTCGATCTCCAGTCGACCATTGTCGCAGTAACGCAGTAATGCTTCCCATCGTCCGAGCGCATAACGAACCGCCAACGCAGTGTCTGATTTTCTTGAGAGTTTCCCTAAGGTTTCTTCCATCCATTGTTTCAGCGAGTCCAGCAACGGCCTGCTTCGCAGATTGCGGATTTCGCGCCGCTCTTCTGGTGAAAGTCCTCGGATCTCGCTCTCAATGGCATAGAGCCCGGCGATGCGTTCGATGGCTTCTTTCGCTACCGGAGATTTGTGGGCCATCTGCAGATCGTAAAACTTCCTTCGCACGTGAGCCCAGCAGGCCGCTTCCTGAATGCGCCCGGTCTCATAGATCTGTTCGAACCCTGCGTAACCATCTGCCTGCAGTGTCCCGCTGAACGAACTCAAGTGCTTCTTCGGATGCTCGCCCTTGCGATCCGGCGAGTAGCAAAACCACACTGCCGGCGGCGTTTCATCTCCGGCTGGCCGGTCATCTCGCACATACGTCCACAGCCGTCCGGTCTTGGTCTTTCCCAACCCCGGCGCCAGCACTGGAACCGGTGTGTCATCGCCGTGAAGCTTGTCAGAGCTCATCACATGACGTCGTAGAGTTTCCACTAACGGAACTTGCGGAGCGAGGAGGGAAAAATGCGAAGAAGCGAGCGGTGGTTGCTGTGGCGAGAAAGCTAGCGGTCCTGCTGCATCGGTTGTGGGTGAGTGGAGAGGTGTACGAGCCACTGCGCAATAGCCAGAAGGCGATGCGCGTCGCGGCCTAGAGTGAAGAATCCCTCACAAAACCGGGGATGCTAGGGGTCGACGGAGTTGGCGATTGTTGTTCCTAGGCAATGCTGGTTCGAAATTTCTCTGTGGAAAGCCGGGAAAGGCAGGAGGACAGAAAAAGGAGCAAAGGAAAAAGGAAGAAAGAGAGATGGTATCCCAACAGCCGAGCTCGACCGCCGAGATCAGGTGACTGCGACTAAGTCCTGGCCCAGTTTCCTTCGAAAGGGGGGAACAGAGGTCGATAATCAGGTAGCAGCACCTACTGAATCAAGTACACCCAACTTGCACCGAGCGACCATCGCTCACCAAAGAGT
>Ga0210406_10001370_pt1 | contig 29826 bp, 38 predicted proteins | sample IncBWC30MmetaG_FD_155454 | JGI IMG/M metagenome (GOLD analysis project Ga0210406, IMG submission 155454) | Forest soil microbial communities from Barre Woods Harvard Forest LTER site, Petersham, Massachusetts, United States - Inc-BW-C-30-M | ecosystem: Environmental > Terrestrial > Soil >... | reverse complement strand
TTAATAATACCACTACCTGTCGTGTCTAGGGTTCCGCCCGTGCCTACATGTAATGTATTTGTATTTGTACCATTAGTAATAGTATTGAAACTTGTGGCTCCTCCTGCTGGAGTTTGCCATGTAGCAGTAGTTGAACCTGTAGCTGTACAAACTTGTCCCGTAGTGGGGGTTCCGGTACAAGCTACACCGTTTTCCGCAGTAGCATTAATTGTTCCGCTGCCCGTAGCATCTAGACTCGCACCCGTGCCTACATGCATAGCTGCTGCATTGTTAGTTCCGCTTGTGATAGAACCAAATGCAGCCGGTGCAGGAGCGCTTACACCCGTAGAGAAAAAGGTTCTAGCGTCAGCAATGTTTGTATTCGTAAATGAAGATGATCCCACAACTACTACAGCTATAGGAATTGTAGTACCGGAGAACCCAGTTGTATTATGGCCCGGTGCGCAGCTTAAAGTCGTATCAAGGTATACATAATTTGTATTGCTTGCGGTAAGAGTTATATTACCACCCGCATATTGTACGATAGTTCCTGAGCAAAAAGATGTACCCGGACCAATGTTCAAGACTAATCCACCATTAGATAGGGGGGCATATCCCGGTGCTACACCATTCGTCACTTGTGCATTAACCGCAAAATTTGGTGCCCCGGTCAATTGTGGCTGTTGGGCCGGAAGTTGGGTGATAAATAGTGACCAAATCATTAAACTAGCTACAATTGATTTTAAAAACTTCATGTATTCTCCTAAACTGTGAGTTTGTTCGGCCCTGCAACTAATTGCCCTGATGCGGAATAAACTGATATAATATAGTAAGTTCCGGGCGGGGATATACTAGCATTGGGCCAAAAAGTAGGACTGCCTGTGATAACTCCGCTACTATCTAAGAGTACTTTAACTTGATTAAACTGAAGTTGCGTATTATTTACACTACCGTCTTGGTTTAATGAAATCAATAGATAACCATTAGCAACCGGACTCCCATCGGGATTTTGAAACGTGTTAACAGTGAGTGCGGTTCTTGGCATATTATAATCCTATCCTTCCCTGACGACCTTGTGAAATATTATCAACCTTAACAATAGGGCTTCCGGTAATTTGTTGCCAATTATTCAGCCAAATGTTCATCTGTGTTTCAGAAAGACCTTCCGCCGTGCTTAATAGATTAGTAATAAATTTCTGATTAGCCAATTGAAAACGGGGATCATCTGCGTACATATACATTTGACTCAAGAAGCCCCAATTATAAAGACGAGAGTATTCATCTGGAATAGGTGACCATAATGACTGTGTACTCGTAATGATAGACGGCTTCTGTTGAATCTGGATAACCACAGGATACGCTTTATCCGGGGCTGGCATCAATCTAAAGGTAACACTATTGTTTGCATTGTCGTATTGAGCCGATATGCTGTGTGGACGGGCTTGGTTTGAATCTAATGCTAAGTCAAGTTGAGGAGTAATTTGTCTCCATGCCGTTTGACAACTATTGGAATTGTAATCAGTCTCTTGAATGGATGCGTTTTCAATCCAGCCAAACTGATATGATGTACTCGCGTTTTGACTCGGAAAGGCTCCTTGATTTGTCCATTTTGCGCTGCCATCATTTGTTATACCGCCACCAGTTGCATTCCATGTCGGTAAAGATGCCCCGGTTGTACCGGCTGTAGTGACTTGCTGTGCGTTGCCATTACTGTCAATAAGTACATAGCCAATACTTACAGGAGTAAGGGCTGTCCAGTTAAAAATGGTATAATCTTGTTGTCCAACATTTGCAATAAAGCCAATTACGGCACGATTCCAGCGCCATGCGAAAGGAGGGCCAATAATCGTTTGTAAAATAGTGTTGGCACTGGTAAGGGCGGGTTCGTTAAAATTACCTGCATTTTGGGGTCTTAAGAATATAAACCTCTTCGCCCAATCCATTGTTTGAGCCAACGTGATAGAAGAATTTGCCATTTTACTCCATAAAAATAAAAGCGGGAGACGGGCATTTGCCATACGTCTCCCGTAGTTATTACCATCCCGGCCAAGGGCCAAAAGGCTGTGCGGGATTGATTGGTTGTATTCCCCAACCAGTGTCCATTATCATATTAGTCGGATAAAAACCGAAGTCATCCATCTCGCGGTCTGCTTGACGAACGGCCTTGTCAAGAGACTCTAACCATAGTTGACGTTCTTGTGGATACTTTGAACGAACTTTCGGATCAGGGTTGCGTCTAAAGCACTCAGCAAAGAACCCTTGTTTAAAGGCCCATTCAAAGTCATCAGGAATTGGATTAATATACTGTTGTGTATTAAAGAATCTTGGGGCACGCATTTGCCCAACTACTTCGATATTCCAGACAGTTCCAGTTTGCGAAGGAATTGGCGATATTCTAAATCCTTGTCCCTGTGGATTAATAGCTGTCCAAACACTTGTACCATCTACTACTGTAGTGGCAAGAATATTTGGATTACGGAATGTAGGATATGTAGGATTGGTTGGCCAAATTGGTTCCGTAGCCCCACATGTGCCGAAAGTAGTCAATGTCCATAAATGCCCGTATGGATCGGTAATATTTGTAGTGGCATTTATAGGCGTAATTAAATTCCCTTGTGGGTTTGTATAGATTACACCGGGTCCGGGGTTTTGCTGTCCGGTTTGTCCGGGTCCGGCAACTGTAGTTTCACCTGATGGGAAACCTGCTGTCGGTCCTAGCGGGTGTTGGCCCCAAGTACCGGTCATTAACATACTATTAGGTAACCAACCAATTTTACCCGGATACGTATTTTGATTATTCGTAACCAGTAAGTCTTTATGAACTTCCAAAAACATCTTTTGCTTGGGAACAGAAGTTTGATTAATATTAACTGCCCATGAACTTTCAATCCACCCAAGGTTAACTAGACCGGGAATCATATAGTCTTGCTGGCAACTAATCGTATTAAATGGTGCAATATTATAACGATTCCATTTCCAGTTGTAAGGCTGTCCACCGGGACCGCCGTTAATCAATTGCTGCATTACATCATTAGCCATTGACAAAGCAGGAGCCATTGAAAAGCCGCCTGTAGATAAGGCTGGTGCAACATCACCTAACGTTGAAGCATCGTCCACAACTTCTTGTAATCTTATAGTAGAATTACCAAAAACTACACATGAGGGAGTCGTGCTCGCAAAGATGATAGCATAGCCTTGTACGCCCGGAGCCGATGCTACTAGATAAAGATTAGTCGCGTCATATTTTGTTGGGGTTTGAAACCAGACAGCACCGCCGCTAGTATACTCGAAAATAACAGAACCCGGTATAACTCCTAAATTGTGTGGTAAAGTGAAATTACCGGATGCTGATGTTGTAAACGCTACTTGGGTGCTTGGTAATCCCATTTTTACTCCTTAACAATCGCATGATGCGTATACAATTACCACTCCGGTAACGCCGGGAGCCGATGCTACTAAATATAAGTTAGTAGCATCGTATCGTAGTGGTTGAAACCACACACTACCGCCATCGGTAAATTCAAAAATAACGGTTGTTGGAACAATCCCCAAGTTATGAGCTAAGGTAAAATTACCAAATGCCGTTGTTGTGAATGGAATCGTAGCGTTTGCGCTTGGCATGTTTCCTCTTATCTTAAGTTAGTACTGTCAGTAACTTGTCTGTAATAGTCGCCATTATCGCTGAATCGGAACTGAATCGATGAAGACGGCACGTTACGAGTCTGAAAGTTAACAGCCGCTTCATACTGCGCTACTGCCTTGAGATATAATTCATCTGAGGCAAAGGCAGTACGATTTACAGGCTTCCATGTCTTACCGCAACGCAAACAACGTACCCACATATCGCCATTGGCAAATGTATGCTTCATAACGGCATACTGTGAATCGTCACCCTGTCCACCGATAACGCCATTGGCTCCGTTTCCGCCTTTCTTGTGGTTACAACGTTTCTGCACCATATCATCATTACGAGATAGCTGTTTTAAAGTTTCCCCGTTAATTTTGCTTCTCTGTCTGACAGTTTCACGCTTTAATTCGCGCTCGGCTAGACGTTCCTCTAAGTCTTGTACGTTTGCTTTCTTTTCCAGAACCGCTAGGCGTCTTTCCTCAATTTCTAAACGCTTTGCTTCTAGTTCTAGGTTCGCTAATTCCTGCTTACCAGATGCTTTGGTTTCAGGCAATGCTACCGTTGCTTTAACATTTGGTTCGGCTAGCGGAACAGATGCCCCTGCAATATCTTGTAAATTTCCCATTGGTTGATTTCCTCCTAATCAGCTAATCTACTACCTGCATTTCTAAATGCTTGTAGGGTTGAATTGTATTTATCAAATGCTTTGTCTAAACGTGGTTTACCAAAGACTTCATTAGCTTTATCTTCAGTTATAATGCCTTTCAGTATAAGTTGCAGAAGAGGCGTACGCCACCCTCTGCGTCTTTCAGCTAACGGTGCTCCATATTGATCGAAATTCATAATAGATAGTTCAGGCATTTTACCGAACTGTACCCAACATGCAACCTCTAATTGCTCGACTCCGTTTGGTTGCCATAAAAGTGTAAGTTTATCTGCGTGTGGGTGTTGTGTATAATAGCAAGGTATACTAGCTTGGCGTAGCTTGGTTATAAACTCGGCATGATCCATTACCCTACCGACTCTCGCCTCTACATCGGAATAATCTTCTGGCATTAACCACTGATATTGTTTCGCTATTTCTTCGTTAATTTCCCGACTCTCAGCTAAGACTTCCTGAGTTTGTGAACTGACTGGTGCATCTTGATAACGCTTTTGTGCGTACTCCGCAACTTGTGCGGCCAATTCCGGGGTCATTTTAGGACCGGTTAATTCCGAATCGTATGATTCCCAAGGTGCAGTTTCCTGAAGTCTAGTTCCCTGTGAAGCTTGTATTTCTTGTAGCGTTGGTTCTGGCATTTATCTCCTCTATATCTGCCATTAATATATGTCTGCTATTCAATTACGCTTCTAGAGTGAAATTTACGAATTGGTAGCAGTCTCTTCACCCGGCATGTACACACCTGACGGGAATTGAAGAAAAACCGTATATAATAGGTAATTAGGGTAATCCACCCGCCTTACTGTATTATATACAGAAAAACTTGTTAACTGATTTCTAAGCTACGGCTTAAGGCGGTTGCCTTATTTAGATGATCTAAACAGGACGCGACGATATAATTATAATCCTCTGGACCGCACTGGTTTTCAAATCCGCCTAGCGTCCACAGTTTTTCCATAGCTATTTCAGCATCAGATTTTTGATTCTCACATAATTGTAAGAATAATTCATCTGAATACATCTTAGATTTCTGAAGGTTTCTACGGAGAATAGAATGTGTTCTCCGTAGAACCCGATTTTGCCTTTTGATGACCGCTATATATTCATCATTGTCGTTATCATTATGCATATTCTCCTCCCGAAGTAGACAAATGATTAGGGTAGTACTTGTACGTTTACAGTTGCGTAAATCTTCATGATTGGTAGACCATTCATGGGGTTTCCACTAGAAACAATGGCCCCAATTGCGTTACTGAATGTTGGATAAGATACTTCAACTTCCACATTACCCGGTGCAACGGCTGTAACAACACCAGACGCCGAAACAGTTGCAATTGCTGTCGCTGTTCCTGAAGGCTGATAGGTATTACCTGTCAGTGTCTTCGCAGGATAAACTAGATATGTTAACTCAGCCTGAACTGGTTGACCAGTCGCAGTTGCCGCATGAGTTTCCGCTACCGCCGCTGTATTTGCAAGAGTTAATGTCGTGCTTCCGTTATTCGCGGTTGCTACGAATGTCCCGTTGTTAGCAGGAGTAGTTACGAAGCCCGTCACAACGAATGTCTTTCCAACAAGGCTACTGGCTGCAACACCGATTGTTCCGGTGTAAACTGCTACGCCGCCACTTGTAGAAGCTACTGAGCTAATAACGAATACGTTCTCGTTAGTTTCTTGAGATGTTGCTGTCGCTGCATGTGTTTCAGAAACCGCGAAGTTGTTCTCAAGTGTGATTGTAGTACTCCCGTTGTTCGCTGTACAAATGAATGTACCGTTATTTGACGGAGTAGTTACGAATCCCGCGACTGTGAAAGTCTGTCCAACAAGACTGTTAGCTTTTACACCAATAGTTCCTGTATAAACAGCTACACCCTCTTCTGAAGTTGCAGTAGCTGATGCGCTTTCCGCTGTTGCTGCTACGTTAGCTAATGTTAGTGTGGTTGTAGTTGAAGCTGTTGCCACGAACACGCCATTATTGTTTGCGCCAACGAATCCGGCTACAGTAAATAATAGGCCGACGAAAGCGTTTGAACCGCCACTTGTAATAGTACCTGTGTAAACCGCTGTACCGTTCACTGATGCCGCAACTGCACTCAGAGTCAATGCTCCGGGTGAAGATGTGCCAACACTAGTAAGAACGAATGCTGTTCCGGGGTTATATTCTGCGCCGGAGGCATCCTGTACTTGTGGGTTTAATTGAAAACTTGTTTGTCCGTTAGCTCCACCAACTGAAAGGACTACGTTATTTTTGCCGGGAATCGTGCTTGTTCCTAAGTTACCTTGGACAGCGATTTTCGCGGCTACACCCAAACCTGTAGTTTGAGTAGGATAAGATTCTTGAATATTAGACATGGTTTTTTTTATATTCTCCTTATATTCTAATTAGCCGCTGTATGCCACGCGAGCCTTAACGGTGTACGCTAGTGCTGTACCGCTTCCGGCTGCATAGCTAGTTGTTGCAACTACAATAGTACCACCGGCCTTTACGTTTACAATAAAGACACCTTGGTTAACTACCCCGGCTGCGGCTACTGATCCTACGCTTGCCAGAGTATCCGTTACGGAAACGTTGGCATCAAGGTCAGTATATACAACCGTAATAGCTGGCAAAGTTGCAGCGGTAGGGGTGTTTGTAGAAACTTCATAAAGTTGAACTTCATAAAGTCCGCTCGTTGGAGCGGTATATGTTAGAACGTTTGCATTATTAGCAACCTGTGCTGATGCAATCGCCTTAGCGTTGATGTTTGCCAGAGGAACCCAACCGTTACCTGCACTCATATAGAGAGCACCGTTTACGGTGTCAATTCCAACGTTAGGGGCAATTGGCAAACCTCCCGAAGCCGCCGTTGAAGGCGCTCCTTGGAATACTTGATTAAGCAAGCCCATTTATTTCTCCTTTTGCAGATGAGAGCACCCGTCTGCGAAGTGTGAAGCGACTTGCGCCTCAAGTTCTTTAATTCTTTGTTTTAGTGCAGTACAATTGTTACAACGCCGATTTCTTTCCTGTTCCGATTTAGTAGACCATTTTACATTTCCTACTTCATAATTACCGTCGTTGTCAATTCGATCTAATGAATGCTTATCGGAAGGTCTTAATCCTACCTCGTTAAAGAATTCTTCAAAGGAAGTAAAATTAAATCGTATGCCACGGTCAAAATAGTGTTCGTGCTTTGAATGATTAGCCTTACAGCGTTGTTTTGCATGTTGGTAAGCAAACCATTCTGGAGTACGGCACATTCCATGTGTGCGGTTTTTTGTCTTACGAAAGCACCCACAACTGGAGACTTTTCCTGTTGTTAAGTGTGCTTGTCCGGCAAAATGTTCTTTTCCACAATCACAAATACATCTCCACATTCTTTGTTTAGCTTTGTTGACTCCTACTACTTCAATAAGAGTTAACATTCCGAATTTTTGTCCCGCTATATTCAATTTACGCATAATACTTATTATATCATACGTGTCAAGTTCCTAGAAGTGTACAATAAACCAGAACCAAGGGTATTAGTAAAATACCAACACCCTTGTGTCTGTAAGTTGTTTAGCTTATTGCACTCGCGGCATCAATTTCCCTGATTCTGATCGTAGTATCGGGGCCTAAAGATGTTGTAAAATGCCAAATTTGTTAACTGATTTCTCAGTGGTAGATCATTTCTGTCTACCTCTGCATGTTGTTTTTCCATGCAGTTCAGACTATCGCATCTTCTTACGAAGTTTCTCCGCTTAGTCGTTCACGCTGCCATTACGCTTGCGCCCTGTTAGCCATTTCAGCTTCCAAGTCAATCAGGAGAAATTTAGACAGGGCAATTTTACCTTTACCCTGTAACTAGTCCAGCCCGGAATTAACCCTTCTGGATCGGCTACTGTCATTATAGACTAGTTATAACGAGCCCACAGTTAGAAGGCTCGGCATTTTGCACGATGTTACATTTTATGTTCGACCATTCACCATCTCCAAAGCCTGTGTCGCCTTGTGCGCCAAGCTTGATAGAGAAGATACCATCACGTCCGAAGATATAAGTACGAAGCGCGGTCAGACCGGTTACGCTCTTATAGTTCGCAGTGCTGGTAACTTGGTTTGTCTGGAAGAAACGAACACCGGTTGAAGGGAGTTCGATCATTTCTGTAAGGTCTACAGAAATTAAGTCTTCCATTCTTGCAAGACCCACTGGGGTGTGCTTCAAGATATCGATTGGAGCATTGTTGCTGTTGTCAGCAAGAACGTCACCAAGCGCAAACGGATGGATTACACCGCAGAATGTCTTTGAAGCTTCGTCGAACGGACGAACCGAACGACCTGCAAGACTCTGTACAGAGTTACGAATCTGGTTCAATGACAGAGTTGTGAATGAGGTTAAGCTTGTTGCACCAAGCTGTGTTAGTACTGAAGAATCGATAGCGTTTGCGCCGTCAGCAGTTGCACGGACAAGTGCGCTAAGAGATTCACCAAGGCGGTATGAAAGTTCACGCGCCACATTCTCAACAGTGTTGTCAATTGCGGTAGCAAGCGATAGACTTGAGAAGTTTGCGTAATCGGCATACTCACCGATGGTTGCAGTTGTAGTTAGTACTTGTACCGAGATACCTGAACCAACTGTACCTTCTGTAGTTTGTGCTGTGTTAGCGGCCAGAGGTACATACATGAACATTTCATATTGGTTACCAGACTTCATAGGCAAGTCAAGACGTTCTGAGCAAGCTACGAAAGGAGTCTGTGCCTTCAGGTTTTCGCGGAATTTCTTGTCGTAATAGCGTACTGTTGATTGAGGCAGATTTGACTGACTATTACTCGACGGGCTATAATTAGCCATGTTTTGTTTTCCTTTTCAGGAAAAGCTAGTTTCCCTCCAGAAATTATAGATTTTCCTTTTCATGTCCTTTATCGCGTAAACTACTTACAACAGTAATCCGACTGTGTGTTCATTTACTTCAGTTAAGACTCTAACCGAAGTTGCCTCACGCTATTGGTGATTCTTACAGTAATCCGACTGTGAATCTTTTTTTGCTGAATGAAAACTCACGTCGTCTATTCAGCGGAAATATTGAGAAGTTTTATCATGACTAATGCATCTTGCATATGTCCGTAAAAATCCTCTTTGATACGTTTAACTCTATACCCCAAATCGAAGTATAGTTTTTGGGCTGGATTAGTTACATCTACGTATAGATATATATAACCCATTCCATTGTAAAATTGATGACATACTTTAAACAATTCCGTTGCTATTCCTTTTCCTCTATGTTCAGGAAGTACGGCAATGTTGTAAACATATGGACCTTCTTTGTAAGTAGATAATAAAAAACCAACCACTTCATTATTTTCCACAGCAACCCATGTTTGACCTTTATGCAATTGTTCCAAAAGTTCTACATTAGGTTGTGGTTTTTGATGACAGGTTTTATTGATAGTAAAAACAGAGCGTAAGTCTTTAACGTCATATTCTCTAACGATCATCTTATACTCGCGGTTTTCTTGCCTCTGCTTCTAGTCTATCGACTTTCTTACCGAATTCCTTATCTTGTAGAAGACGCTTTTTATACTCCTCACTTGGCATAGCCTTAATTGCTTGTAAACCTGTAAGAATGCGCTTCTGGCCGTTAGAAATAACTTCGTATACAATATCGCTACCAGTTGGAATAATCGGTCCGACTGAGGAACTATTATCGTTATTTAACCCACTCGCAATGCGGGGGTAAACGGGCGGTGCTTGCTCCACAACTACTGGTTCTACAACTGGTGCTGCTTCGGCAACCGGAGTCGCAACCGGAGTCGGCGCGGCTCCTAAAATCAAAACGCCCTGTGCCTTTAGGGTGTCATATGCTTTCTGGTAGTTAGCCTTGATGGGCGCTAAATCATAACGGACCATCCATGAAGTAATGGCTTCAAAGTTTTCCTGACACTTGTAATAATCAGGATTATCATTCACGAAAGCATTAGCTTCAATTTTTGCCCGTAATGACAAGTTTTCCCGTTCGCCAGCGCTTAATTTAGCTCCAATATCACTTAAAGGTGCGCCTACTTGCGCTTCTACAATGGTATTTACTGCTTCAAAAGCTGTGGTAGGGTCTTGTAGTTTCCGAGCCAAATCATAACGTTCTTCATCGCTTAAATCGCGGGGATGGAAATCCGTAAAACCTTGAAAACGTGGTGTATCGGCTGAAATTTCCTCGTCATCGACAATCCCTAAACGTACTTTACGTGTCTCTTGGCGTAGTTTACGAATTAATAGTACGTTCTGTTCCCTTAACTTGTCTGCTAGTTCCTCGTGGGTCGTATATTCCAGAACTTGTTTCCCGCCGATTGGTCTGCCGTCTTCATCTGTCGGTTGATAGATGTACTTCTTTACTTCTAATTCCTGTTGTTCACTCATAGAACGCTATCCTCCTCCGTGTTCGAATCCTCTCCAAAATCTAACCCTTGAACTGCGTCTACTGGTTTATCTGATGGGCGCGAGTGTATATACTCGTCCACTGTGTTATTAATCGAATCTAATACCAATGTATATAATTGAGCAGCCGTTTGTGACTGCATGTGCCGTGCTATAATTGCGTCTTTATCTTTAACGTCTGTATTAATCAGTTGTCTTACAAACCAATCTACACAAGTTCTATGAATTTTCGCAACTACTTTAAATCCGGGCTGTCCTATGACCGCCGCAAGTTCTGCTATCTCTTGTTGATCTAAAACTAATTCTGGTTTGAATGTGAAATCTACTTCCATACTTCTCCTTTATGGAATTCGTTAGGGTTTTCAAGTGGACGATGAAGTACCTAACTCCCACCGGCTTTATTCTACGGGTGCTTCTTGACCGCCAAGACCTGAAGTATCAGGCTCACCAGTATTGGCTTCCGCTTTAGTACTATTTAATACCGCCCCTACAGCAAGTCTTTCTTTGATACGGCCATCAATTGCCTCTTGTTGAAGTTGTGACTTCTGTTGGGCATTTTGCTGACTAATCTTTTGCTGTGTGGCTAGTTTTGATTGCTGTTGTGCTGCCTGCGACTGAGCCTTTCGTTTATCTTTCATGGCCTGCGTCATCGGCTTTACTATATCGTTGAAGTCTTTCCACTCACTTGCTTGCATCCACATCTTGAGAATTTCTTTGAAATCAATATATTCCTCATTAATATCCGCGAGGTTTTCTTGAATCGTTGGGTTCTCGAAAATCTGCGTAATCAGGGTCATTGATTGCGACATGGTTCTCTTCGCTGCGAGCGATGCACCGGCTAATACCTCATACTCAATAATAGCGTCATGGAAATCTTGCATCGACAGTTCAAAGTCTTTGCCCATTTCCTCGCCAAGTATTTTGTATATTTCGGCATCCGAGAAGTTCTCGAATACGAGCATATCTAAGACATAAAGCCACGGTTTGAACACTTGTTCAATAAAGTTATCAAGCGGTCCATCTAGTCTGGTTGCCGAAGCACCCGCTAGATTAGTTGCACCCGTTGCGGTACGTCCCATCGATGATCTTGGGCCGGAACTAGAGCCTTGTACAAGCTGTTGGTCTGCTCCGCTGCTACTTTCTGTAGCTTTTTCGGATTCTGACAGCGCACTCCAAACATCCGTAGGAACTTTAGGAGTTTCCAACAGTTTAAACGCCTTCTCAACTTCCGTATCTACTGTCAGGATTTTTCCAATCCCTGTACGAATCATCTGCGTAGGTGAGTTACTATCTCTACGACGCAGGTAGATTGGATTAACACCAAATGACAGGATTTTCAGGATAGCATTGATGGTTCCTTGGTCAACGCGCTGGTTTTGTCCGACAATCAGGCCCAATCCCATTCCGTAAAATGCTTTTGGTCTATTCCACCAATTAGCTGAAAAGAATGGGAGAACTCCAAAATTGTTCACGCCAGAGTAAAGTTTGTGCTTTCTCTGGATAATGATAATCTTACGTCTCTTATCCCAATATTCTAATACTTCTAATTTCTGTAATAGTAAATCCGGTGAAACTTGATTCGTTATCTCTTCGGCGTGGTGAACTACCCCACGAATGTACATCGCTTGATCGGTAACAGAATTTCCTAATTCCCCGGCTTCAGTGGGCGGCATGAACCATGCCTTTAAATCACTCTCAGAGGGTAGTATCCATCCTGCTTTATCTGGATGGCCTTCGGGTAATTCTTGTATACCTTTGATAAGATCACTAAGTTGATAATAATCCATGTAGCGTTGATCGATGGCAAAATCTGCTCTACGAATATCGCCTACACAGCAATGTGGGTCAACTAAAACCTTATCGAGTTGCTTGCTTTCTATAAAAGGTCTAGGAGCATAGCGTTTGGTAATTTCAATAACGGGCGGCTTATCTTGTGGAATCATTGCAGTATCTTCGTAACCTTGTGGGCCACCAGATACCTTATCTACTGTCGCTTTACGTTTCTTGGTAATAATTTCTTTGTACTTAATTCCCCATTTCCAAATACCTGTACCGAATGTTGCCATTTGTTCAAGACCTATTTTAGTTTCGATCTTGAAATTACAATCATCTAATAGTGTTGAAAATAAAGCCGTCTTAGCATCAATTACATCTTGTGAAACACCGGGACGCGGACGAAGCACCATTGGCGGGTCTTCATAAAATAAACCCTTGTATAATTGTGGAACAATTGAGTTTACAACTTTAGCTACTGTAAAACGCTGTACGTTTGGTTCCAAAATGTAAGTATTTTCAAATACGGACATTGGACGCGGAGATTGGTATAACAAATCCGCATCTCTCCAAAGCAATGCGTACTGCTTATTTTGGATGAATTGCTCTGCTTTTGTTGCGGAGCCTACTACAAGGGCAATTTCTGCACCTGTATTATTCAGTACTCCGTTCGCTTTGTAATCCTGCGGAGTCAATTCTCTTTGTGTATTTCCAGTATCCGGTTGAATTACCGCCATTGTAGCTCCCTATTTCTTTTCCGCTTTTTGGTAAATTTTATATAACAATTTTGCGTATCTATCTAAGACGTAGGTTGCAAACACTTTACCATTTATCGCCTCACCGGGAAAATCTTTCTTATAATTCGTTAGAATAGACTCTTTAATCTGTCCTAGAGTTTTTCCCGTCATGGAACACTCCTTAACGAAATAAGTCTTGCAAGGGATCAATATAAGAATCTTGTACGACGCTTTGCGTTTGGGCTTTATCGATTTGGTAGTTTGTTACAGGGTTTTCATCTATCGGTCCTACTTCATTGTATTGCGCGTACTTACCTAAACAATACGTTCTGTTATAAACCTCTATGGATTTCTGATTTAATACATAATCTTGATTTACAGAATTGATGCGACTATCTACGTCTGCATACCCGCTATATTGTTCTACTAGCAAAGAAATGGCTGAAACAATATCATCATGTTTATCGTCACTTGTTCCTGTGAACTGTGACATTTCATTATAGATATCTTCAAGCCCTTCGCATGAATTCAGAAAATATAAACGTTCATCGCCTAATAGTCTTAGAACTGGTTTTGCTTTTAATTGCTTTGAACGTAACTTACTTCCATATCCTAGTGATACATATTCTACTGGAATTGATATTTGAAGCCTGTCCATTTCTCGACGAAGTTCTTTACCAAACCACTTAACACCTACTGAGTCTTCAATAGAAATCCTTTTTGGCTTCCATTTATAAGCTGTCTGTGCAATGACTTTTGGTAAATCATCTTCGTTGAAACGTCCACGTACCATATTTACAATATAGAAACGTCCACCGAAGATAAGACCGGTCAAAATAACTGTATAGTCTGCCCAATTCTTTGTACTGTAGGCTGTATCTACAGCGGTTACAATGATCCCATTTCCGCTTGGTGGTAACTGATGATGGGGTAGCGTACGACGAATAAGCAATTCTCTTGGGAATTTTACCTTATGCATCTTGCGCGGATCATTCAAATACTTAATAGCAAAAGTGGTTCCGGTTTTATCAGTCTTCTTTTCCTTTGATAAAAACTCATACGTAAGACGATCTGGAAACCATAGTTCCCAATCTTCCTTTGTCATTTCATCTTCAATCTTTCCAGCTTTAAGTGCCGCCTCGGTAGGCCACCATGCTGCGCGGAGGTAAATTCTACAATAGACTGAGCTATTGAATCTTCCGCTGTCTACTGAACCATATATACCCTCAACAATACCTTGCTCTTTTGCAAAGGTTTCCTCTTGGTGAATGGTAATACCATAGAAATCATTTTCGTCATACCACGTTCCAATAACATCGAAAAACCCATATGGGTTCATCATGGCTTTATTGATTTCTATTTGCTTATTGATCTTAAGCATTCTATCAGGTGTTTGACTATTCTCGTTGGTCACAACGTCATCTAGTTTTAATATGTCAAAGTGGGAACCAGATAGTGCTTGTTCAATCGATGCCGCTCTAACTGTTGGTTCTTTCTTGTCTGATTCAGCAGGCGTCTGATATTCAAACATTGTGCCATCAGTCGGTGTAATGCAATGCTCAGGAAAAAGTATTTGAAACATACTTTCTGACCATTCACCTGTCTGCTTATCCATGATCTTTCTTGGGCCGTACAGGGCTTTATTTTTAGCACCAAATCCGCCAGTCTCTTCGAGTGTAAAGTGACGCTTAATTTCTCCTACGAAGTCGCCTGCAAGGTCATAAACTCCTGTAAGAATAAGAATAGTGATGGCCGGGAAGCATAATACCCATTGGATACAATCCGCCATATCAATACTAGATTTAAAGCCTCCACGGGGAACTAAAAGCATTCTATCTTTTAATTCTGTGTATTGATTAGCAAAATCTTTGAATACGGTAAAAGTGGGGTCTTTTTGCACGAAGAAATCGTTACAAATTTCCTCATGTGTACTGACTGTTACCTCATTATAACTTTCAAGTAAATGGCAAAGAAAATAAAGGTTGCTCTGTGCCAAAAACCGCAGGTTCGCTAATTCGTGGATTTCTTCAACTGTTAAATCTTTTATGGACTTACCTAATACTTTACCCCAAGACTCTAAAATTTGTTTCTTTTGCTTATCTGAAACCTTGCTAAAACTCTTCAAAGCTTTGTTAAGAAACTCTTCTGCTGGTAAATTTGCATACTGATAATTTGGGAGAACTCTACAATCATTATAAAGTTGTTTTAATTTTTCTAACTTCATGTTGTAGATTCTCCTGTCTACTTATTTCTTATGCCATTCACCCATTGTGTGAGCTAAATTAGCCATCTTAGCAACGTGTTCATTATTACTGTGCATGGCCTCTTCAATGCGCTCTTTCGGAATTGTTTCGCCTTCTTTAATTCCAAGTGCCCTATGAAGTCCGCCTTTATGCAAATGCATCACAACTCGGTGATGGGATAATTTTACTGTTTCGTGTTTACTATCTGCCATGATAAACCTCTATTACATTCCTGCCGATGGAGGAGCTTGTGTTGCCGCTCCGGGTGCTGCTCCGGGGATACCTGATTGACCGGCGTCCGCTTCGGCTTCACCGGGATTAGGGGTTCCCATATTCTGAAGTACGTGGCTCGCTAATTCATCATCAGTCTTCGTAGTATGTTCTTCATCCGGGTGGTGCTCAGGGTGCGTATGTTCATGCTTAATAATATGTCCGCCATTAGCAGCATGTTTGATATGCATATGCTTGATTTCTTTCTTCGGTTTTGTTTCTTTCTTTCCGCCTAATTCATCGGCTACGTCGTATTTAGCAGTCATTCCCTTTGCCTCTCTATGTTTCGATGCGTCATCTTTATTTAGTACTGCTTCGCCCTTATGAAGCAAAGCTTTGCCGGTCTTAGGAACGTAATCCGTGCCGTCTTTATAACTTGGTGTTTTAGGTTGGGGTTTTGCAGAAAGGTCCGGGCGCTTATCAGCCGGACCAAGCATAAAATCCGCCGCCTTTCCTGCCCATCCTTTCACAGTGTTTTCTGCGCCTTGTATGGCGTGTGAAATGGTATCAGAAGCGGCCTGACGTTGCGGCTTTAATGTCACAGCATCTTTGATGTTTTGCTTTGTCTGTCGAACTTGATCTTTTACATCATCTTCTGAATTAGCCATTATTTATTCTCCATGTTATCAAGTTCAGACCAACGTGATCGTGCTGTTTGTCTCATACCCATACCCGGATCGTATTTAGGATAAAGGGCTCTATAGACTTGTTCTGCTTTTACAAAATGATACGGTAATTCTCCAATAGCCCGTAGGAACATCAATCCAGTTGTCGGACCCCGACTATGACCTGAATTACAAGCAATGAGTACATGATACCCCTCGTCCATTTGCTTTTTAACATAGGTCAATGCATCCGTAATACATTTCCACGGAATCATATTAGGATCATCCATGTCTATAATATTTATAGCCATGTGATCGCCCTTTTCAATAGATAAATAATGTTTACCTTTTGGAGCGCCTAGGGTTGTATAACCTAATGTCTGTTGGTGTCCACCGGCTCCGTACTTACACATACGACAGGACTTCCAATTAGGTTTATCTTTAATCTTTTCGTAATCTAAATCATCACCTACGAATATTCTGGCACCATTTTCTGCTCTATATATTTCTTCCAAAATGGCCTCCCCCACAGGACTTAAACCTGCATTTACGGGTTCGTAGCCCGTTGCTCTATTCAATTGAACTAAGGAGAGATGGCTGACAAGATTGGATTCGAACCAATGCCGTACGAATTAACAGTTCGCCGTACTACCATTATACGACTTGCCAATGAACCTTTATCTTACTTGGTTACGATATCTTTGTCAAGCCCTTCAACGATAATTTTATTAGATTTCTGTTTTGCCTCTAGTTCGGCTTGTGCTTGACACATCCCTATAAAATTGCGAAGAACGACGTTTGAAAAGTCTGTAGCAAATTGTATTGAAGCGTCGTCTAAATGAATTGCTATACCTTTATAATTCCATACTTTAGCGAAGGCATCGGCTTCACTTTTATTTACTTTAAATTGCGGCTGTGTCATTGGGTAAAAATCCCTCCTCTTTGAGATTTCCCTTCATTACTGAAAACGCTTCTTTTAGATTTGATAATGCTGCAATTTCTAGCTTACTTTGACCGCTTCCATCTCCCGCGCCGTTCTGTGGCTGTTCAGATTTATCGTACAGTTTAAAGCCGTTACGATTAACGAACTCGCCAAGTATTACAGCAGATAGTAAAGCCTCTTCAGTAGAATCTCCTGCAAGTTTAGCAGACCAATATGAAGATTGATATGTCGCTAAGAGTCTGCGATTTGGACCTAAACGCTCGTCGTCGGCAATTCGATTCATACGTGCCATAAGCTTACGTAACACGCCTACCGGAATCTTTAAAAAGTTCTTAGCGTACCAGTCTTTAAATTCTTCTAGTGGGATTTCTGATTTTTCAAGAAATTCATAAAAGTCTTCTTTTATAAGGTCTTTCTTTGATTTCATTCTTTCTCCTCAAAAAGAATTACTGTTAAGTGTATATAATCTTACAAGGTAGGGCGGAAGTTGGTGTCCAGAAACGTGCTCTCGTTTTTCCATTATTAACAGAAACTATTCCCGCTATGTGAGCGGCTTGTTCTAGACATGCAGCGTAATCGGATGGACTCATTACCGCGTCCCACGAGGGGTGGCTGTGGATATCACCGATTATCATTTGTTCCATTTCTATTGCTTTGGCTTTAACTTCATCTAATTCAGCTTGATACCATTGTACTTTTTCACGAGTCTGTGTGGCGTATTCTTTAGGATAAACAAACTTTGTAATTTCAATTTCATTAACAGATACGACTCTACCTATACAATAGGCTTGAATCTCAAGGGGAAAAGCCTCTCGTGCGCGTTTCCGAAAGTGATTTAAAGCCCCTTTGTTCACTTTCACTTTCGAGAACATGATCCTCCGGTAAAAGGGGCGCTTTTAGACACCCCTCTTTATAAAATATGGGGCTTTACACCCCATGACCACGCTGTTAGGAATCTAACGATTCGGTGGCCCTTTTTAAGCTATTATGAAGCTTTGAATGCGATGATGCCAGCAACCCAGTTAGTGCTCGTGCCGTAGGTCAGGGTGCCTTGTCCGGTAAACGATCCGGTAGTAGGGATCAGATAATACTCGTGCTGATTAGCCCCGCCAATTGGCGACCAGCTTGGCTCAATAGGTGTAATCCCGTCGATTAACGGGTTCGATACTGAAGAAGCAATGTTCTTCAGCTTATTGACAAAAACCACCGCTTCTAAGTTATTGCCTCCAGTGGTTGTGATGTTACCTGTAGTTACCGAAGTCCCACCCCCGACCCCGTTTTGATTATCAGCATCAAAGTGCCAAGTCTTGCCCCCTGTTACGTGAAACTCGAAACATTCTTGAATACTTCCAGTAAGACTTGGCGTATAGGTCACGGACCCAGAGGCGACCGAGGACAGGATGTAGAAAAACTGATTACCGGGAGCGCTACCTGAGTTGAATTGAGCTAACGGTGTCAGCGATGAAGTTCCATCGCTCATAGTACCGCTAGTGGTAAGAGAGTCATTCTGCACAGCACATACAACAAGATCACCCACCTGCACGCCCGTCAAAGTAACGGAGTTTGCGGCAGCGCCGTTGGACGTAACTAGAGAAGCTACAGCAGGACCCCCGGACCTACGGCGTGTAGTAATTACCTGAGTATCCTGCGCACTTGTGACTGTTAGACACAGAAGTAATAACGCAACAAGAAAGCGCATGTTTTTCATTAGAATGTATACTCCACAATTACTGCTATCGAGGTTCCAGTTAAAGTACCACCCATTACTGGATCAATTCCTGTTCCAGTTGTCCATGATGCATTACTTACTGTTCCAGTAGATGAATAAGCATAACTATTTCCGCAAGTCAACGCTCCACTAAGAATAGTTGTTCCTGTTCCGGCTGAGCCAAATGTGGGATTAACCGTTGTAGTATTGCTAGAATTATCGCTACGGCATTTAACTGCTGTGATAGTGCGGGTTACACCTGAATCATTGTAGCAAGTGTTGTTTGATATTGCATCATCACCTGAAGTTAGCGCGAACGATGTACCACTTCCACCCCACGCTTCCGTGCATGAACCCTTACTATACTGAGTAGCAAGCTGATTTGCAGTCACAGTATTGTTAGTCATATCAGAACCAACTACCGGGGATGAAGTAACCGCTTGTGTGCCTCCTGCAAAGTGTGCGACTCCAGCGCCGGGGGACGACGCTGTCACTAGTGTTGACGGTGCAAGTGAGAATTTCGCGTAAGTCAGTGACGATCCCGCTGATCCAATTGATGTTACTTGAGAAATTAATAGCCAACTTGTTGTAGTATTAGATGTTCCTGATTGTACAGGAATAGTACCTGTGTTGTTTACATCCGAAGGTGTGTCGTAGTCTAAGGCACGGGTGAAAACAGGAGATATTCCTGTAGCGCCCACGACGGTTGCTGTATACACCCCATTCTGAGAAGCTGGCGACTGATCCTTCAGTAGTACTCTTTGGCCGATTGTATTAATTGAAATTCCGTCGAGTGTGAAAGCTCCAGTAGCCGTCACAGTAAATGTATCCCCTATACCGCCCCCAACTTGGGTATAAGTTCCTGTAATACTGGCTGTAGAAGATGCTAAAACTGCGACGGCTGGATTTACTCCTGCTACTGCGTTACTTACTGCTAAATCTGTATATGCAGTTGTTGCAACTTTTGTAGAATTATCTAATTGGGTTTGTGTTATCGCTGTCGTCACGCTTGCAAGTGCGGTACTTACGGACCACGTTCCTGCTGCTACCTGAGCTACACCTGTTGATGTATGAGTATCTTGCCCAGTTCCACCATTTGTAGGAGAAAGTGGTAAAGTAAGTGTGTTTTGTTTTGCTGCTAAACCTGTATCTACGTAGGCGTCAGTTGCTAACTTTGTAGTCCCGTCAGCTTGAGATTGAGTAGTACCAGAAGTTCCATTAGGGAGGGTAGGAGTACCAGTTAGGTTAGTTGCCGTTCCTGATGTATTATTTGTTCCACCATTTGCAAGAGGTAGTACGCCTCTAACGTTTTGTGTAAGGTCAACTTTACTTTGTGCGGATAATGTCACGCTCGCAAGTAAAAGCACGCCTACGAATAATAGTTTATTCTTAATATCTGTAATTAACAAGGACGTTACCTCCCGTGGTAGGGGCTACAGCAAGTGTAATTGTTGCTCCCGAAATGGTATAATCTTTTCCTGCACCGGCTTGCATAAGAATGCCGTTGACAAATACGCTCTGTGAGCCAGCAACCGGAGTATGTGCAAGTGTAAACGTTACGTTTGAACTATTAATCGCACCAGTTGGAATTTCATTGTCAGCAAAGTTAACAGTTGCACCGCCCGCAGCGGCAGCAGTAATTCTACCTTTTGAATCTACTGTAATGTTTGCGCTAGTATATGAACCGGGTGTAACGGCTGTGTTAGCGAGTGTTGCAGCTTGTGAACCACTTCCCGGTCCCGCTGTAACGTCTCCTGTAAGTTGTGTAATACCAGACATGGGTCCAATTTGTACCCAACCATTGCCGGTATTCACGTAAACAATATCATTAATAATATCTACGCCTAAGTTTGGTGACGCTGGACTTGCTGGTGTAACGTCTGTAGAAATTGGTGCGCCTCGAAATATTCTATCAAATGCCATGTGTTAACTCCCTATTGCGGAGACAACATCTGAGGCGGTACCTACAATATAGATGGCATCAGTGTTCCCCGGTTTAAGTACAACCGATGTTCCTTTCTCAAGGGGATAGCCATTACTACTCGACACGGCAGAAGAGAAACCAACGTACACTATACCGGTATTCGTAGACTTTGCAGTAAGAAATACTGAAGTGTAGACCGGATTATTTGCAAGCGCCGTAGCGGTTGCTGTAACAGTATATTGCTGTACAAAGTTGTTTAGCGGCATAGTTACTCCAAAAAATAAAGGGCTAAACCGTTTGTAGATTTAGCCCTAGCATTGTTATTCCTCCGTGTATAGTTTTAAAATAAGGGAGCGTTTTGGAACGTGCTTTCACACGCTAGAGGAGCCAAAACGTCCCTATTCCCTCGTAAGGTTTTAATCTAACTCTAACTACAATTATATCATGAGTTTTGGAAATGTTTACTTCTTTTTATTGTAAGGTCTTGATTCTAAATGAGAAAAAGATTTTTTATTGATATTAATTTTACGTTCTTTTCGCTTTAAAATACGCAATTTCATTAAGTTCTGTCTTTTTGTCATACCTTGTGGGTCGGAATATATTGCCATTTATCCTTTTTATAAAATCACTGCATCAGAAAATGTATTACAATTCTCAAAAATATTCTTTGACTTAGGCGGGATTACAACTATTTCTTGTGCTGGTTTGCAAAGTGCCGGTTTAATAATAGGTCGATGTTCTAATTTAAATCTTGTATTTTTCGCTCCCTTTTGCATATGAGGATGAACTAAACAATGACACTTATGACAAAGGGGAACAATATTCGATGGCCTATTTCGACCGCCTTTTACTAAAGGAACAACATGATGACGTAATTCTGCTTTTCCTTGGCAAATGTAACAACTTTTACCGTTTAATGGAAAAAGATATTATTTTGAGCAGTTAAACCCACTACGCCTAGTCCTAAGTGTCTCAATATAAACATTTTCTTCATTTAATTTTAAATGTGATTTTAAAAAGGATAATCTATCCTCTATCTTTACTTGTTTAAATTTTATAGGTAATTTAAAAGTAAGTTTTAACATATTTAATATCTTATTTATTATTGCCTGAGAAGAAACGTATCTCTTGACCTTACCAGTGATATATACCTGATAAAGTACAGTATACGCTTTTTTTGTGAGTATATAGATTATTTGCCGTCGAATAAGAACATCTGGTCAGAGGTTCCTGCCTCAAACTTAACCAAATTAATTCCCGTCTCAGTTCTTTGCTTTAGTATGCAACCGCACTGAGCGCGTCTAAGTGGTTCTCTCTAAAACGGTTTCATATAAAATACTCTTATATGGGTCCGTGAAGGAACTACCAATTCCTCCATTTTGTACAATCACGCATTCATTAGAGACGGTTTCCTGTTTTGTACCTACTCACCGGACAAAACCTCAGTTCTGGTTAATTCCAGAAGACTTCACCGCTTACCATTTGCGCTAAGGGCTCTAGCAGGACTGTCAATCACTGCCCCTCAGTCGTGAAAAATCCACGCTAATGTTTCCATTATAGCAAACTATTATTTATTTGTCAACAGTTATTTTTAATTATTTTCAGCTTGACTTGTTTAATATTTATGCTATAATGTAAATCGATGCTAATTAAAGAACGCGAACTAAAACCACTGGTCTTGAATCCGCCACCAAACATCGTTAAAGTATTAGATGCAGACGGCGTAGAAAAGTTGCTAAACTTTTTAGAAAAAACACCAGATTTCGGCTATGACGTTGAAACTACAGTCACTAACGACTTTTATTGGCGCAGAATGCGTACCATGCAATTCGGTACCGCACAAGAACAATATGTCATAGATTTGAGAGCATTTTGCGATAATTCAGCCGATTTACTCTATGATTGTCAGGGAGAATACGGTAAGAATCTCCATAAAGCGCCTAAATTACAGCAATTATTACAGAAGTTAACTCCTTATTTATGTTCAGATAAGTGGATTAAAACGGGTGTAAATTTAAGCTTTGAGTGCGAAAGTTTATATTGGATGTTCGGAATAGCGGCGTATGGTTGGTATGATTGTCTATTAGCTGAAAAGTGCTTATACGCGGGTTTAGGCGGAAAGGCATCTCTTAAGAATTACGATTTTTACGCAATGGATTCAATGGCCGAGCGTTATTTTGGTGTAATCATAGATAAAGAACTCCAAACCTCATTTAATCTTGAAGATGAAATAACCGACGCTCAGTACGAATACGCTGCCTTAGATACACGTATGCCGTTAGCAATCAAGATGTTCCAAAATATTATTGCAAGTGGAGAAACCGTTGCAAGTTTAGAGAAAGCAGGAAAGCCAAAACTAGCAGAACAGCTTTGTTATCTTGATAGTTTGATTCTTGGTGATAATCTACATGAAGTTATTAAAATTGAGAACGAGGCACTGGGCGCATTCGTTTTTATGCACGTACACGGGGAACGTATCGACACAGAACGTTGGTTAGCTCGTGTAGCCAAGTCAAAAGTAAGATTAGAAGAAATTCTCAAAAGTTTGGATAAGATTTTCATTCCAATTGTAGGGTCTAAGCATGAGGCTATTGATGATGCGAAGATTGCCGCACTAGAACTTAAGTGGAAATCCTATAATATTCCTTTCGACGAAGAGATTACTTTACTATTGAAAATAAAAGAGATAAACAAACAGCTTAAAAAGTTTCCCGATACGCCTGAATTGCAATCAGAAGCAGCACAATTACAGATAAAGTTATCACAGATTGAACAGGATCGGAAAGCTTTGAAAGAGGTTCTTAAGAAAGAATGCGGTGACTTAAAAAAGAAACGTACCAAGATTAATAAACTCAAAGCCGACTGCGAAGGCGAAGCACTAATTAACTATGGTTCAGACGCACAGCTTATGCATTGTTTGCGAGACAATTTCAAACAACTAGCGAAGATTGAAACACTTGACGATGAACTGTTAGAGAAATATGAACATATTCCTGTAATGAAATTAATTCGGGAATATCATGGTGTTTCCAAGGAAATTGGAACATATGGGGATGCATGGGCGACACAATGGAAAACGAAACCCGGTAAAGAGGAAGGCTGGTTACATCCCGGCGATGGACGTTTGCATTCAACGTTTAATCAATATGATGCCGGTACAGGCCGCAGTAGTTCATCTCAACCGAACGGGCAGAATCTTCCACAAGATACGGAAGTGCGTCACTGTTTTATTGCCGATGATCCTAATGAAGATATACAACTCAGTGATTGCTGTAATGAGTCCGTATTTCCTGACCCTAGTGGACCGTTGGTTTGCAGTGAATGTGCGTGTTTCTGCAAGACTCATGCTGAAGAATATGTAATCGTCACTGCTGATATGTCCGGTGCAGAACTACGCATCATTGCTGAAGACTCTGGCGATCCTCAATGGGTAGGTGCATTCGAACGCGGAGAAGATTTACACTCTGCCGGAACCGAACTGCTTTACGAAACAGAATGGCATAAAGAGGCATTGCCAGATTGCAAGTACTATATTCCACACGATGAAAAGTCATTAGCGAAATATCCTAAAGCGAAACCCGGCGATCCTAAAAAAGAGAAGTGCAAATGTCCGGGTCATAAAGTACGCCGTGACGATACCAAAGCTTGTAACTTCTTACTTGCCTATGGCGGCGGTCCTGCAACGCTTGCTGCTAATATTAAGAAGCCATTAAAAGTAGCAAAGCAATTAATGGCACTTCACGAGCAGAAGAATCCGGGTGTTTGGAAATACCTAGAAGCTTCTGGTAAAAAAGCAGCGCGTGATTTCAAAGCGTTCGATTTATATGGTCGTAGGAGAATCCTTCCTCAACCCACGCACGCAAGGGCTACAGAGAACTGTAAAGAATATAACGAGAAGATGTTACGTCTTTCTGATGAAGATAAGGAACGTAATCTCAATGCGTTCGTAACTGCAAAGGGACGTAAACCTACAAAGGATGAAGAGTTTGAATTAACGCATAGAAAGCCGACAGCGAATGAAATTTCTCGAAGCTATTATCAAATGTCTAATAGCATTGAGCGCCAAGGTAAGAACATGCGAATTCAGGGAACTAATGCCAGTATTGCAAAGATTGCGATGGGCGCTGGTTATGATCCCGATGGTAAACCGTTCTTGTGGCATACTTTACCGCAGTATCGTGCAAAGCTTATTAAATTCGTACACGATGAACTCGTGGTAAGTTGCCCTAAACAATATGGCTCATTAGTTGCAGCTTTAATAGGAGATGCATTTAAACGAGCAGCAGCTATTAAAATGAAAAAAGTTATTATGGAATTCGACTATAACATTGGACCTTATTGGAGTAAATGATGGAATTTAAAACCTTTATACCCCTTCCTCTATACGACTATCGTATTTATGTCATATTTACAGAAAGTTTAAAAGAAACCTCTAAAGTGTTGATAAGCCAGGGTTTATTAGCCAAAAACACTGACATGGGGGATGAAACCACAGGTGCGTTTCATATAAAGTTCTCTAACCAAAGTTATTCCTATTTAGTATTCAAGATGAATGCCGACAGTAACCAGATAACACATGAATGCTACCATGCTGTATCGACACTATTTAAGTGGATAGGCGCTACACACGAGGAAGAGTTATTTGCATATCATTTAGGATATTTGGTCCGAGAGGTTACTAAAGATCAAAGTGCCGCAATAAAAAAGTTACAAAAAGCACTTGACAAGTTACCGAAACCATGATATCATGTATTTAGAAATGACGGGAATCCAGCGAATCGACGAGAAGTGGTTCAAAAGTAGCCACATGGTATTTTTTGACGATGGGCCTAGAAAACCGGGTGCTAAAACCCGCAAATTCAACGTATTCGGATTAAAGCATATCTTGCTTGGTCACGTTGAATGGTATGGAGCTTGGAAGAAATATTGTTTCTTCCCGCTGGATTCAATGTTGTTCGATAACTTATGTTTAACACAAATCGCTGAATTCTGCGTATTCGTTACACGGGAACACAAAGATGCACTACCTAAGAAACAGTGGGCACAACGTAGAATGAAAGAGAAGCGAGAAAGAACAATTGAAAGATTAGCCTTGAAAAAAAGCTTGACAAACATAAAAACTGATGTTAGTATAGGTTTTGAAAGCATAGAAGACGAACGACAGATAGAACCCGTTCCTTAACGGAAACATAAGGTGGTGGAGGCTTCAACAATCGTTGATGCCCTAATTGTCATAACTATATAGGAGATTTAAAATATGTTAATTGAAGTCGGATTAGGAGCGGCAGGATTATATGCGTTGGTGGATTATATTTCCAACTCTAGCTTTCGCTCAAAGGTAAATGCATCACTGTCTGCTGTAGAAACAAAGGTTGAGTCTGTTGTTTCTGGTGTATCACCAACCCTTGCGGCTGATGTAGCTGCAATCAAGGCAAAGGTAGTTCCTGTTGTTGAGACAGTTGTTACCGATACTAAGACTGATGTTAAGAATGCTGTAGCTGCACTTGCTGCTGCTGTAGCAAAGCTGTAAACAACTTTTCCCGTAGTGGTAAACACCAAGCCATGCCGTCTTGCTAGCGGTGCGTAGGCAAAGGCTGAATCTATTACAATAGTTTGGCGAGAAGTAATCCTACCGGGAAAAACATTTTAAGTACGCACGTATGAAGTTACATGAAGTAATATTGGACAGCGGTTCGAGTCCGCTCACATCCACCAAGTTTTGTAATAAGTTTAGCCCAAATTGAGTTGCAAGGTCACTTCCTCGCAAGTCGTTTACAGCAACCTCTAGAGAGTGCAAATGCGTAATGCACATGGGCTAATTAATTTGGGTGTGCCAAGGTTTCGACAGTATAATGTAGTGTAGTGGACGTGCCGGGATTGATGCTCACCGTATACGAGAATCAAACAAGTAACTGCTGAAACAAGCATTTACGACAAAATGATTGCTGGCGTTTCAACTTCGGTTGAAGTTAATAGCAATGATCTTGTTCTGGCCTAAACAGCCTGAGATTGGCCCACTTGGAAACAGAACGGGCCATTTAAGTTTTGTGTGAGTGGCAGATAGGTAATGCGCCGACCTGTGGCGTCGGTTTATGTGGGTTCAAATCCTACCTTACACCCCAATGTTGGACTGGGAAACCCTTTACTCCATAGAACCTGTTCTGGACCGTAACAGCAGGATGTAAAGGCCGGTCAACGGTCATTGAGTTTATACGGGTTTAGCGAAGCCTGATAACGCGTCTGCTTTGGGAGCAGAAGATCGCTGGTTTAAATCCAGCAACCCGTACCATTTTGAAAGGAACGCATGGCATTTCGTGTAATGTTTACTAAAGATGAAGAGTGGCCTATAGTATTTGACGATGATATTGTCCCGTTAAAGGGCCATGCTAAAGGATTTAGAATCACAAAATGCAGCGCCGAAACCAGAGTAGTAAAAAGGAACAAGTTTGATTTTGAAGCTATTAATGGATTTTGGGTAGATGCTTCAAGTGCGATTGTTGATTCAGATGGAATTGTAAACTTTAGTTAGGAGAAGTAATGGCGCTATACACGTATAAATGTCCTCTATGTAAAAAAGTACAAGAACGACTTGCCAAGCTAAATTCTATCCAGTTCTGTGATACATGTGTGTACACACGAGACACAGTCAATGGTCATTATGTAGAACTTAAACCCGAAATGAAAATTATACCAAGTGTTCCTTCCCCGGCCCAATGGGGATGCCCAAGAGGATTCTAATGACAGAATGGACAGGAAACGAATACGGACCAACAGGATCATATACAGACGAGGATGGGGCCGTCCATGAACTTACAATCATCAATGACCATCCTTCTATAACGTTTAACTTTGACGGTCCAAGATTCGATCCAGATCATTTTGAAGTGGTAGAAGTTTTGTTTGACGGTTGTACATCAAAGAATTGTCCAATGGGAATGTACCAAGACATTATCAAGTTCTGTGAAATGAAGATTAAAGAAATTCCCCATTATGACGCAGTAGACGGAAAACTGCAATGGGTTGACACGAGAGGAGAAACAAATGAAGGTTAGTTTAAGAAAAGCAAATGCGCTGCAATTACTCATTAATGAACAAATTAATGAGGGATTTGTTGGGACTACAACTATTAGTAAGTATGATGTAGTTTCCGATGCACTTCAGATAGCCGACGAGAAGTTAGCGCAGACTATTGCGAAAAAGTTTAGTCTAATTGAAGTCCTGTATTCACTACGTACCAAAGTGGGCGAGGCTAGTGCAAGCGCGGGAATCGCAAAGCTGCTAACCGAACTTGCATTAAACGAAAAAACCTCTGCCTTTTTGAAGCAGCTTGCGTCTACAACGGCCTTTGCTTTAGATGCTAAGACAATCAGCGCCATCATTGCGGACGCGGTAGCGCAGAAGGATTCCTATGGACGCTCAAAGGATGCTGTAACTGTTAGTCTTCTGACCAAGGAAACTGTTGAAAAGTACAAGTCAGATATTAACAAACTTCGCAAAGCTAAGCAGTCCATTAGTGACAAGCTTTTGCATTTGAACGTTTCAACAGAAATTGAGCTTGATGAAAAGGAAGTTTCCGTACTGAAGAAGTACGAAATCCTCTAATTCATCCGGTACTCGCTACCAAACTGCCGGGAAACCGGCTACATTCGAGAAGGATTAGCGGAAACGCTAACCTCCTTGCTTGAGGATGACCCCCGGATTACCATTGAAATCTGCCAGTTTCATTACTGGATTAGACGTGCATATTGCACCGGGAACAACTACCTCACAAGTGTTTATTGACTTTTGCAAATTGTATATTGCATATTGTCCCGGTAGCGAGTATCGTTAAGTTTATACGGGGATAGCTTAGTCCGGCTCAAAGCGTTGGCCTCATAAGCCAGCTATCGTGGGTTCAAATCCCACTCCCCGAACCAAATTATGCGTTAGAGGTAACTTCGGCTTGTTACAGCAGACTGTAAATCTGCCCTGCATTCGCGGATAGGTGGTTCGACTCCATCCTGACGCACCAAAGGATTAATATGAAATGGTTAAGATTACTAGCTGCCCGTATTCTAAGAAATAATGTCAAAGGTTATTGTATGCAACAAGACATGGATTCCGGTTGGATATATGGCGACGGTTGGCATATCGAATTTAAGAGATAAGCCGGTATGGTGGAATGCATACACAGCAGCCTTAGAAGCTGCCGCCGAAAGGATTGGGGGTTCGTGTCCCTCTACCGGCACCAAAAGGATTATATGGCAAAGAAAAAAGATTATGGCACTGCCACTCACGAAGAAATATTAGAGGGAATATCAGTAGCAACAGAGCTAGCAACTAGAATAAGGGCTATGAAAAATCCAGCAGTTAGGAATCTTATAAAAAAATTGCTAGAATTGATAAACATAGATTAATTGAAATTAAAGCTTGACAAATTGGCCCTACGGTGGTAGTATAGCTGTAGGGTTTAGTTTTATGGAAGGTTGGCTGAGTGGTTTAAAGCACCGCACTGCTAACGCGGCAACCCTGAAGTGGGTTCGCAAGTTCAAATCTTGCACCTTCCGCCATAAGAAAGGAACAAATGCGTACAGAATGGACTGTTATAAATCCATTTTCGAATCCATTAATTCAGAGCGGTAACGAACTAGCCGATATTACCAGTATAGAAGAGTTTGCTGAACGAATGGCAGAGGAAGTGTATCGTAGTTTATTTGAAAACGATCAAAGAATTACGGTTATACATTTTGCCAAGAAGAAATTTGAACAACGTTATAAGGAATTGATTAGCTAATTAACGGGTGTGTGGCTGAGATGGATTAAGGCGGCGGTCTTGAAAACCGTTGAGCCGGTTAAGACCCGGCTCCGTGGGTTCGAATCCTACCGCACCCGCCATAAGGAGGAGTAGTATGGGTAATAGTTTTATAGAACAAAAGATGCAAGAAGAGAAATGGGAACTAGGCGATGAGCATGTTAAGTTTAAAGACGGCCCG
>Ga0210406_10001369_pt1 | contig 29851 bp, 26 predicted proteins | sample IncBWC30MmetaG_FD_155454 | JGI IMG/M metagenome (GOLD analysis project Ga0210406, IMG submission 155454) | Forest soil microbial communities from Barre Woods Harvard Forest LTER site, Petersham, Massachusetts, United States - Inc-BW-C-30-M | ecosystem: Environmental > Terrestrial > Soil >... | reverse complement strand
CATGGAAATTCGTGCGGTCTAATATAGTGGGGTGCCAACCCTAAGTGAACGGTTGGCCGCAAAAAGGGCAAATCATTCTCTCGTGCAGGGAACCCTTAGCATCTCTTCGTGACCGATGTCGCTGCGGCGAAAAAATCACCGTGACGATAAAAGGCACCCTAGCCAGGGCCAAAAGACTTGATTGTGCAGCCACCGCCTTTTATTCGCCCCCCGTCTTGCCGGTGCCAGGGCTCGGGAATCGGGCCGTCTGGGAATAAATGCGACAAATCGGCAACCATTTAGAAGACGCGCGATCCGGATTCCGGATCGTTAACGACCCGTTCAGGTCTGGTTGCACATGGTGCATCTGACCAGGAAAACCAAGAAGTGGAACCAATGCCTGCCCCTCTAGCCAATGGCGTCGAAGCAATCGACGTCCTTGAACCCTCTCTTGAACCCTCCTGCCGCGAGACCGCCGCTCATGCGCTGACAATCGTGCGCGATGGCGTCATCACAGGCGAAGGCCCGACGACCAAGGGCCGTGTCCATTTTTCGCGCGCTCTTGACGCCGATGACGCCGCCTGGTGCGCGCGCATTCTGACTGCGGCGGCGGTCGAGCATCAGCCGGTCAGCCGCGCCGAGGCCGAGGCCTTGTTCCAGATCAGCGACGCGGCCGCCGAGCGGACCGACGACGGCCGCTTCGACGACCTGCTGGCCAAGGCCGTCGCCCATCACGCCGCATCCGCATCGGGCCTGCCGGTGCCGCCGCGCACGGTCGCGCTGTCGCCGGACACCGATATCGAGAGCTGGGCGCCGATGAAGGCCAATGGTGTCGACATCGAGGTCTTGGAGTGGATTGCAAGCCAAATGCGCGGCAAGCGTTGCATCAACCATACCTTGATGGCGATGGTCGCAACGGTGGTCGGCGCCGCGGCGCTGCCGCTGGCGCAATTGCCCAACGTGTTCGATATCGGGATGTAACCGCATACCGGTCCAGCTTTTATCTTAGGCGGCGGGGCTATTTCCCCGCCGTTTTTTGTTTGCCGCCATCCGCGTCGAGCCCGACGGTCCGCCCCTCAAATCCGGCGGCGTCGAAATAGAAGGTCGTCAGGACGCGCTGATACTTCAGGGCCGTCCGCAGGCCGTTGGCGGCAGGCTTCGAGACGATCCGTCCGTCGGCGGATTTCAGCGTGATGCCGTTCGGCAGGGCTTCCGACATCACCCGGCCTTTCAGTCCGCCCGCGGACGAGGCGCGCAGCCCCATGAGCTGTGCGATCGTCATGCCGACGTCGGCGTTGCTGACCGGCAGCGCATCGACATAGCCGGCCTTGAAGTCCGGGCCGATCGCCGCCATGAAATTCATGGTGTCGCCGCGGCCGAAACTGCCATGCATCCCCTGGCCCTGCCGCAGCACGGTGTCTGCGACCTCGACCGAGCAGTTGGTCGGCTCGTCGCAGCCGGACACATAGGAACGGAAATTGACCACGATCGACGGCGTCGGCGTCACAGCCTTGCCCTTCAGGTTGATCTGCGACATCCGCAAGGTGCCGGGGAATTTTCCGAGCGCGTCATCGACGAACAATCCGCTGATATAGTCCTGTTCGAGCAGGGCCTTGATCGTGCGATCGGCGAGCTTCTTGTCCTTGTTCGGCAGGTAGATCAGGTCCGATCCACCATTGGTGGCCACCACAAGGTCGGGCTTCGCCGGGTCCTTGCCGAGAACGCCGTTGCCGGCCTTCGGATGCGCATTGGGGCCGATGGGTGCGTTCTTGTCGTTGGGGTCGAACAGCGGCAGGTCGAGCGCCTTGGCGAGGTCGATCGCGAGGAAGCCCATCGGCAGAAAATCCTTCGGCGTATCTTCATAGCTCGCTTTCGCCGCGGGGCTCGTCTTGCTCTCCTTCGAGATCGTCGAGAAGCCGTGATCCGCCGCAACGATGACATTGGTGGTGGCGGCAAGGCCGAGCTCGTCCAGCGCCTTGCGCAGTTGCGCGAGATTGTTGTCGGCGTTCTTGATGCTGGCCATCGAGGAGGGGCCGTTGATGCCGGGCGTCACGCTGTTGAGACTGTCACCCTGATTGTGCTGGGTGCCGTCGGGATCGCGCGACCAGAACACCAGCACGAAGGGCTCGTTGCGCGCTTTTAGCATCGGCAGCACGACCTTGCTGGCGGCATCGGCGAAATAGGCCTGCTGCGCGGTGTTGGGCACGGTGGTGCCGGGTGTCTTGGCGTCGCCGGCCTTGCCGTTGTCGCCGCGTGAGGGTGCGGCGAGCGGAAGTCCTGCCTTGGTCAGCGCGTCCTTCATCTCATCCGACAGCGGAACGCCGTTCTTTCCGCCGGTCGCGTCGTCGATCACGATGGAATGCAGGCCTGGCTTGTCCGCGCGGTCGTTGTGATCGAACAGCAGGGTGGGCCCGACCTTGCCGATCGCCGCGGTCGAGTAGCCCTCCGCGCGCGCCATCTTCAGGATGGTCTCTTCGTTCAGATAGTCGCCATTGAAGTGCTCGTCGACGTCGCCAAGCACGGCGTCGTTTTCCAGGAAGGGGACGACGGTGTCGCCCGCCGGCACCGAGCTGAAGCGGGTATAGATCGTGTTGCTGAAAGTGCCGCTGTCGCCGAGAAAGTGGCCGGTCGCCATGGCCGAGCCGTTGGCCATGGTGAAAGTCGGAAAGATCGAATGCGGGTTCTTGAAGTTGACGCCCTTGTCGCGCAATTCGGCCATCGCGGGCGCCGTATCGGGCGTCACCTTCAGCGCACGCAGGCCATCCGGCACGAACAGGATGAGATTGTGAGGCTTGAAATTGTCAGGCTTGAAATTGTCAGGCTTGGCGTCGTCCGCGCCGGCCGCGCTTGCGGCCAAGGTGAAAAGGCTTGCGGATAGCAGCATGACTGCGCGGCGCATCGGAAATCTCCCAAGAGACGGACAAGAGACAGGCAAGAAACGGACAAGGACCGGATTCGCTGGTCTTCAAGACCGTGGCCATTGTCTAGATTTGCTCTGTGACAGATTTGTTACGGCCTTGAAACAGCGCAGTTTGGCGCAGCAAAGCCCGTATTGCAGGCGCGAATAGCCATGACTCGCGCGGCCGCGCACGGCAGCTTGATTGCCTTGCCTGAATTTTGGAGGTTATCATGCGGCGAACAACCGCCCTTGACGATATCACGCGCCAATGCGGGGAGGCAGGTATGACCAGCTCCCAGCAGAGACCTTGTCCCAAATGCAACAAGCCGATGACGCTGGGCTTGCCGCCGGGCGGCAAGGGGCCGCGGGTTTGGCAATGTCTGGATTGCGATGGGCTCGATCCGCTGAAATCGGAGGAGGCGGCGAGGTGGGCCAACAGCCCGCTCAGGCCTCCCGCGAAGTAGAGCCGACGGCTTCGTTTGCGGAGCAAGGCGGCAGGCGGCCCGGCTTCCGGCAGCGCCGCCTTCATGCGCGTGTGTCTTGTTACCAGATCGCCATCGCGAACGCCGCCAGCAGCGCCGGCGGCATCACCAGCGCACCGATCTTGAGAAAGTGCCAGGCGCCGACGTCGATCTTTTGGCGACGCAGCGCCACCAGCCAGAGGATCGTCGCGAGCGACCCCGTGACCGAGAGGTTCGGTCCCAGATCGACGCCGATCAGCATGGCGTTGACGATCGGTTGCGGAAGATGGTCGCTGGCGGCGACCGAACCCGCCACCAGCCCGACGGGAAGGTTGTTGGCGATGTTGTCGGCCAGCGCGGTGACGATGCCGACCGCCCATGCGGTCTTGGGCACGGACTGCGCCGCCGCCTCGTGCAGCATTGTGCTGAGATGGCCGATCGCGCCGATCCGGATCAGCGCTTCCACCATGACGAAGAGCCCGGCGACCAGCGGCAGCACGCTCCAGGAAATGCCCTGCAGCACCGGCCATGGCGACTGACGGCTGAGCGCCAGCACGGCCGCCGCCGTGATCGCTCCGCAGATGAAGGTCGGCAGGCCCAGTTGCAGATTGAGTGCGGATGCGCCGATCAGAACGATGGCGATGGCGCCGATGCCGAAGGCTGTGAGCTTGCCGCCATGGCTCAGCCGCGGCGGCTCCGGCACGCGAGCCTCGATCTGTTCCTTGTTCAGCGCCTGCCGCTGCGTGAGGCGCAGAACCGCGTAGGTGACGACAATGGAGGCAATGGACGGCAGCGCGAACTGACGCAGCCATTCGGCCAGATGCGGCATGCGCTCGCCGAACACGACGAGATTGGCGGGATTGGAAATCGGCAGCACGAAGCTCGCCGCGTTGGCGATGAAGGCGCAGACGAGGAGATAGGGCAGCGGTGCCGCGCCCGCCGCGCGGGTCGCGGCATAGACCGCTGGCGTGAGCACGATCGCGGTCGCGTCGTTCGACAGCAGCACGGTGACCAGGATTCCGACGGCGTAGACCAGCAGAAACAGGCGATGCGGCGATCCCCGTGCATGCTCGACCGCGAGCGCTGCCAGATAGTCGAACAGGCCCTCGCGCTGCGCGAGCTCCGCGATCAGCATCATGCCGATGAGAAACAGATAGACGTCGATCCCCTTGCGCATGCCGCCAAGCGCGTCGCCGAGCGGCAGGAGACCGGCGAGCACCAGCGCGGCCGCGCCGGCCATGGCCCAGATCGCTTCCGGGAGACGATAGGGTCTGACGATGACGCCGGCAGTGGCGGGAATGATGATGCTCCAGGCCAGAAGCGTTTGATACGGCATCGTCAGGGAATTCTCCAAATTCTGATCGTCGCTACTCCGCAGCGATACCCGAAGCAGGTGCCGCTCTTCGCGTCAATCGGGCTGCGTCCGGCTGCGAACGCCCGCCTGTTTCAGGCAGTGCCAGCCAGCAAACCACGAAGCCGAGCGCAGCGACGCTGCCGAGGGCGAGGAAGGCCGCGCTGTAGCCGTACTTGACGACCACGAGTCCTGCGAGCGTGGTTGATAATGCCGCACCGATGCCTTGCGCGGTGATCACGGCGCCCTGCGCGACGTTGAAGCGGCCGGTGTTGCGCATGAGGTCGGCGACGATCACCGGAAAGATTGCGCCAAAGATGCCGGCACCGATGCCGTCCAGAAGCTGCACGCCGACCAGCCACGCCTTGCTGTCGGACAACGTATAGAGCGCGCCGCGAATCGGCAGGATCAGAAGTGCGGCGAGGAAGAAACGCTTGTGGCCCCATGCATCCGCCCGTGCCCCGACCAGGATTGCCATCGGCACCATGATGATCTGCGCCGCGACGATGCAGGCCGACATCAGGCTGGTGCCGAGATTTTTGTCCTGGAGAGCGAGCTTTTGCCCGACCAGTGGCAGCATCGCCGCGTTCGACAGATGGAACAGCGTCACGCAGACGGCGAAGATCAGGAGCGGGCGGCAGGTGAGCAGAACGCCCAATCCGGACGGCTGGTCTCGCGCTTGCTCAACCCCACTCTCTTCAGCCGCATCATGCAGGCCGCGCGCGAGATCGTGATCGATCGCGCTTTCCGGGATCGCGAGCACGCTGAGAAGGCTTGCAGCCGCCATGAAGGCCAGAATGTAGAACACGACCTGGGGGCCGAACAGATAGGCCGCGCCGCCTGCGATCCCGGCGGCCGCGGCATTGCCCGCATGATTGAAGGTCTCGTTGCGTCCGATCCGCGCGGTGAACGCGCGATGGCCGGCGATGCCGAGCGATACGGCCGCGATCGCCGGCGGAAACACCACGCCCGCGGCGTGCGCAATGCCTTGCGAGATCGCGACCGGCCAAAAGCTCGGGACCAGCGGAAGCAGCAGCGAGGCGAGCGTGACGATCATTGCCGCGGCCGCCATCAGCAGCCGCTTCGCCCGCGTCGCATCGACCAGCGCGCCCGCCGGGGTTTGCGCCAGGATTCCGGCAACGGTGGCGACCGACATCACGACGCCGATGCGGGCCTGATCCCATTTCTGCTCGGTGAGAAGATAGACGGCGAGATAGGGTCCAAGCCCGTCGCGGACGTCGGCGAGGAAGAAATTGGCGGCGTCAAGCGCGCGGCCGGCCTGCCTCGCGCTCTCTGCTTGCTCGCCTGCATGCATGTCCGCCTCGATCGCGGGAAGGATTGCGCCCGCAACGAGAACGGCTGGGGCCGGGATCTGTTCCCGAACCCCTTGAGCTTACCTTGGGCTTACCGAACGCTGGACGCTCTTTCCGAAATCGCCTTCCTGACGATGCGCGACAGCGATTCGACCGAGTAGGGCTTCTGGATCAGTTCGAAGCCGCGATCGGCGTTCTCCGCCAGCACGTTGCTGTAGCCGCTGGTCAAGACCACCGGCAGGCCGGGATGGCGTTCGCGAATGATGCCGGCGAGCTCGACGCCGTTGATGCCGGGCATGATGACGTCGGAAAACACCAGATCGACGGCGAATTCGTTCTCGGCCAGGATGGTGAGCGCCGCGTCCGCATTCGCCACCCGCCTGACGGTGTATCCGAGGTCCTCCAACAGCTCCGTGGAGAAGGTGCCGACATCCTCATTGTCTTCCACGATCAGCACGCGATAGCCGCGTCCGCTCGCCGCCGTCTCGCTGCCGGTGGCGGCGCGTTGCTCGTCGCGTTTGGGCGAAGCCGCCTGCGGCAGGTAGATCGTGAAGGTGGCGCCCCGTCCGAGCGTGCTCATGACCTCGATATCGCCGCCGGACTGCTTGGCAAAGCCGAACGCCTGGCTGAGGCCGAGGCCGGTACCCTTGCCGACTTCCTTGGTCGTGAAGAACGGCTCGAAGATCGCGTTGAGATTTTGCACAGGGATTCCGCTCCCTGTATCCCGCACGGAAATCGCGATGAAATCTCCGCCGCGGGCAGTCTGCGCACGGATCGACGGAATTGCGTCGACCTTGCGGACCGAGATCGTCAGGCAGCCTTCGTCGGCCATCGCGTCGCGGGCGTTGATGGCAAGATTGAGCAGCGCCGTCTCGAACTGCGCGATGTCGGCCAGCGTGAAGCATCCGGCGGTGCCGATCTCGACCTCGATGCCGATCCGGCTGCCGACCAGCGGGCGTATGAGCTGCGCGACATTTTCGACATGCGTGCCGACATCGAACACTTCCGGCTTGAGGGGCTGGCGGCGGGCGAAGGCCAGAAGCTGCGCTGTTAGTTTGGAAGCGCGTTCCACCGTATTGGAGATCGCATCGACGTAGCGGCGGCGGCGTTCTTCGGGCAGATCGCGGCGGCGCAGGAAGTCGGTCGCGGAGCGGATGATGGTCAGGAGGTTGTTGAAGTCGTGCGCGACGCCGCCGGTGAGTTGCCCCACAGCCTCCATCTTCTGCGACTGGCGCAACACTTCCTCGCTCTGGCGGCGTTCCGTGATGTCCACCGCCTCCGGAACGACGCCGGAGACCTTGCCGTCCTGATCGAACAGCGGCCGCATCACAAAATCGAAATGACGATCGCCGATCGGAAGGTGCAACGTCGTGTCGATCCGCACTTCCTCGCCGCGCAATGCACGCGCGAAGCCGTCGCGAATCTGCTGCGGCATTCCGTCAGTTGCGGCAAACCACGGCGTCTCCCAGAACGGCCGGCCGATCACGCCGCGCCCGTCTGAACGGATGCCGGCCAGCGCCGTCTGGTTCATATAGAGCAGTTCGCCTGCGAGATTGAGCAAGCCCTGATATTGGTGACTGGTCTCGATGATGGCGCGCATATGTGCCTCGCTGGAGCGAAGCTGTGCGGTCCGTTCCTCGATGCGCCGCTCCAGTGTTTCATTCAGCTTTCGCAGCTCGATCTCGGCCTCCTTGGCCGTCGTGATGTCATGGGCGACGCCGATGAAACCGACATGCCTGCCGTTCGCGTCCCAGCGCGGCTGGGATTCCGAGCGGAGCCAGCGCCACTCGCCATCGACGCGTCTGTAGCGTGCTTCCAGCACGAATGGCTTGAGCGAGGCTTCGCCGGTGATCTGCTGCTGCAGGATGCGCGGCAGATCGTCGGGATGCAGCGCCTTGCGCCAGTCGAACGCGATCGCTTCGTCGTATGGCAGGCCGAGAAAATCGAGATAGGCCTGATTGGCAAACGAACGCGTGCGGTCGAGCTTGGTCACCCACATCGGTACCGGCGCGCTGTTGGCGATCAGGCGGAAGCGCTCCTCGCTTTCGCGCAGGCTGGTCTCGGCGACCATGCGGTCGGTGATGTCGATATGGGCGCCGATCAGACGCAACGCACGGCCGTCGCCGTCGCGTTCGATCTTTGCGATGACGCGGATCCAGCGTGTCTCGCCGTCACTCGGCCGGATGATCCGGTATTCGGCGGCATAGTCCTCGTCTCGTCCCGCGATCGCATCGAGGAACTGCTGCACTGCACGGTCACGGTCCTCGGGGTGAATGCGGCCGACCCAGTCTTCATGGGTCTCGCTTGCCGCTTCGGGCGGCAGGCCATGGATGACGAGATATTCGGGCGAGCGGCGGTTCTTGAAACCCTCGCGAAGATCGACTTCGACGCCGCCGACGCGACCGATGCGCTGGACGCGGGCGAGCTCGGCTTCGCGCTCCTGCAAAGCCCGATGCGCGCTATCGCGTTCGCGCGCAATCTCTTCCAGATGCCGCCGCAGATTTTCCGCGTCCGCGGGCTCGGCAAGGTTGTTCTTCGAAACGTCAGCGCCGGTCATGTGTTCGCTTCACGACTTAAGGAACTCATCGTCACGGGGGAGTGTCGGCCCTGGCTTAGTGCCACTCGATTCCGGGCAATGTCAAAGAGAAGCCCTGCCGTCTTGTTACCAGGGCGGCAAGGCTTTGAGGCAAGGCCTTGAAATGCGGCGTTGGGGAAACGCCCGACACAAACGTGTCCTGTTCCAAATTGTTCCATTGGAACGAAAGGTACCGCGGGGAGTCTTCGCAGGCCTGTTCTGAAAGGCGCCTGTTTTGAAAGGGGCGTGTCTTGAAGCTCTTTGTGTGCCAAGCTTGCGCAAACGTCCTCTATTTCGAAAATCGCGCCTGCGGCCGCTGCGGCCACCGACTGGCGTTCCTGCCGGAGCGGGTCACGCTGTCGGCGATCGAGGGCGGAGGCTCGACATGGAAGACGCTAGCGGACGGAGGGGAAGGCCGCGTTCTCTGCGCGAATGCCGGCCTCGATGCCTGCAACTGGCTGCTCGAGCCCGGCGAGACCTCCGGCTATTGTCGCGCCTGCCGGCACAACGGAACAGTGCCCGATCTTTCCGAGCCGTCCCGCCTCAGCGGATGGCGCGAACTGGAATTGGCAAAACACCGGCTGTTTTATTCGCTGATCCGCTGGGAACTGCCGGTGAAGACGCGCGCCGAGGACAGCGCGCATGGCCTGATCTTCAATTTCCTCGCCGACGATCCGGCCGCCGGGCAAAAGGTCATGACCGGCCATGACAATGGCCTGATCACGATCGCGCTGACCGAGGCTGACGACATCGAACGCGAGAAGCGTCGTCTTGAGATGGGCGAGCCCTACCGCACGCTGCTCGGCCATTTTCGCCACGAGGTCGGTCACTATTTCTGGGACGTTTTGGTACGTGACGGCGGCAAGCTTGACGCCTGCCGCGCGGAGTTCGGTGACGATTCAACGGATTACGGTGAAGCGCTGCAACGCCACTACGCCGAGGGGCCGCCACCGGACTGGCAGCAGCGGTTTGTATCGGCCTATGCGACGACCCATCCCTGGGAGGATTTTGCGGAGACCTGGGCGCACTATCTGCACATTGTGGACACGCTGGAGATGGCCGGCGAGTTCGGTATGGAGGTGCGGCCAGCCATGGACCGGACCGGCGATCTCTCGGCGCGGATCGCCTTCGATCCCTACCGCGCCGAGAATTTCGATCAGGTGGTCGCAGCCTGGCTGCCGTTCACCTTCGCCATCAACAGCGTCGCGCGGGCAACGGGCGCACGCGACCTCTATCCCTTCATCCTGTCGCCCGAGATCATCCGAAAGCTCGGCTTTATCCATGCCTTGGTGCAGGATGTTGCCAGGTGAGCCGAAAGGCGAAGCGAAAGGTAAGGGCGGAGGGTTGATTATCAAGAACAAATAGAGAACAAATATCGCCGGTCGCGGGAAATCGCCGTCGCCTTTCACATCATGTCCTCTCACAATTCCTCGCACAATGTCCTCGCACATGCAGCCCGACATGGAGGAAGACGACGGACTCGAGGCAGCCGTCGATCAGGCGATTGCGGCCTGCGATGGGGACATGCGGGCAGCAATCCGCGCGCTGATCGTCGCCAACGACTTCCTGGAATCCGAAGTCGGCGAGCTGATGAAGGCCGTCTCCCATGCCTATGCGCGCGGACGGTTTCGGACCTATTCCGGCTGAGCGGTGCTGACGATTGCGAAGGCTCCGCGATAGGCGGTTGCCTGCGGCCCATTTTGCTGTAGACGCAATTGTGACGTCCTCACCCGCATGCCAGATTGCAGGCGAGGAACCCGCCCCAAAGGTCGACACACAACCAGATGTTCAAAAAGATCCTGATCGCAAATCGCGGCGAGATTGCCTGCCGGGTGATGAAGACTGCCCGCCGCATGGATATCAAGACGGTAGCTGTGTATTCGGAGGCTGATCGCGACGCGCTGCATGTCGAGATGGCCGACGAGGCCGTGCTGATCGGGCCGCCGCCCGCGGCCGAGAGCTATCTCATGATCGACAGGATCGTCGAGGCCTGCCGCAGCACCGGCGCGGAGGCGGTGCATCCCGGCTATGGCTTCCTGTCCGAGCGCGAGGCGTTTCCGCGCGCGCTCGAGAAGGCCGGGATCGTCTTCATCGGGCCCAATCCGGACGCCATCGCCGCGATGGGCGACAAGATCGAATCAAAGAAGGCCGCCGCCAAGGCCGATGTCTCCACCGTGCCCGGCTTTCTCGGCGTGATCGAGGATGAAAAGCACGCGGTGAAGATCGCCGAGGCGATCGGCTATCCCGTGATGATCAAGGCTTCCGCCGGCGGCGGCGGCAAGGGCATGCGGGTCGCGCAATCGAAGGCCGAAGTCGCGGAAGGCTTTACGCTTGCCAAGGCCGAAGCAAAGTCGTCCTTCGGCGACGACCGCGTCTTCATCGAGAAATTCATCGTCGATCCCCGCCACATCGAAATCCAGGTGCTGGGCGACAAGCATGGCAATGTGATCTATCTCGGCGAGCGCGAATGCTCGATCCAGCGCCGCAATCAGAAGGTCATCGAGGAAGCGCCGTCGCCGCTTCTGGACGAGACCACGCGCCGCAAGATGGGCCAGCAGGCGGTGGCGCTGGCCAAGGCCGTCAAATATGATTCCGCCGGCACGGTCGAGTTCGTCGCCGGCCAGGACAAGAGCTTCTATTTCCTGGAGATGAACACGCGCCTGCAGGTCGAGCACCCCGTGACCGAGCTCGTCACCGGCATCGATCTGGTCGAGCAGATGATCCGCATTGCGGCCGGCGAGAAGCTGTCGATCGCGCAGAAGGACGTGCACTTGACGGGCTGGGCGGTGGAGTCGCGCGTCTATGCCGAAGACCCGTTCCGCAATTTTCTGCCCTCGGTCGGCCGGCTGGTGAAATATCGCCCGCCGCCCGAAAGCAAGGCCAATGGCATCACGGTGCGCAATGACACCGGCGTGCAGGAGGGCGGGGAGATTTCGATCTTCTACGACCCGATGATCGCCAAGCTCGTCACGCACGGGCCGTCACGGGCGGCCGCGATCAAGGCGCAGTCGACGGCGCTCGATGCGTTCTATGTCGATGGCATCCGCCACAACATTCCTTTCCTGTCGGCGCTGATGGACCATCCGCGCTGGCGCGAAGGGAAATTGTCCACCGGCTTCATCGCGGAGGAATTCCCGAAGGGCTTTTCGGCGCGCCGGCCCGGAGGGGAGATCGCGCGGCGGATCGCCGCCGTGGCCGCTGCGATCGACCATGTGCTGGGCGAGCGCAAGCGGCAGATTTCCGGCCAGATGATCGGTCGCATGGTCACGCGCCAGGGGCGGCGCGCGGTGTGGCTCGACCATGACGAGATCATTCTCGATATCGCCCGAGAGGATGGCAGCATTGCCGTGCGCTTCGTCGGCGCCGATGGCAAGGCCGGCAAGCCGCATCATCTGGTGTCGTCATGGTTGCCGGGCGAGCCGGTCTGGCACGGCACGATCGACGGCGCAGCGATCGCGGTGCAGGCGCGCCCGATCTCGAACGGCATCCGCCTCGCGCATCAGGGCGTCGAGGTCCCCGTCTATGTCTTCACCGAGGCGGAGGCGACGTCGGCCCGCCTGATGCCAGTTGTGACCGCGGCCGACACCGGCAAGAAGCTGCTCTGTCCGATGCCCGGCCTCGTCGTTTCGATCGCGGTCTCGGAAGGGCAGGAGGTCAAGGCCGGTGAAACGCTCGCCGTGGTGGAAGCGATGAAGATGCAAAACGTGCTGCGCGCAGAACGTGACGGCATGGTGAAGAAGATTCACGCCGCTCCCGGCGCAACGCTGGCCGTGGATGCGCTGATCATGGAATTTGCGTGAGAGCGTGTCCCTGGGACAAGCCAAGCAATGAACCGTTCTTTGCACTCCGTCATTCCGGGGCGATGCGACAGCATCGAACCCGGAATCTCGAGATTCCGGGTTCGCCTCGGAGCTTGTCATCGGGCCGCGCTATGCGCGGACCCGTTGGAGGCGCCCCGGAATGACCATGGGGAACATTATGACTTTCCGTCTTCGTAGAGAGCAGTTGCGTTCGATCCTGACCGGCGCACGATGCATCCGTCCCGGCTCGGTCCATGACGCGATCTCGATCCGCATCGCCGAAGACCTCGGCTTCGAGGTCGGCATGTTCGGCGGCTCGGTCGCCTCGCTCGCCGTGCTCGGCGATCCCGATGTCGCGCTGATCACGCTCACCGAGCTCGCCGAGCAGATGCGGCGAATGTCGCGCGCCGCCGCGCTGCCGGTGCTGGTCGATGCCGATCATGGTTATGGCAATGCGCTCAATGTCCGCCGCACCGTGCAGGAGCTGGAAGCGACCGGCGCCGCCGGCCTCACCATCGAGGACACGCTTCTGCCGCCGGCCTTTGGCGAGACGAAGACACAACTGATTTCGATGGAGGAGGGCGTCGGCAAGATGAAGGCGGCGCTCGATGGCCGCGGCGATCCCTCGCTCGTCATCATCGGGCGAACCGGGGCGGTGTCGATGACGGGGCTCGACGATGCGATCGCGCGCGCGAAGGCCTATGAGGCGACCGGCGTCGATGCGCTGTTCCTCACCGGCATCAAGGCGCGCGGCGAGCTGGAGGCGATCTCGGCCGCTACGCGGCTGCCCATCGTGCTGGGCGGCGCGCCCGAGGACATGTCGGATCTCGATTATCTCAGAGGTCAGCGCGTGCGGATGGCGCTGCAGGGCCACGCGCCGTTCGCGGCGGCGACACAGGCGGTCTACGATACGCTCAAAGCCCTGCGCGAAGGGACGTCGCCAAAGGGTCTCAAGGGGATCGCGTCGGCCGAACTGACCGGCCGCGTGACCCGCGACGCCGCGATGAAAGCGCGCGGCGCCGATTTTCTGGGGCTGAAGAAATGAGCCGCGCGATCATACAGGTGGTCATCACGGGCCGGGTCCAGGGCATCGGCTATCGCGCCTGGGTCGAGTATCAGGCTGTCGCCAGCGGGCTCGAGGGCTGGGTCCGCAATCGCAGGGACGGCAGCGTCGAAGCATTGTTCGCCGGCAATGCCAAGGTGGTCGCCGAAATGGTGGCGCTGTGCCGGCATGGTCCGCCAGGGGCCCGCGTTGCCGCAGTCACCAATGAAACCGCCAGCGAAGCCCAGCTCGATCTGCGCCGCCCCGGCGAGGCTTTCTCCGTGCTGCCGACGGTCTAGAGCCTTTTCCGTTCCGATTGAATCGGAACGGAGGCTCTAGTCTCTTGTTTTGACGCGTTTTCTTCACGCGAACCGGTACCCACCCCCGGATCAAGTCCGAGGGCATGCTTCGCTCGAAAACGCTCCAACTAGCCGAATTTTGAGAGTTTTTGCCGTTACAAAGCCGTGGATGGCCCGCCGGCGCCGTGGCCGGTGGGCTTTCCTGCGCAAAATCCGTATATGACAGCTTTGTGACATGCCGCTCCGGCAGCCGTTCTGGACCAGTGGACTCATCCCATGCTGCGTTGGTTTCGCGCCTTTCTCCCCAAGGAGGAGCGCTTTTTCGATCTATTCGCCCGCCACGCCAAGACAGTTGAGCAAGGCGCGTTGGCGCTGCAGGGGATGCTGCAGGGCGGGGAGGAGACGGTGGTGTTTTGCCAGCGCGTCCATCAGCTCGAGAACGATGCCGACAACATCACCCGGGAAGTGCTCACGGCGGTACGCCGCACCTTCATCACACCGTTCGACCGCGGCGACATCAAGAACCTGATCACGTCGATGGACGACGCGATCGACCAGATGGAGCAGACCGCGAAGGCGGTGATTCTGTTCGAGGTCAAAAGCTTCGAGCCGCCGATGCGGGAGATGGGTGGACTTCTGGTCGAATGCGCGAACCTGGTCGGCCGCGCGTTGCCGTTGTTGCAATCCATCGGCCAGAACGTCTCGATGCTGACGGCGATCACCGAGGAACTGACCAAGCTGGAAGGCCGGGTCGACGATCTCCATGACATCGGCCTGAAGGAATTGTTCCTCAAGCACCGCAACGCCAACACGATGGATTTCATCGTCGGTGCCGAGATCTACGACCATCTCGAAAAGGTCGCCGACCGCTTCGACGACGTCGCCAACGAGATCAACTCCATCGTGATCGAGCAGGTCTGAGCATGATCCGGAAAAGCACCCCCTCGGGCGGCGACCCGATGGGTGGGAACCGGTTTTCCCTCGCGACAAACGCGGAGCGCGTTTGCGCGGAGATCATGCTCCAACAAAAAGCCTGGAGCGCGATCGTGCTTCAGCCCATCACGCTCTAGGGCTGCGCCATGGACACGATGCTGGGTCTTCCGCTTCTGACGGGCCTGATCGCCGTTGCGCTCTTGTTCGACTTCTTGAACGGCCTGCACGACGCGGCCAATTCCATCGCCACCATCGTCTCGACCCGCGTGCTGCGTCCCCAATATGCGGTGTTCTGGGCGGCGTTCTTCAATTTCATCGCCTTCCTGGTGTTCGGACTTCATGTCGCGCAGACCGTCGGCACCGGAATCATCGAGCCTTCGATCGTCGATACGCGCGTGATCTTCGCCGCGCTGGTGGGCGCCATCGTCTGGAACCTGATCACCTGGGGGCTTGGGATTCCGTCGTCCAGTTCGCATGCGCTGATCGGCGGGCTGGTCGGCGGCGGCATGGCGAAGGCCGGCATTTCGGCCGCGGTCTGGAGCGGATTGTCGAAAACCGTGGTCGCGATCGTGCTATCGCCGCTGGTCGGCTTCGTGCTCGCAATGGTGCTGGTCGCAATCGTCTCCTGGGCATCGGTGCGCTCGACGCCGTTTGCGGTCGATCGCGCCTTTCGCATCCTGCAATTCGGCTCCGCCTCGCTCTATTCGCTCGGCCATGGCGGCAACGACGCGCAGAAGACCATGGGCATCATCGCGGTGCTGCTCTACTCGCAAGGCCATCTCGGCGCCGAATTCTCGGTGCCGTTCTGGGTGGTCTTGGCCTGCCAGGCCTCGATGGCGCTCGGCACCCTGATGGGCGGCTGGCGGATCGTTCGCACGATGGGTTTGCGGATCACCAAGCTGACGCCGATGCAGGGCTTCTGTGCCGAAACCGGCGGTGCCATCACGCTGTTCATGGCGACCGCGCTCGGGGTCCCGGTCTCGACCACGCACACGATTACCGGCGCGATCGTCGGTGTCGGCGCCGCGCGCCGCCTCTCGGCGGTGCGCTGGAACGTAGCGAGTTCAATCGTCTATGCCTGGGTAATCACGATTCCGGCAGCCGCCATCGTTGCTGCGCTCACCTATTGGGCCGTATCATTTGTCAAGTAAGACAAGGGGATGCGGATTGGCGTTCGTGCCGCAAATCACTATATGAGGCGCTTCGCGTGAAACTGCCCTTGATTCCCCTGATCTTCCCTGCCAAACGCTCCCGCCATGTCCGATCTTGCCGTCGCTACCGAACAGCCGTTCCGCTCGCCGCTTGCCTCCGAGGTGGCGCGGCGGCGAACCTTTGCGATCATCTCCCACCCGGACGCCGGCAAGACCACGCTGACCGAGAAGCTGCTCCTGTTCGGCGGCGCCATCAATCTCGCAGGGCAGGTCAAGGCCAAAAGCGAGCGGCGCAACACCCGATCCGACTGGATGAAGATCGAGCGTGAGCGTGGCATCTCGGTCGTCACCTCGGTGATGACCTTCGAATTCGAGGGGCTCGTGTTCAACCTCCTGGACACGCCGGGCCACGAGGACTTTTCGGAAGACACTTACCGCACGCTGACCGCGGTCGACTCGGCCGTGATGGTGATCGACGCCGCCAAGGGCATCGAGGCGCGCACCCGCAAGCTGTTCGAGGTGTGCCGGCTGCGCGACATCCCGATCATCACCTTCATCAACAAGATGGACCGCGAGAGCCGCGATACGTTCGAGCTTCTCGACGAAATCGAGAAGACGCTGGCGCTCGACACCACGCCGGTGACCTGGCCGGTCGGCCGCGGCCGCGACTTCATCGGCACCCACGATGTCGCGAATGGCGGTGTGCGGCTGCTCGAAGGAGGCGGCGCCAAGACCGGCGCGGCGCAGCAGATCGAGATCGAGGAGCTGACGCACTTTAACGCCAATCTCGATGTCGGTGCGATCAAGGACGAGCTTGAGCTGGTCAAGGAAGCCTGCAAGCCGTTCGAGCTGGACGCATTCCGCGAGGGTCATCTCACGCCGGTCTATTTCGGCAGCGCGCTGCGCAATTTCGGCGTCGGTGATCTCTTGGAGGGGCTCGGCCGTTTCGCGCCCGCGCCGCGTGCACAGGATTCCGATCTGCGCAAGGTCGAGGCCGCCGAGCCGCGCATGAGCGCCTTCGTCTTCAAGATCCAGGCCAATATGGACCCGAACCACCGCGACCGCATTGCGTTCGCGCGGCTCTGCTCCGGCAAGCTCAGCCGCGGCATGAAGGCCAAGCTCGTGCGCACCGGCAAGACCATGCCGCTGTCGAGCCCGCAATTCTTCTTTGCCCAGGACCGCTCGGTGGCGGACGAAGCCTTTGCCGGCGACGTCGTCGGCATTCCGAACCACGGCTCCTTGCGCATCGGCGACACGCTGACCGAGGGCGAGGACCTGACCTTCGTCGGCGTGCCGAGCTTTGCGCCGGAAATCGTCCGCAGGGTGCGCCTCACGGACGCGATGAAGGCAAAGAAGCTGAAAGAGGCCCTGCAGCAGATGTCGGAGGAAGGTGTCGTGCAGGTGTTCCGCCCGCGGGACGGCGCGCCGGCGCTGGTCGGCGTGGTCGGCCCGCTGCAGCTCGACGTGCTGAAGGCGCGGCTCGATGCGGAATATGCGCTTCCCGTCGAGTTCGAGGTGAGCGAGTTCTCGCTGGCGCGCTGGATCTCCTCCGACGACAAGAAGAAGCTTGAGGCGTTCATCGCCGCCAACGCCTCCGGCGTCGCCGACGATGTCGACGGCGATCCCGTGTTCATGGCCAAGAACGAGTTCTATCTCGGCTACACCAAGGAGCGCGCCGAGGGCATCGTCTTCTCCAACGTCAAGGACGTAAAGAAGCGGGCATAAGCCGAAGACTTTCGGTTTCTTCAGCCCCAATCCGATCGGCGCCTCCGCGAGACGAACGATGGTGGCCACGCCGCTGACGACGGGATGGCGAGTTCCATGGAGGGATCGTGCGTCCGTGGGGCCGAGTCCGGACTCCGCTAGGCGCGGATCTGCTCGTTCCATTGCACGCGCGGATGTGAACGGCGCGGGCTTGATGCAGCCCGGCGAGACGATCATTCTTTGCTGTGTCGGAGGTATCATTGCATGCTGCCGCGCATTGCATTCGGGCTGATCCTTGCCTTCGCGGCCTTGACGGTCGCGGGAACGTCGGACGCGGGAGCGCTGGACGGCCGGCGGCGGCATCAGATCAATCCGATCCCATTTTCGCATGCGCCGTGCAGCGTGTTCGATCGACGACCCTGCACGCCGACCTTCTGCAGCGTGTTCAACCACGGTCCCTGCATCCCCGAGATCTTTTATCCGTATGGCGAGAACCTGCAGCTGACGGTCGAGACCGTGCCCTCGAAGGACGACGAGGCCAAGTATCAAAGGCCCGAACACGATCTCGACACGATCGGCGATCTCTTTGCGGAATTGCGCTCCTGCTGGTCGCCGCCGCCGCCCGACGCCGCGCACGAGGGCATGCAGATGTCGGTGCGGTTCAGCTTCAAGAAATCCGGCGAGATGATCGGGCCGCCGCGCGTGACTTTCGCGACCGCCGGCGTGCCGCCGGATACCCGCGACACCTATCTGAAAGCGATCAACACGTCATTGAATGCGTGCATTCCCTTGAAGTTTACTGACGGGCTCGGCGGCGCGCTCGCCGGGCGGCCGATCGCGATCCGCTATGTCGACAATCGCGATTTCGGCAAGTTGCCAGAGAAGCAGTGACGGCAGCCCGTCATTCCGGGCAGCGCCACCCGAACTCGGGTTTACCCGAGCCAGGTAACGCCAAATCGGCAACAGCCGCTTTGGATGGCGCGAAGGGCGGAATCCCGAGATTGGCTTGCACCTCCCAGGGCATGATCGGGATTCCGTCTCTCGCCGCCGTGCCGGGCATTCTGGCACATTGCGAGTCCGGTCCTTAAAATGATAGGCGGGAGGCCGAATGGCGGCGCGCAGGGGAGGAGTTTGTGGGACTTATCGTGATGATCGTGGGCCTTGGGCTGTTTTTCGGCGCCCACACGCTCACGACGCAGCGCGCGTTACGCGCGCAGTTGATCAAGGCGATCGGCGAGACCGGCTACAAGATCGGCTACACGTTGGTGTCGCTGGCGGGCTTTGCGCTGATCGTCTGGGGCTTCGCGCATTACCGTTCGAGCGGCTTTATCGAAATCTGGTCACCGCCGAAAGCGCTGAAGCATCTCAACAGCGCGCTGATGCTGCCGGCGGTGATCCTGGTGGTCGCCGCCTATATGAGGGGGCGCATCTACACCACGCTGAAGCATCCGATGCTGGCCGGCGTGAAATTGTGGGCGTTCGGGCACCTGCTCGCCAATGGCGATCTCGGCGGCATCATCCTGTTCGGCTCGTTTCTGGCGTGGGCGGTGTTCGATCGCATCTCGCTCAAGCACCGCGCCGACGCGGGCGGTCCGCCGATTCCGGTCGGCGGCATCGGCAATGACCTGATCGCGGTCGCGGTCGGCATTGTCGCCTATCTGGCGCTCGCCTTCGCGTTCCATCCGGTCGTGATCGGCGTGCCCGTGTTTGGAGTCTGATCATGTCGGTTCAGTCGGTCGTCAGGCGCAAGACGGCGCCGGAAATTCGCGCCCGCAAGGGTGGTGAGCCGATCGTGATGCTCACATCCTATCACGCCCATACGGCGGCGCTGGTCGACCGCCATTGCGACGTGATCCTGGTCGGCGATTCCCTTGGCAATGTCATGCACGGTTTCGAGACCACGGTGCCGGTGACGCTCGACATGATGATCCTGCAGGGCCGCGCGGTCATGCGCGGCTCGCGCGATGCGTTGGTGGTCGTGGACATGCCCTTCGGCTCCTATGAGGCCTCGAAGGAACAGGCGTTCCATTCCGCGGTGCGCATCCTGAAGGAGACGCAATGCGGCGCAGTGAAGCTCGAAGGCGGCGCGCGGATGGCTGAGACGGTCGCGTTTCTGTCCGAGCGCGGCATTCCCGTGATGGGCCATATCGGGCTCACGCCGCAATCGATCAACACGCTGGGCTCGTTCCGCGCGCAAGGCCGCGAGGAGAAAAGCTGGGAGCCGATCGAGAACGACGCGCGCGCGATCGCGCAAGCCGGCGCGTTCTCCGTCGTGATCGAGGCGGTGGCCGAGCCGCTGGCGCGCAAGATCACCGAAACGATCGCGATTCCGACCATCGGCATCGGCGCGAGCGCGGCCTGCGACGGCCAGGTCCTGGTGTTGGAAGACATGCTGGGCCTGTCGCCGCAGACGCCGAAATTCGTGCGCCGTTATGGCAATCTCGGGCCGGCCATCGAGGCCGCGGTTGAGGCCTATGCGGCGGACGTCCGCGCGCGGGCCTTTCCCGGGACCGAACATGTCTATGCAATGAAAAAGGGCTGAAGACAAAGACCGGCTGAAGGAACCATCCCATGGACTGGTCGAGATATGCCGCTCCTGCCATGCGGCAAGAAGCGCGTTTCGGTGATCGTGTGGTGCTCGCATTCGCCGAGCGGCCAAAAAGCGTCTGGGAGATGGTCGCAAGCGCGGCCGCGCGGAATCCCGATGGCGAGGCGCTGATTTGCGGCGGGCGCCGCTTGTGCTGGCGCGACGTTGCGCAGGCGTCCGCGCGGATTGCCGCGGGCTTGCGCGAGAAAGGCCTTGAGCGCGGCGACCGTATCGCGCTGCTGCTCGGCAACCGCATCGAATTCCCGCTTGCCGTGTTCGCCGCGGCGCAGCTTGGCCTGGTGACGGTCTTGCTTTCGACGCGGCAGCAGACGCCGGAGATCGCCTATGTGCTGAGTGATTGCGGCGCGAAGCTTCTGATCCATGAGGCCGCGCTGGCGGACCGGCTGCCGGATGCGGCCGATGTCCCCGACCTCAGGCATCGGATCGCCGTCGATGATGAAGCGAAGCTCTCGCCATTCTCAGAGCTTGCGGATCGCGCACCGCTGCGAGAGGTCATAGCGGTCGGCGAAGAGGACACCGCCATGATCCTCTACACTTCGGGCACCACCGGGCGGCCGAAGGGCGCGATGCTCGCCCATTGCAACATCATCCACTCGGCGATGATCTATGAAACCTGCATGCTATTGACCGCGGCCGACCGCTCGATCGCGGCGGTGCCACTCGCGCATGTCACGGGCGTGGTTGCCAACATCATGGCGATGGCGCGCACGGCCGGGGCGCTGATCATCATGCCGGAGTTCAAGGCGGCGGAGTATCTGAGGCTCGCCGCGCGCGAGCGCATCACCCAGACCGTGATGGTGCCGGCGATGTACAATCTCTGCCTGCTGCAGGCGGAGTTCGAGGCTTTCGATCTCTCCTCCTGGCGGATCGGCGGTTATGGCGGCGCGCCGATGCCGGTCGCGACCATCGAACGGCTCTCCGCGAAAATCCCCGGCCTGAGGCTCATCAATGCCTATGGTTCGACGGAGACCACCTCGCCCTCGACCTTGATGCCGGGCGACTTGACCGCCTCCCACATCGATAGTGTCGGGCTGCCATGCCCGGGGGCGCGCATCGTGGTGATGGACGCGGGCGGCTGCGAAGTGCCGCGCGGCGAGATCGGCGAAATCTGGATCGGCGGCGCTCAGGTCATCAAAGGGTATTGGAATAATCCGAAGGCGACGGCCGAAAGCTTCACCGGCGGCTTCTGGCATTCCGGCGACATCGGCTCGATCGACGCCGACAATTTCGTGCGCGTGTTCGATCGCCAGAAGGACATGATCAACCGCGGCGGTCTCAAGATCTATTCCGCCGAGGTCGAATCGGTGCTCGCGGGCCATGCCAGCGTGGTCGAAAGTGCGATCATCGCAAAGCCATGCCCGGTGCTCGGTGAGCGCGTGCATGCGGTGGTGGTGACGCGCGATGCCGTCACCGCGGAGGCGCTGCGCACCTGGTGTGCCGAGCGGCTGTCCGACTACAAGGTGCCGGAAACGATCGCGCTGTCCAACGAGCCACTGCCGCGCAACGCGAATGGCAAGGTGATGAAGCGGCAGTTGCGCGAGGTGCCGGGGACGGGATAAAGCCGGGGAAGGGATAAAGCGTTGGCCGGTCGCCGGTGTGAAGCCGGCATGGGCGGATTTGCGCCTGTTAACGCTTTGATCCGCCGTGAGCTTTGCCTTGCCAGCGCCATACCGATAGGGTATCGCGCGGCCACTGGGGATCGGTCCAATCGCGGAACCGCAGCCTGCCGCCGTGAGCGGCACGCATGGGATTTTCGATAAGTGTCTGAATTATTTGATGAAGTAGACGAAGAGGTACGTCGCGAGCAGCTCAAGAAGCTGTGGGAGAAGTATTCGCTCTTCATCATCGGCGCGGCGCTTCTGATCGTCGCGGCGGTCGGGGGCTGGCGCGGCTACCAGTATCTGGAGGCCAAGAAGGCGGCCGAGATGGGGGACGCCTTCAACAAGGCGGTTGAGCTTTCCGCGCAGAACAAGCACGCCGAGGCGGAAGCGGCCTTCGCCGACCTCGCGGCCAAGGCCCCCTCCGGCTATCGCGTGCTGGCGCGGTTGCGCGCCGCTGCGGAAGCCGTCGATCGCGATCCGAAGGCTGCCGCCAAGATGTTCGACGATATCGCTGCCGATCGCAGCATCGGTCCCGAGGAGCAGGCGCTCGCACGCATCCGCGCGGCGGGGCTCCTGCTCGATACTGCAACTTACAGTGACGTTCTGCAGCGGCTTCAATCCGATGCCGCGCCGGATGCGACATTCCGTCATGCCGCGCGTGAAATGCTTGCCTTGTCGGCCTACCGGGCCAACGATGCGACCGGGGCGAGAAAATGGCTCGACATGATCGAGGCTGACAGCGACACGCCGCCTAGCCTGCGTTCGCGCGCGGAGGCGCTGCAAGCCTTGCTGCCGCCGGTCGCCAAAAGCTGACGGCTGACGGCGGGAAACGAACAACGATTTGAGAGATCGACCATGCGCCGTTCGCAACGTCTGATCGCAGCCTGTGTCCTGGTCGCAGTTTCCGGGGTGCTTGGCGGCTGCTCCAGCGGTGGCTTCGATCCGACCGACCTGCTGGATTTCCTCGATACGAAGAAGAAGCTGCCGGGCGAGCGCAAGCCGGTTTTCCCCGACGGCGTGCCGGGGCTCGAGCAGGGCGTGCCGAAGGACATGTACAAGGGCGCCCAGCAGCAGCAGGACGACCCGAATGCGCAGGCGGCCGCCGCCGCCGCACAGCCCGCGCCCTCCGAGCCGCCGAAGTCGAAACAGGCCTCGAAATCCAAGAAGGGCAAGCCGCCGGCCGCAACCGCCAGCACGGCCGCGGCGCCGGATGCCGAGGCCGCGCCCGAGGAAGACACCACGGCCGCGGCACCGCCGCCGCCAAAGCCGAGCAAGCTTGCGCGCAAGCGAACCACCGCGCCGCCGCCGGATCCGGCCGACGCGCCGCCGGCCGGCGGCCAATCGACACAGCAGTCGCAGGGAGGATTCCCGGCGCCAGTGCCAAGCGGCACGTTTACGCGGTAATTTCCCGCTCCCCCGCTGATTGACATGCGCAGCGTAAGATGCGCAGGGATCATTCATGTCATTCACGATCGCGATCATCGGCCGCCCCAATGTCGGCAAATCGACGCTGTTCAACCGGCTGGTGGGGCAGAAACTGGCGCTGGTCGATGACGAGCCCGGCGTCACGCGCGACCGCAGGGGAGGCCAGGCGCGTCTCGGCGATCTCGAATTCACCGTCATCGATACCGCGGGACTGGACGAGGGCGCCAAGGGGGCAGCTAAGGGGGCGGCCAAGAGCTCGCTGACGGCGCGGATGCAGGAGCAGACCGAGACTGCAATCAAGCTCGCCGATGCCCTGATGTTCGTGATCGATGCGCGGGCTGGGCTGACGCCAATCGATCGGGCCTTCGCCGATTTTGCGCGCCGCGCCAACAAGCCTGTGCTGCTGCTCGCCAACAAGAGCGAGGGCAAGCAGGGCGAAGCCGGCGCGATGGAGGCCTATGCGCTCGGCCTCGGCGATCCCATAGCGATTTCGGCCGAGCACGGCGAAGGGCTCGGCGATCTCTACGACGCGCTGCGCGACCTGCTGCCGGAACCGGCGGAGGACGACGCGGAATCATCGGCTGAGTTGGATGAAGCGGAGGAGGATTCCTCAAAACGGCCCATTCGCGTTGCCATTGTCGGCCGTCCGAATGCCGGCAAGTCCACGCTGATCAATCGCCTTCTTGGCGAGGAGCGTCTGTTGACCAGCGAGGAAGCCGGCACCACGCGCGATTCCATCGCGGTCGAGATCGACTGGAAGGGCCGCGCGTTTCGGGTGTTCGATACCGCAGGCCTCAGGCGCCGCTCGCGGATCGAGGAGAAGCTGGAGAAGCTTTCGGTCGCGGACGCGTTGCGCGCTGTGCGCTTCGCAGAGGTCGTGGTCTTGATGATGGATGCGCATAACCGGTTCGAGGAGCAGGATCTGCGCATTGCCGACTTGGTCGAGCGGGAGGGCCGGGCGCTGGTGATCGCCGTCAATAAATGGGACCTGGTGGACAGCAAGCCGGGACAGATGTCCGCGCTGCGCACCGACGCAGATCACTGGCTGCCGCAGGTGGCGGGCGTGCCGATTGTCGCGGTCTCCGGCTTGACGGGCGAGGGCATCGACCGTCTGATGGAAGCCATCGTTGCGGCCTATGCGGTCTGGAACAAGCGCGTCGCGACGTCGGCGCTCAATCGCTGGTTCGAGCAGGCGATCTCCGCCAATCCGCCGCCCGCGGTCTCAGGCCGGCGGCTGAAATTGAACTACATCACCCAGACCAAGGCGCGGCCGCCGAGCTTCGTCCTGTTCTGTTCGCGCGCCGACGCGGTGCCGCAATCCTACCTGCGCTACCTGGTCAACTCGCTGCGCGAGGCGTTCGCGCTGCCGGGCACGCCGATGCGGATCACGCTGCGCGAAAAGGCCAATCCCTTCGCGCACAAGCGCAAGCGGGCGTCGTGAGCGGGAACGCGTCGGACAGTGCCGTCGAATTATCACCGGCGCGCCGTGCCGCGGTCGCGTTCATTTTCGTCACCATCCTGCTCGACACGCTGGCGCTCGGCATCATCATCCCGATCCTGCCAAAGCTGATCGAAAGCTTTGTCGCCAACGACACCGCGAGCGCCGCCCGCATTTTCGGCTTGTTCGGGACGGCCTGGGCGCTGATGCAGTTTTTCTTCTCGCCCGTTCTCGGCAGCCTGTCGGACCGGTTCGGCCGGCGTCCGGTGGTGCTCACGTCGAATTTCGGTCTGTCGGCGGACTATGTGCTGATGGCGCTCGCGCCGTCCTTGTCCTGGCTGTTCGTCGGGCGCGTGATCTCCGGCGTCACATCGGCAAGCATCTCGACCGCGTTCGCCTATATCGCCGATGTCACGCCGCCGGAGCGCCGCGCCGCGGTGTTCGGCAAGATCGGCGTCGCCTTCGGCGCCGGCTTTATTCTTGGTCCGGCGCTCGGTGGATTGTTGGGCGACATCGCGCCGCGGCTGCCGTTCTGGACGGCGGCAGGCTTGAGCCTCGCCAACGGCCTCTATGGCCTGTTGATCCTGCCGGAATCGCTGCCCAGAGCGCGCCGCGCGCCGTTCCGCTGGGCGAGCGCAAACCCGATTGGCGGACTGCACTTGTTGCGCTCGAACCGCACGCTCGCCGGACTGTCGCTCGCGAACTTCTTTGCCCAGATTGCGCATGTGGTGCTGCCATCCACCTTCGTGCTCTATGCGACCTACCGCTATGGCTGGAGCGCGAAGACCATTGGCCTGACGCTCGCTTTGGTCGGCATTTGCGCGATGATCGTGCAGGGGATGGCGATCGCGCCGATCGTGCGGCGTTTCGGCGAGCGGCGGGCGCTCATGATTGGGCTCGCCTTCGGCGCGGCGGGCTTTCTGATTTTCGGCGTGGCGCCAACGGGCGCGCTGTTCTGTGTCGGCATTCCCGTGATGGCCCTCTGGGGTGTCTCAGGTGCCGCGACGCAGGCGCTCTTGACGCAACAGGTGGCGCCGGATCAGCAGGGGCAGTTGCAGGGCGCGACCGGGAGCGTGCAGAGTGTTTCGCAACTTCTGGGGCCGTTCCTGTTCACGCTGACCTTCGCCTATTTCATCGGCGCGAGCGCGCCCGTGAAACTGCCCGGCGCGCCATTCCTCCTCGCGTCGCTGCTGCTGCTGCTCGCACTTGCGATCGCGGCGCGGACGCTCACCAGAAAAAATCTATCCGACGTCGTCCCGGCCAAGCCAACGGGTCGCGCGGACGCGCGCCCGATGACAGGCTCCGCGCAGAGCCGGGACTCATAACCCCAAATGTCTCTGCTGTAGCCCACGGTCAAAGTCGTATCGAGGATCGATGGTGGGCACGGCGCATCGGCGCCTTTGCCACGACTGCGTAAGACTTCCACCGTCATTCCGGGATGGTGCGCAAGCACCAGACCCGGAATCTCGAGATTCCGGGTTCGATGCTCACGCATCGCCCCGGAATGACTGCGTCACTTCTTCACCAGCGGACATTCGCTCGCTTCCAAAGGCTTCGCCGCGTCTTCCGGCGGGATGGTGGCGATCAGCTTGTAATAGTCCCAGGGATATTTGGATTCTTCCGGCTTCTTCACCTCGAACAGATAGGCCGGAATGATGCGGCGGCCGTCCACCCGCAGCGGGCCCTTGCCGAACAGCGGATCATCGGTCGGGATCTCCTTCATCTTGGCGACGACTTTTGCGCCGTCATGCGGATTGCCGCCGAGTGCATCCAGCGCCTTCAGATAGTGCAGCACGGCCGCATAATTGCCCGCGACCGTCATCGAAGGCATCGTGCCCTTGGGCGAGACCTTGAGGAAGCGGTTCGACCAGGCGCGGGTCTGATCGTTCAGATCCCAGTAGAACGACTCGGTGAAAGTCAGGCCCTGCGCGACCTTCAGGCCCAGCGCATGCACGTCGGTGACGAACAGCAGGAGAGCCGCGAGCTTCTGGCCGCCCGCGACGATGCCGAATTCGGCGGCCTGCTTGATGGCGTTGGTGGTGTCGCCGCCCGCGTTTGCAAGCCCGACCACTTTCGCCTTTGACGACTGTGCCTGCAGCAGGAAGGAGGAGAAGTCGGACGTGTTGAGCGGATGCTTGACGCTGCCGAGCACCTTGCCGCCGCTCTGGATGACGACCGCCGAGGTGTCGCGCTCCAGCGCGTGGCCGAACGCATAGTCTGCAGTCAGAAAGAACCAGCTATCGCCGCCGGCCTTGGTCAGCGCCTTGCCGGTGCCGTTGGCGAGCATGTAGGTGTCGTAAGTAAATGAGATCGTGTTCGGAGAGCAGGCCTTGCCGGTGAGGTCGGCGGTCGCAGCGCCCGAGTTGAGCAGCACCGCGTTCTTCTCGCGCACCACGTTGCTCACGGCGAGCGCGACGCCGGAGTTCGGCGTATCGGCGATGACGTCGACCTTCTCATTGTCGATCCATTGCCGGCTGATGTTGACGCCGACATCAGGCTTGTTCTGGTGGTCGCCGCTCAGGACCTCGATCTTCCAGCCTTTCGCTGGCAGGCCGGAATCCTCCACCGCCATCTTGATCGCCGCCACCGAATTGGGGCCGCCGATATCGGCGTAAAGGCTCGACATGTCGTTGAGCACGCCGATCTTGACGTTCTTGTCGTCGGCGTGCGCCGACGTCGCAAAGCCCAGTCCGGCCAGAATGGTCAGCGCGGCAGTGCCCCGCGCAAGCGTCTTGTTCATGATTTCCTCCAGCGTTGGCGCCGGGTTGGCTCTCTTGTTGCCTTTCTTGGGCGGAACCTTGACCGGCTGATGGTTCCCGATAACGCGCCGGGCGGGCGCAGGCAATCCGCCGAAAGCGTATTTGGGCGCGTTTTCTTGCCGCGGATCGTTAACCGTCCGCTCCAGCCTATTGTTTGAGCATCTCTGCGCAAACGCCTGGAGCGCGAAAATCAGTTCAGAAATCGCTTTAACGTAGCACGTCCGAGGTCAGCTTGAATTTCTGGATGCGTTTGGCGTTGTCGACCTCGCCGGTATAGACGTTGCCGAGCTTGTCGACCGCCATGGTGTGCACCCAGTGAAACTGCCCGGCGTTGCGGCCGCTGCGGCCGAAGCTGCCGACCACGCCGCCGTCCTCGCGCCTGAGGATTCGGATTTCATTGTTCTCGCCGTCGGCGCTCAAGAGGTAGCTCTGCTTCGGATCGGGCCACAGTGCGAGGTCCCACACCGCGCCATTGCCGAGCGTGCTCTTTTCGTAGAACCACTCTTTGACGAACGTGCCGTCCTTCCTGAACACCTGAATGCGATCGTTGATGCGATCGCAGACATAGACGAGACCATCATCGGCGATCTTCACACAATGCACGGGATTGCCGAACTGCTGCGAGGCGGGCGCCTTCGGATCGTAAGCGGCCTGCTTGTCATCACTCGGCACATTGCCATAGGCGCCCCAATGCCGCTTGTAGGCGCCGGTCGTCGCATCGAACACGATGACGCGGTGATTGCCATAGCCGTCGGCGACATAGATCTCGTCCGCTGCCTTGTCGATCGCGGTCTCCGCGGGCTTGCCGAGCTGGGTCGTGTCGTTGGAGCCCTTGCTGGGTGCGATCTTGCCGATCTGCGAGACGTACTTGCCATCGAGCGTGAATTTCAGGATCGCGTTGTCATTGTCGGCATTGCCGCCGATCCAGACAAAGCCGCGCTCGTCGACCTCGATGCCATGTTCGCGCCCCACCCATTCGTAGCCCTCGCCGGGACCGCCCCAGGAGCGCAGCAGATAGCCGTCGACATCGAATTCCAGCACCGGCGGCGCCGGCACGCAGCATTTCGAGCGCGGCGGATTGAGCGTTGCGCCTTTTTCGTCGTCGGTCAGCGACCGCGGACGGTGGATCACCCAGATATGTCCCTGCCAGTCGACGGTGATGCCGCCGACCTGACCGATGATCCAGTTGTTGGGCAACGGCTTTGGCCAGGAGGCATCGACAGTGAAAGTCGGAATTTCGCCGGCTGAAGCGGAGCGTGGGAGGAGCGTTGTGCCGATGGCGAGCGTGGCGGCGATGCAGAGCGAGATCGCTGTTGTGAAGCGCGCAACGGTGCGCACCGAACGCCCGCGAATTTGCGTTTGCGTCATGGAGTCCTCCCTGGCTTTTCTTGTTGTGGATGGCCCGCTTAGATGGGCACTCAATCGTGGGACTCCGCGGGAGTCAATTGTCGCACTGTCATTCCGGGGCGCGTCGAAAGACGCGAACCCGGAATCTCGAGAGTCCGGGTTCGCACTTCGTGCGCCCCGGAATGACGGAAAAGATCTCGCAATGACGGAAGGATGGGGCACAGTCACGCCGGTGCGCGAAAGCTCATCAGCGTGCGCGTCTTGTAGTCATAGAGCTTGCCGGTCTCGCTCCACTCCGGCGAACACATCGGCACGATGAGTTCGGCGACCTGCTCGGGCGTCTCCAGCGTCATCGGATCTTCACCGGGAAAGACGGTGGCCCGCATGCGGGTGCGGATCGGGCCGGGGCTGAACAGATTGACGCGCATGGCCGTGGTCGCGGTTTCCGCCGCCCACACCCGCACCAGCGTCTCGAGCGCGGCCTTCGACGCGGCGTAAGGCCCGAGATAGGCGGGCGCCTTGCTGGCGGCGCCCGAGGTGATGAACACCGCGCGGCCGGCATCGGACTGCTTCAAGAGCGGCTCCATGCAGCGGATCAACTGGAAGTTTGCCGAGGCGTTGACCATCATCGCGTCGTTCCACGCCTTCGGCTCGATATGGCCGAGCGGCGAGGACGGCCCTGGCACGCCGGCATTGCCGACGAGAATGTCAAGCTTGCCGTGACGCTCATGCAGCGCGGCGCCGAGACGGGCGATGCCGTCGAAATCGGTCATGCTGAGCGGCACCAGCGTGGCGCTGCCGCCGTCCTTGCGGATCTCGTCGTCGAGTTCCTCCAGCCCGCCTTGCGTGCGCGCGACCGCCACGATATGCGCGCCGGCCTTTGCGAGCGCGCGCGCGGTGGCGTAGCCGATGCCGCGCGAGGCGCCGGTGACAAGGGCGATACCGGAGGCGAGGGGTTTTGTCATCGAAGCAGCTCTATCCACCTCTTAGAACATGATCCGGAAAAGTGTGAAGCGGTTTTCCGAGAAGCATGCCCTCGGGCTTGACCCGAGGGATCATGCTCAAACAAAGGGCTAGGTGTTTAGTCCCAAGCTTTGATGGTGCATTCTTATCGCACGATTCGAAGGATGCGCTATGGGACAAATTTTACACGGCTGCGCCACCAC
>Ga0210406_10001368_pt1 | contig 29889 bp, 31 predicted proteins | sample IncBWC30MmetaG_FD_155454 | JGI IMG/M metagenome (GOLD analysis project Ga0210406, IMG submission 155454) | Forest soil microbial communities from Barre Woods Harvard Forest LTER site, Petersham, Massachusetts, United States - Inc-BW-C-30-M | ecosystem: Environmental > Terrestrial > Soil >... | reverse complement strand
CGATCGCCTGCAGCGTGGTCGCGGAAGTAATCGCGATGGGTGCCGTGTACCGCGTCGAGTCGGTAGTCGGTGTCCAGCCATCGGTGGTGTAGTAGACGACGGCTCCTCGCGTGTTCTCACGAATCTTCACCGTGACCGGCTTGGTGAAGGCTCCGCCCTTCACAGAAAAGTTGGGTTTTGCCGCCAACGGACAGATATGCGCCAGTTGCTGCGCATTTTGCGACGCCTGCTGGCTGGCGCGGGCGGCGTCCTCATTGGCCTGCTGTGCCTGACGCATGGCGTCCTGGTTGGCCTGCTGAGCGGCCTGAATTGCCTGCTGAGTTGCCTGTTGAGCAGCCATGGTGCCGGGGTCTTGAGCCAGTAGAGCCGGGGAGAGGGCAGTCACCAATAACACGACAGGGATTCGCATAGTGGGTCTCCTCTGGCTGGTTGGAGGGTGGCCCGGGATTTTAGGTTGCTCCCGGGTAGGCATCCTTAATGTTACTCCCATCCTGTTTCCGGCTAGGACAGTAATTACTCGGTCTCGCAAGATTGGTGCTGACAATCATTCCCAGGAAGTGCGATTGTCACATTCACTCATGAGCCATCCTTGGCGCTGCCAACGTAGGGGTACCAGCAACACTCGTTACCTGCTCTCGGTAGCGCTCTTGTTGGTCACCAATCCCGTCTTCGGGTGCGAGCCCGTTCTTCCATTCGTGCAGGTCATGGTGCCCACACTTGCCCTGTCGGGGTCGATTCTCGTGCTGGTCGCGGCTGTCATTGTGAAGTCGGTGCTGTTTGCCGTGTTCGAACGAGGCCTTCCTCGGATGGCGGCGGCCGGGAGGATGTTTCTCGGCAACGTGCTGACAAGCTTTATCGGCGTGCTGGTCGCCGCCATGATCGCGAGCGGTCCGGTCTGGATCGTCGGAGTTCCGCTGGTTTTTCTTCTCTGCTGGATGCCGGCGCGGAGGCTCGTGAAGCAAGCTCCTCTTCCATGGCTCGCAAAGATGTCTCCCCCAGCACTCGCTGCAATCATGACCACCGCATTCCTGGCGAGTTGCATTCTGTTTATGGTGGGGCAGGAGGCGATCAGTACCCATCAACTGCTGCTCTACTGGACACTCAAGGTCACAGCCATTTTCCTGGCGCTGTTTGCCAGCGTCGGCCTCACCACCATCTGGGAAGAGTGGGCGATCTGGCGGCTGAGTTCACGGCCTGCGGGCCGGGGATTCTTCGCATCTGTTTTGCGGACGAATCTCTACGTTTTGATTCTGGTGATGGCGGTTCCCGCCGTGCTCATCCTTCCGAAGAGGCTCAAGTCGCCGGATTTTCTTGCGAAGAGGCACACTCAGCGGTCCGAAAATGTCCGTCACGTGGAGCTGGGCGTGCCTTTCAAAGATCGATAGAGATCGTTCCACCACCTGACCAACTGAGAATGTTGTTCGTGGTTCACGAAAATGATGTTGTCTTGTGCCTTGGGATCGCCGCCGAGGACGATAGGCTTGACGTACCACTTGATCTTGCCTTTAAAGCGTTCATCTTTCTGGAGCGCCACGTTCGGTGGAATGTCGTACGGGGAGAGATATTGAAGGTCCAGTGGGACTGTGGGAATGGAATAAGAACGTCCCGCAGCGTCTTGCACGATAAAGTCATCCCAACCGCGCAATCCCAACACTCTGTATCCAGGCAGAAGCGAGGACAGCGCGTAACGTTCGGATGCGGCCTCAACCTCAGATTCTGCAAATAGGATCAAATGGTCGTCGCCGTACCATCCTTCTCGCATTGCTCCTCCCAAGGATGCCGTCGGTGGTACTCATTATTGCTTATAAATCCGCGCCTCCCACCCCTTCAAATTGAGTACCGAGGACCCATCCTCCGCCTGCCATAGTTCCTCGTCACTAGTCTTCCGGGACGACATTTTCTCCGGCAGCATATAGGCGCTCGGCTCGTGTTCTCGAGAACGTAGCGACTATACATCTGGGTGCTTCCCGGTAAAGGCGGCTGAAAGAAGATCGACCCCGGTGATACTCTCGCTGAATGCTTCGAGGCTTCCCATTTTTTTTATCCTTACTGCTGCTGTCCTCCACAACCTTTGCGGAGAACCCGCCTGCGTCGTCGGAGACCCAAGTGCGGGAGGCCTTGGCGCAGTTCATTCACACATTCGAGAATCTCGATTGGGAAGGCTTCCGGTCGGCATTCGACGACGAGGCGACCGTCTACTATCCGCGCGCTTTTCCTGGGCGGGCCCGCGGACGCGCTGAATTCGAGAAGACCTTCAAGATCGTCTTCGAGCAGATTCGCGGCGGAAAGACGGCGCCGCCCTACATGCACATCGTCCCCCGGGAGCTGGCGATTCAGATGCTCGGAGACACAGCGGTCTCGACTTTTCACCTGGACGATCGGGCCGGATTTCTGAATCGGCGCACTCTCGTGCTGCACAAGACCGCCGCCGGATGGAAAATCGTCCACCTGCACGCCTCCGAGGTGGCCTTGCCGGCGAGCAAGTGATTGATTTTCTCAGCGACCTTGGCGGGTTTTCGTCGCGATCTTTGCGGTTAAAAGCTCTTCCCAGACGAGCAAAAACACTTTAACCGCGAAGGGCGCCAAGAACATCCGCAAAGGACGCTAAGGTAGCTTTCGCAGCTACACTGGAAGAAACAATGGCACGCGTATTCATCACCGGTTCTTCTGACGGGCTGGGCCGCATGGCTTCGCAGTTGCTTGTTGAGCAGGGGCACGCCGCCGTGCTGCACGCCCGCAATCAGAAGCGTGCAGACGAAGCGCTGGCCGCCGTCCCGGGCGCGGAAGGCGTCGTGATTGGCGACCTTGCCAGCATCGGGCAGACGAAAAGCGTCGCCGAGCAAGTCAACGCGCTCGGCGCCTTCGATGCCGTGATTCACAACGCCGCCGTCGGATACCAGGAGCCGCGCCGCATCGCCACTGAAGATGGATTGCCGCACGTGTTCGCCGTCAACACGCTCGCACCTTACATTCTTACCGCCCTCATTCGCCGGCCGAAGCGGCTCATCTATCTCAGCTCCGGGCTGCATCAGAACGGCGACAGCAGTCTCAAAGATCTTCTGTGGGAGGAACGCCGCTGGCACGGGACACAGGCCTACTCCGACACAAAGCTGCAGGACGTGATGCTGGCCTTCGCGATAGCGCGCCGCTGGCCCGATGTTTTCTCGAACGCGACAGAGCCGGGCTGGGTCGCGACCAAGATGGGCGGCCCCAACGCTCCCGACGATCTCGACCTCGCTCACCGCACACAGGTCTGGCTCGCGGCCAGCGACGACCCGGCTGCGGAAGTGTCGGGCGAATACTTCTTCCACTTGAAATTGCGGAAGCCGAATCCCGCCGCCCGCGATCCACAGAAACAGGAGAAACTACTCGCCGCATGCCGCGAGGCTTCGGGAGTGGAAATGCCCTGAGCGGTGTGACCACGACTGGTCTTCCACCTCCGATTCTTGGACGATAAGCCTTGTGGAGAAGAAAACGAGAAGCCTCGTGGAGAAGAAGAGGGGACTCGTGGAAGGGAAAACTCGATGCGGAGCACAAGGGAACTGGTGGGTATACTGGTGGGTATAAAGGGTTCGTATCAGGGCGCGCCGTAACATTCTCAGGCATGACGCGGCTTCAGCCGCTGTCTTCGCTCTTCACATACCCGCTGCACTCCCGCACCGGAAGCCGCGGATACTTCGGAAACCGCGGATCACGTGCCGATAACTCGCATCTCCAGAACACGGCCCCTCGATCCGACTCGACGATGCGCGCGTTCACACAATCCGCGCACAAGCCGACGCTGGCCCGCTGATCCTCCCGATGCTTCATGTCCAAATGATCAACCCGCGCCGCAGCTCACGATGGTTACCGCATCCGTCTTTTCGACCACGCCGCGTAGAACGCGCCTCCAATACTGGATCCGGCCACCATCATAAGCAGCATCATGAAGAGTATGAAGCCCAGAACCACCATGACCCCGCCCGGGCTTTTGATCAACTCCTGCGCCTGCGCGACCTGCTGGGGATCGTATCCGCGCGCTGTCATTTGCGACACGCTGGCGAGCATGCTATCGCGCGTCGCGGCCGGATAGTACACGGCGATCGCCACGGCCAGCACCGTCAGGTAGAGGAATCCGAAGCCGCCGCTGGCCGCGCCGATCCGCCCCCCCGCTCCCGGCGTCGGTACAACTCCGCCCGACGCGTGCCGGTAAAGCATGACGGCCAGGCCCCCTCCCAGCAAGAACGCGGGGCCCAGCAGTGCGTAGGGAATGACCATGGCGAGCAGCGAGAACACGCCCCCCAGCGCCGCTCCGGGCAGCGCGAGCGACCACTGCACGGCCCCGGCGCGCGTCTGGGAGAAAGCCGGCGGGAGCGTAGGCAACGGTGGCGGAGCCAGAATGTCGGGGGAACTTTCGCCCGGCTGGACATCGGCCGTTGGCTCGGGCTCAACCTCCAGCACGCGGATCTGCGGCGCGCCGCACTGCTTGCAAAACGGCACGCCCTGCTCCACCAGCGTTCCGCACTTGTGACAAGGATGCTCCACCGGAACCCAAGGTACCGTAGCGGAAACGATTCAGCAAGAAAGCGGACGTCGCGGACCAGCATGTCGCGTTGTGGGGAGCCCTCGTCGCGTCATTGCCAGGCTCGGATTCAAGCTCCTGACTTCATACACCGTGGAATTTATTGGTCATTTCGGCGTACATTACCTATGGTGATGGCCAGCCAGGAACCCCCACCTGCATGGCTGTAAGTGAGTAGGCGCCCGCCATGGATTATTCTCTCTCGCGTCGTCTTGCAATGTTCTTTCTTGTCTTCTTGAGTGCCGGACTGGCATCTGCCGACGACCGCGTTCCGGTGCAGGCGTCGCTGGTCCATTCGCTGGAAGCAGGACGCATCAAGGTCGGCGACTCGGTGCTCGCGAAGGTGAGTGTGCGATGGAAGAGTTCGGACTGCGACCTTCGAGAGGGGGCGATCCTAAAAGGCCGGGTCGTTGCTCAGACCGCACGGACAAAGGCTGTCAAGAATTCGGAAATTGCGCTTCTGTTTGAGAGTGGCGAATGCGGTGGCTCCGCGCTGAAGCCGCTTCCGCTGACCGTTGCTGCCGTGATGGCCGGAAATCCCCACCGCGATCCCAACATGTACCAAAGTCCTCCCTTGAACGACGCGGTGGGCCTCACATTAAACGGAAATACTCGCAGCCTCAGCACCGCGGCTGCGACCGTGTTCCACGAAGCCGACGTTTACCGGGGGCCGACGAGCATTCGCCCGGGAGAAGTCGCGGGTATCAAGGGGTTGCAACTCAAGGTCGGCGAAGGGGCAGAGGGTAGTTCTATTCTTTCTGCTTCAGGACATAACGTTCGGCTCGATGCTGGGGCGCAACTTGTGCTTGTGCCCAATGTCGCCGTCGGGAACTCCAGTCCTGCGGGCAGTGCTGCGGTAACCGTGCCATCTCCGTCGGTAACGGCCGGACCTCCTGGTAAAGAGGCTCCAGAGCCCTCCGACGAGACCGATATCTGTGCGCCTCCCCAGTGCAGTGTGGCCCTGGCGACGGGCGAAGCAGAAAATGCTTCCGCCGCATCTGCGACGCTTTCGCTCAAAGACTTGGGCTACAACCTGATCGACCGCGAGCGGTTCGCTTTCGACTACGACTCTGCCGTCACTTTCCTGGGCGAGAAGAAGCTTCTCTTCACTTTCAATCCTCACATATTGGTGCCCCGCAACAGCGCGGAAGCCAAATTCTCCAAACTCCGTATCATCCGCGCGGTTCTGATTGATATCGCCACCAAGAATGTGCAGAAGACCGTGGATTGGAAAGTGCCTGACGACGGGCAATATTTGTGGAGTATCGGACGCGACCGCGTGTTGGTGCACGTGGGTCGGGAATTGCGCATCTACGGTCCTGACTTGCGAGTGGAACAACGGGTTGCGCTCGGCGGGCCGCTTGCTTTCGTCCGGACATCGCCTTCGGCTTCTTACTTCGCGGTTGGTGTTACTCAGGAAAGACATAGTGAAGCGGTGCATCGGGAGTTGCTGGACGCGGAAGCCCGCGAACCCGAAGAAGACGTCGAAGTGAAAGTCCTGGACGCGAACCTCCGCACCCTGGCCACAACCGTTCACTCATCGCGCGCCGTGCCTCCGGTGTTCTCCGACAAGGGCGAAATCCGTACTCAAAAGATCCGCAAGAATCGCTGGCGCATCTCTGAAGCCACGTGGGATTCCCAGCAACGCAACATCGCGGAACTGAATTCGACGTGCTCACCCCGTATCACGACTCTGCTTCCAGATTTATTGTTTGTGATTGGCTGCGATCTTCAGGCGTCCGGAAAGTGGTACCGGGTACTGCGTTCCAATGGGAAGCCCGTACTGAAGGGGTGGTCGAACTCCGCTGAATTGGAGCAACGCGTCAGCGGTGCAGACGCCGGCAACTCCTTTACAGTCGGCGTCGCAGTGGCAGTGAAGTCGATCAATGCCACCTACCCTTTTAGGATCGGCGACATCGCCGCCGAGCGCATCGCCGTTTATCGCGCTGAAAATGGCGGACGAATTTTCTCGCTGAACGTAACGTCGCCCATCCCAACGGTCCAGTCCTTCATGCTCTCGCCCAACGGGCAGCAGTTAGCAGTGTTGCAGGGAGACCAAATAGCGCTTTACCCGATGAACGCGTCTGCGCAACACTGATGGAGTCTTAACTGGCGAGGCCCAGTGAAATGACTGTTGAAAAAATCGCCATGCACTCATCGCTCCCTCGAAACGGGCTTTGAGTGTAATCGCCCGATTGCGACAGTTCACTTCCGGTTTCCCGTTATCCGAAGGAAATAAGCCTGCGAAAACAAGACCTTGGGGGGGGACCGTGCGAAATGGTGACACCGGACCTGCCCGCGCTCGGTTGCACGCGTCGCCAGGCCGACTCTATTTGTACTTCGAGTGCTCGTGCGTCGGCGTCGCAGGTTTTAGCGCGTTAGAGGCTGAGCGCACATCGTCGTTTGTGAACACCGCAAAAAGGAACGGCTGTGATTCCAGGAAATGAGCCAGGTCACGCAACGTCAGACCAAGAGACGACAGCCGGTCCTCATCGACGAAGATCTGGCCGTTTTCCGGTTCGAAGGACGTAATCAGCTGCTTCGCCTCTGGATCAAACTTCTCGTGCAACAGGTCTACGATCGATGGTGCAAAGTGCCGGCGATCCGGCGACGATGGTTCCGATGGCATGCCATGGTCCGCGGTCACCACAAGGAGATAGTCATTACCAACCTTTGCTTCTAACACAGTCAGCATCCGCTTTAACTGACGATCCATCTCGGCGAGCGTGACGCGCAGCTCGTCTGAATCCGGACCGTACTTGTGGCCCACGAAATCCGCGGCTTTGTAGTTCAGCAGAATGAGATCTGGAACGTTGTCTTGGCCCACTGGCTCTCGCTCAATCATCGCGGCCATCGCATCGGCTTCGAATGCTGGAAACAGAGCCGAATATCGCACCGCCTCGGTCGAGTCGATTTTGTGATGCATCCACTCCCCGCTCGCCGGCCACAGTGTTTTCGCATTGCGATCCTTCAGATATGCTGGCAGCCGGAAACAGTTGGGGTTTGTGGTCCAGTTGCCCGTCGCCTGATCGTAGCTTGCGAGAACAACTGGCGCTCCATTCAACTGACACGTTCCATGCCCTGCGAGCGGCGTCGCCGCTCGGTCGATGCTTCCCTGTGCCAATATGATCGCGCGACCAGCCGCCGCCACCTGCCAGACGTCAGCCAGCGTCAACGCCATCAGGTCTTGCGGCGTTCCTCCCGCGAAAAAGTCGTGGCGTCGCCGCTGCGTGCGCTCGTACACGCTGACCCCTGTGATTCCGTGCACGCCAGGATCGGCCCCGGTCGAGAGCGTCGAGTGCCCAACGGCTGTGTTGGTTGGAAGAAAGTTAACCCGCGCCTGAGTGAACCAGGCACTACGCTGACGCAGGGCGGTGAGCGTTGGCATGGACGCTGCGTAGCGATCGAAGTAATCCCGGCGCATGCCGTCCAAGACCAGCAACATGACCACTCGTGGTCGAGCCAACCCCGTGCGTAAAACCGGTAATACACGGCCTGTCGTCGTGGGAGGCATCTGCACGCCAAGCGCAGCCGCAAGGGTTGGCGCAACGTCCTGCTGCACGGCCGGGGTCGAGTACCTTCCCGCTTTTACCGCGGGGCCCGCAAACATCAGCGGAATCGCCACGTCATACGTCCACGGCGAACCGTGCATGTACGCCACGTCAGCCCGCGTGATGAAGTCGCCTTCGCGCGGCACAATCAGGAGTTGGCCGGTTCGTCCCGGGAAGTATGCCCGAGCAAACATTTCCAAGAAGCGCTGTCGCGTCGCACGGGTGGTTACATCGGCTGGTGCTGCATGCTGGATCCGAGGTGCAGCGCTCCCAATAGATCGCTTGACCTGCTGGCTCGATACCGTCCAAGTCATCGCGACTAGCGTCAGGGTGGTAGCGATCCGCGCTACTTTGCGCATGCGAGCACTCTTGGCTGATTACAGATTGTTAAGCTCCGCGGCGATCTTAGTTCCGTCAACAAGGATCGTGCAAGCACCATGTAACGGGCATGTACTAAGGACGCTGGTCGTCTCCCGCCGCCGCATTCCGGGCGATCGTCGGCAAACAGGAAGTAAATCGCCAACTGGCAGGCAAACTCCTCAGTTGGCGTAACCTCCCTAATTACACTCACTCACACGAATCGGCACGCACGTTCTCAATGAATGAGTGCCCAGATTTTCGAAAGTTCCGCCCGCCGTCGTCTGGCCCATATGACCAATATTGATCAGTTTGGTGTGCTGGAATGTGGGACCATCGTGGAGGAATCCGTGGAGGTTGATTATGACGCTGACAATCGTGGCAGTGATCTTCGGAGCTTTCGCTATGGGTCTGATCGTCCTCCTGATCTACAAGAGCACACTCACGATGCACAGGGATGACCAGTTGTTTCTGGATGACGCGAGTTCCCACATGCACGAGGAGCAGACGGAATTGTTTGCCAAGCTCAACCGGCTTACCACCCCGATGCGCGTGTTCAGCATTGGGTCTGGGGTATTTCTGATGGTGTTCGCGGCGATGTGGTTCTACCAGAAGCTGAACGCGGTTCGGTAAGTTGACTTCCGGTTTGGCCGTCACTCGTACGGGGTCGGAGAACAGTTAGTGAGCAGCGCTGAGGACCACTGGCTCATTGAAGTTTGATCGCAGCCGCCTTGGCGATGCGCGCTGCGTTTTCACTCTCGCTCACCACAAAGCGAGCGAACTCAGGCTGTGTCATGCTCATGGGATCGCCCCCATGCTTGACAAGCCAATCGCGCAAATCTGACGTTGCCAACGCACGTGCGATGTCCTTCGCTAGTTTGTCCACTACTCCGGCAGGGGTGCCGGCGGGCACCCATACTCCATACCAAATCGGGTAGTCGAAACCAGCGATGCCAGTCTCCGCGATGGTCGGCACGTCCGGTAGCAAGGATGAGCGCTTCTTAGTGGTCACGCCTAGTGCTCGGAGCCTGCCTGCACGGATACCGGCTAAAGCGAGCTGAATGGGCGCCATCATATAAGTGGTACGCCCTGCGATCGCGTTGGCAATCACATCAGTGATCGCGTCGCCCGGACGCGGGGGCACATGTACCGCCTCAATACCAGCCTGTAAATTGAATTTCACAAGCCCCAAGTGCGTACCAGTGCCGATTCCCGTCGAGCCGAACTTCAGCCCACCTGGGTTTACTTTCGCTGCTGCAATAAGCTCACGCACACTGGTGATGCCGGACGACCTGCCTGAGACCAGCACATAAGGCTGACTGGTCAGCGGAGCGACGGCGATGAAATCTTTCAACGGGTCATACGGCAGGTTCTTCACGAGCACGGCGCTGTATGCCTGAGCGCTGGTGTTCACGAGCAACGTGTAACCGTCGGCCGGCGATTTCGCGACTAGGGCTGGGGCCGCTGTGCTTCCTGCGCCGGGATGGTTCTCGACGGTTACGGGCTGACCCCACAGCTGTGAGAGCTTTGGGCTAACGGCGCGTGCAATCACGTCAGGCCCACCGCCAGCCCCGAACGGCTCGATCACGCGCACCGGCTTCGTGGGATAGTCCTGCGCGAACGTCACGCCGCTCGTGATGGAAAGCAGGAGCAGCAACAGGAATCTCATGTGGCCCCCTCGCCTCCTACAAGTCGCCACTTTCGAGACGGCATAGCGTGCGACATTGTAGTCCCGAGTGGATAACTGTCGCAAAATCGCCATCTCTAACAATGTCGGCGGTGTCAAGACGTTTTCAAGCACACACGGCGGCCGCGCCGCGCCGAGCACCATTTCGCTCTGGTTTAGATTTGCCAGGCCAACCTAGGGCGCGCTTCGAATCATTGAGGTTAAATTGGCTTCACAACTTGAGAGATCTGCCTGCCTCTATTCCTTCCGAGTGACTCGAAGCAGAACAGCGACGCCTCCGCCGAGCAGCAGAGTTCCGAACACGAACCATTTCACGATGGGCAGGCTCGCCACACCCATGACCAGAAAGCCCACGGCCACAATCAGGCCCGCAACACCGGCGTCTACCTGCATTACGCGCCATGGGCCGGGATGCCGACTCGCGTCATGGTCCTTCATGGACTAAATTCTCCCACCAGTTCAGCCCAAAAGCTGCGCGTGGTAGCTCGCCAAAACTCTGTTGACCGTCACCCTCGCCGCCTTAGATCGAGTCCTTCCGGTCCCCCCGCGTCTGCACATAAACCAGCGCGAAGTCCGACCCTTTGCCACCGTCCTGCGGCGCCACTGAGACGATGTGCTGGTTGTCCTCCGTGCCCACTTTCAATTCGACCGTCGGACCGCCGTCTTCTTCACAGGTCAGCTTGTTGTCGCCGCCCTTCTTGTGATTCATTTCGACGTTCGGACCGTCTTTGTGTTTCTTGGTGTGGCACTCCAGGACGCCGCCGTACTTTTTCAGCTGGTCGCGATAGTACGAGATCACTTTCTCGGGCGGATCGTCGCTCAGGAATTCAGCCACCACCACCTTTAAGCCGAAATATTCCGAGGAGATGTTGACGTTAGCCTGTCCGCCGTTGCCGCTGGAGCTCTTTGGCTTTTCGTGTGCACCGGGATAAATCGATAGGCCGGTGTCGCGCGCGTTCGCATCCTTGTTGACCTGGATGCCGCCCAGTGGCGTCTGGATGTCGACGTTCTTGTCCTCGCCGTTTTCCGACTTGCTGACGTGAATCTTGCAGGCGGTAAGAGCCGTCATCAGCGCTGCCGCCAGAGCGGTTGCGAACACGATGCCGGCTACTCTTCTAATGATTGTTAGCATGCTGCGAATCTCCTTGCGCGAAGCGGTCCATGCCCGCGCCGCGCTGCGCCACGTTCGGAATCGTGACCGGCAGATGACCGCGGATCGGAATCTCGCCGAACAGCGCTTTGACTGCGCTGGCCTCCGAAATAGTTTCGTTCGAAAACGTGCATAGGTAATTGTCGATCTTCGGAAAATCTGCGAGCACGTAGGGACTGCCCATGGCGACCACCGTGGTCTTGGCAGCCCCGTGCTCAAGCACCAGGTTCAATATCGTTCCCGTGGCATCGGCCACCGCGACCCCATTTTTCATGCTTCCCGGCGTCGGCGTGGCGTAGACCGCCGCCACAACCGCCTCAGCCTGGTCCACTGCTTTCAGAATCCCTTCCCTCATGCCTTCGGCGACCCTGGGATCGACGAACATCACGTTTGCGTCAGGCACACGCGCGCGCACTTGCCGGTCGAATGTCCGGCCTGCGGCCATCCGCACGTCTTCGGAGAACACAATCACAACCAGACGGTTGAGTGTCTCCACTGTTGACATATACGGAAGGCCGCCCGCCACGGTTCCCCGGGCTTTCAGGGGCAGAATCTTGCCGTTGTCGCGGATCAAGGCGACCGCATCGTCGGCAACCTGTTGTCCGCTCAGCATGTTCTGTGGCTTACCGACTTCCTTCCCTACGTTGGCCACGTCTACCAGCTTGGCCTTGTTCAGTCCTAAGGAGGCCTTGGCCTTGAGCAGCTTCAGCACCGAAGCATCCAGACGCGCCTGCGGGATCTCGCCGCTCTCGACCGCTTTGAGCATGGCGCGGTAGGAAGCGTCGAGGTCGGCAGGGATGAGCAGCATGTCGTTCCCGGCCTTGAAGGCTTCGACGGCGGCGCGGCCCACGTCCTGCGAGTACAGCCGCGTAAGGCCAGCCATGTCGAGCGCGTCGGTGGTCACAATCCCGTTGAACTTCATCTGGGTCTTGAGCAGATCGGTCACCACGCGCGACGAAGTGGTCGTCACGCGGTTCGGATCCGGTTCGAGTGCGGGCACGCTCACGTGCGCCACCATGATGGTATCGACGCCCGCGTCAATTGCTTTCTGGAAAGGCGGCAGTTCGATGGACTGCAGGTGCGCCATGTCGCCATTCACGCGCGCCACGCCCAGGTGTGAATCGGTGGCTGTGTCGCCATGCCCGGGAAAGTGTTTTGCGGTCGTAAGCATCCCGCCTTCATGTGCACCCTTGATGTAGGCCGCGACCATGAGCCCCACCGCCTGCGGGTCCTCGCCGAACGACCGCGTGTTGATGACCGGGTTGACCGGATTGGAATTCACGTCGGCCACGGGAAAGAAGTTCCAGTGGATGCCGATGGCGCGCGCTTCCTGCGCCGTGATGCGGCCGAAATTTTCTGCGTAGTCCGACTTCCCCGCGGCGCCAAAGGCCATGGCGCTCGGGAAGATGGTTGGACCATTCAGCCGAATGGTCAGGCCGCGCTCGAAATCGGCGGCAAACAGCAACGGCAGTTTCGATTCTTCCTGCAGGTGGTTCAGCATCATGGCCGCTTCGTAGGGCTCACTTTTGATGAGGAAGGGGCCGTCCACCGGCACCGTCATCGCAAAGCCGCCCACGTGATACTTGTTCATGGTGTCGCGCAGCTGGGCGAAGATTTCGCTGTCGTTATTGAGGAATTGCGCGCGCGCCCACACCATGAACAGCTGGCCGACTTTCTCTTCCGTCGACAGCTTGTGCAGCGTCTTCTCCGCCCACTTCTCGCCATCGTGATCGAGCCGGCTGGGGCCGGGCTTCTGGTATTTCTCTTTAGCGAATGCAGAAGTCATGAGAAGAAGCAGCAGGGACGCAATGAACAAACGCATAGGCAGACGATAGCAGAAAGGCAAGAGCAGGTCACAGGTGTCAGGTCACGGGTGACAGGTCACAGGTGACGGCGACAGGCCTTGCCACCACGTACCGCGGGTGCCCGATATTTGCGCGTTCTGTGCGCAAGCGTGGGATTCCACGGCCGACGTGGTCTATATTTTCCCGAGACTTACCACGATACGACAAATTGATAGCACAAACGCAGCGAGTGCTAGAGCCGCGAAGCGGCGGCATAGGTTAGCCCAGCACGTAAGTGCTGGGTAGCAGCCCGACAATGAGCGAGCCCCGGAGGGGCGGCACACCGCGTAGCGGGCGTAAGCCCGCGAGCTGCACGCAATCACTTCCTCACCATCGCAATTGCACACTCCTGCACGTCTGGTTCATCCCCAAACCCTACAATCCACTCTACCCCGCTCTCCCGCCGAAACCAGGTCATTTGCCGCTTGGCATAGTTTCGATGCGCCTGCGCCGCCGCTACAATCGCCTCGTCGTGGCTCAACTCCCCGCGCAACAATTGCACGGCCTGTTTGTATCCCAATGCCGCCAGAGGCCGTGCGGCCTCTCCATACTTCGCGAGCAATACCTTCGTCTCCTCCACCAACCCCGCCTCAAACATCCGCCGAGCCCGCGCATTGATGCGCGCGTACAACGCCTCGCGCTCCGGAAGCAATCCGACCTTCCGAATGCGAAATCCCTGCAGTGCGTCGCGTCCCTCGCTCCACATCTCGCTCATCTGCCGTCGCGAGCCCAGGCAGACTTCGATGGCGCGAATCAGCTTCGGCGTGTCGTTCGGATGAATCGCCGCGGCCGCCGTTCTATCCAGAAGCCGCAGAATCCGGTGAAGATAATCAGACCCTTTCTTCGCCGACCGCTCGCGCAATCGCTCGCGCAATTCTTCGGAACGCTGTGGGCCGGGGAACAATCCGTCGAGCAGTGCGCGTAAGTAAAGGCCCGTGCCGCCGACCACGATGGGCACATGCCCGCGCGACTTGATCTCGCCAAGAGCTTCGCGCGCCTGCCGCGCATACTCGCCCGCAGTGATGTAGCCGGTGGGTTCCACTATGTCGAGGAAATGGTGGGGAGCCTGCGCGCGCTCCTCGGCCGTCGGCTTGGCGGTGCCGATCTCGAACTCGCGATATATCGCGACCGAGTCGCAGTTAACGATTTCGCCCTGCAGTCCGCGAGCGACGGCGAGAGACAGAGCGGTCTTGCCGCTGGCAGTAGGACCTAAGATGGCGACCAGTAACGGGTCGGCAACGCTCAGCGAAGACTCCAATGGATCGCGTACCAGTAGCGGACGAGCGTAATGGTCAACAGCGTCGCCGCCACGATAAGCAGTCCAGTGGTCTCTAACGCGTAGACGTGATGCCGGTTCCGACTGTGAGCAGTCTTATCCATGGGGGAGTCGATGCGCATTATTGTAGCGCCGCACTGCCCCCAAGTGAACCCACAAATTTACGATATGAATGCGCCGGCGTAATCAGGGTAACTGGCTTAGGCGGGCGAAATCGAGAGCAACCTGGCTGGCAACGCCGGGTATACACACGAGCACGTAACCCTCTGCGTCCTCTGCGGGCACTCCCCTGCGCTCTCTGCGTTTTAAGATTCTGCCGGCCGATAGGTCGGCAAATGTGATGGGGATCACGCTTTGACGTGACAAGCAAAAAGCGCCGGAGACTTGGTAACCGTCGTATTGTCAATGAGTTCACGGTGCTCCGTGGCATTTCTATAAGCTATACACGAGGTCAACATATTTCCACAGTGTTCCACGTGGAACACATCGCCACTTGGTAAACTACCGCGTCGTGCCGTCAGACCGGACCAGCATCGCACGCTTCGGATTGTTCGAGGTCGATCTTGTCTCGGGCGAGTTGCGCAAGGAAGGCACGCGCGTGCGCCTGCAGGAGCAACCCTTCCGCGTGCTCGCGATGCTGCTCGAACGTCCGGGTGAGATGGTGACTCGCGAAGAGATGCGCAGCCGGCTGTGGCCGGGTGACACGTTCGTTGACTTCGATCACGGAGTCAACACAGCCGTTAACAAATTGCGCGAGTCGCTGGGCGATGCGGCCGCGAATCCTCGTTTCGTGCAAACCGTGGCGCGGCGCGGCTACCGCTTTATCGCGCCCGTGCAGCGGAACGGCACGGGACTGGCGGGCGATACCCTTGCGCCCACCGCGGCGCCTACGGGTGCGGTCTCCACGAGTAAAGTCTCTGCGGCCTCTGCCGAGACTCTGCATCCCGAACTCGAAGTGCCAGTTCCGCGAAGAGGATTGACACGCGGGCTGTTCATCCTGATCCAGGTGATGTACCTCATCTTCTATGTGGTGGCTTTGTTTCGCTGGCAAGCTGTGCAGCGCATCGCGGATAACTTCCTGCCGGGATGGGGCGCGCTTGCGATCGCGATCGCTGTGTTGGTGACGGCGGGCGTGGGGATTCCGCTGCGCTGTTATCTGATTTCGGGCGCGGCCTTCGATCATCGCCGCCTTGGCGAAAAATTTGAGCGGCTGTTTCCGGCGATCCTGGCGCTGGATGAGCTGTGGGCGATCGCACCCTTTCTTCTGGCGGAAAAGATTGGATTCGGACCCGCCTTCGCCGCTACGGCAGGGCTGTTGTACCTGCCGTTCTCGGAGAGGAGCCTGGTGAGGATGGCGTATCCGGAGACGGAGTAGCGCCGCGCACGCCTCGCTCCCACAAGCCAGCTGGAAAGTTGGGAACTTAGGTTACGTCGGTTGCGTATCTGCGTCTGAGACCTGGGAGAGGTGTGCGGATTCTCCGGCTCGCACCTTGATCGCGCAGGTCTAAAATCCCACGGTCCATGCAGTTATGGGATCCCACCCTAGCGCAAAGAGCGCGCTAGGATGGGGCACCCGCGCACCCTCGGTCGGATGAGTGTCACGGGAAGAATTTCAGGAGCGTCCTATGCGGCGATTTGGTTGGATGATTACGGCGTTGTTGTTCTTGTCAGCGGCGGCTTCGGCTGAGGAATGGAACAAGAGTTTCCCGATCACGGGCACGGCGGAACTGCGGGTGGAGACTTCGGATGCGCAGATCCATGTCGACACCTGGGACGCAAAGAAGATCGATGCGCACATCACGTCGACCAAATGGGGCTTCGGGCAAGGCGGGATCGAGGTGAAAGATCACCAGAGCGGCGACTCAGTGGAACTGGAGGTGCGGTTCCCGCATGGCATTCATGTGATGAGCGTCGGGAACCGTCACACCATCATTGAGATTCACATGCCGCGCGAGGGCAAGGTGCGCCTCCACACGGGCGATGGCGAGATCCAGTTGCGCGATATGAAGGGCCAGATGGACCTGGAGAGCGGCGACGGCCGGCTGGAGGTAGAGGGCGTGGACGGCACGCTGCGCGCGCATTCCGGGGACGGGCATGTGCGGGTACGCGGGCGGTTCGACAACCTGGACATCAGCACCAGCGACGGGCGCATCGAGGCCGAGGCCTTGAATGGCTCGTCGATCGGCAAGGGCTGGAATCTTTCGACGGGAGACGGCGGAGTCACGGTGATGATCCCGGAAAATCTTGCAGCGGACCTTTCGGTGCATACCGGAGACGGGCACATCACGCTGGATGTGCCGGTGGCGGTCGAGGGCAGGTACGAGTCCAACAACATTCACGGAAAGCTGAATGGCGGTGGAGGATTGTTGAGCATCAAGACCGGAGATGGGTCGGTGCGGTTAGGGAAGTCTTAGGAACGTCATTGGTCATTGGTCGTTGGTGAAAATCCCGCGCTGCAATCTGTGGTGGATCCCACCCTAGCGCAAAGGGGCGCGCTAGGATGGGGCACCCGGCCGCTACGTAGCTAGCGACTGACGACCGGCGACGGAGGACTAGTATCTCCTCCCGTTGAATGCCGATTCGTACCCGGCGCGGTAACCGTCGGTGTATTCGGCCTTGTAGGCGTTCTTGTCGCCATACTCCCGCACGTAGCCGTTGTCGCGTCCGCCGAAACGGGCGCGCGGGTTCGGATTGAATGGCTTGTTCTGGTATTGATCTTCGCGGGCCATCGTGCCTCCGTCCTGGTAGCCGGTGTTGTAGCCGGCGCGACTGTCATAGCGCTCGTGCCCGCCGTAGTAGCTATCACCGCGGTAGCCGTTATCGCGGTACCGGTAGTCGTCCCGATCGCGCCGCTCTGGACGCTCGCTGATGAAGCCTGAGCGGAAGCCGTCGGCGTAGCCTTGCTGGTAGCCGTTCTGGAAGGTGTTCACCGGGCCCATCCAGTTCTTGTAACCGCGCGTGGCCTGACGCCAATCGGGTGTGTGGTAGTCGTAGGGATCGTTCTCGCGGCCTTCGTGGCGCCCGCGTTTCTCGCCATCGCGGAACCCGCTGTCGTAGCCGTATTGCCGCGTCTGCGACACGTTCGCTCCGCGGTAGTGGTAGTCGTCCCAATCCTGTGCCAGCGCGAACGTGCCCAGCGCCAGTACTGCCGAAACCGCCAGACTTGCCATCCTCATTTGTCGCCGCATACTCACCTCCGTCACCGGGGGACGTGTTCGGTGTTCTGTTGAGGTGGGATGCATGGGTGTCCTCGCATGATGCCTGAAGAAGACTTGCCAAATCCTGTATGAAAAATAGAGCGGACATCTGCAACACCAATGTTTATGCGGGTCCGCAACTTTTTGAGTGGCGCGGGGTTGGCGTAGCCAGCGCTCGAGTTGCATGGCAACACCCATCCAAGGCGGCGAGTTTCGATCGAATTTCTCATTCCCATTTCAACTGTTGCCCGCGTCTTTGGCAGCAGCTTCGGCGCCGATCCAGCCAGGTACTCTGCTACACTTTTTACTTCACTTAAAAAATAAGGGGCGTTGCCGCCTATGCAGATCAAGCAGGTCGGCGTGGTTGGTGCGGGCACGATGGGCAACGGCATCGCGCACGTGTTCGCTCGCGCCGGATATGCGGTGACTCTCTACGACGTCGAGCAGCGTTTTCTCGACCGCGCCCTGGAAACAATTTCCAAAAACCTGAGCCGTGAGACTTCCAAGGGAAAAATTACCGCCGAGCAGGAGGCCTCTGCCCGCGCCCGCATCACGCCGGCTGTGGATCTCGGTAAACTGAGCAACAGCGACTTTCTCATCGAAGCGGCCACGGAGAAGTTCGAGATCAAGAGCGAGATTTTTCGCGATCTCGACCGCATGGCGCGGCCCGAAGTGATTCTCGCCTCCAACACTTCTTCCATCTCGATCACAAAACTCGCCGCACTGACCAAGCGTCCAGCGCAGGTGATCGGGATGCACTTCTTCAATCCCGTACCGGTGATGAAGCTGGTCGAGATCATTCGCGGGCTGGCTACTTCGCAGGCGACTTTCGATACGGTGCGCGAACTAGCCGTCGCTCTCGACAAGACTCCCGTGGAGGTCAACGACGCGCCCGGCTTTGTCTCGAACCGCGTCCTGATGCCGCTGCTCAATGAGGCGATGTACGCCGTGATGGAGGGCGTCGCCACGCCCGAGGCCGTCGACGAAGTGTTCAAGCTGGGCATGGCGCATCCTATGGGACCGCTGACGCTGGCGGACTTCATCGGACTTGATGTCTGTCTCGATATCATGCGCGTTTTGCAGTCGGGGCTGGGCGATCCGAAGTATCGGCCGTGTCCGCTGTTGATCAAAATGGTGGATGCGGGCTGGCTGGGGCGCAAGAGCGGCCGCGGCTTTTACAATTACTAGTTCGCGCACGAGTTTGGAATTTTGATGTGACCGGGAAAGGATTGGCAACAGCGAAGCAATGACCACCGCATGGGGACAGGTTCTACCCGAAGAGGACGATGCTCGTAGAAAGAGCGATACGGGCTTCTACGTGTTCGCCGTATTTGCGGGAGTGTTTGCCGGCTGGGTCGACATCAAGGTGGGTGACCTGCTCTTCACGGCCCTGCTGGTGCTCGCGCCCTGCATGCTGCTGGGGATGATGCGTCCGGCTCGAGCCTGGCGCTGGGTGGCGATTGTCGCCGTGTGCGTGCCGGTTGCCGAGGTGATCGGCTACCTCGTCCTGAAGCAGAAGATGGATCGTGCCCAGGTTTACGAATCCTTTTTAGCGTTCCTGCCGGGGTTCGCAGGGTCCTATGGCGGCGCGATGTTGCGGCAGGCGGTCACGAACGTCTTCGGCGACAAGTGAAGGCTGCGCACGAAGGTCTCAGCTAGCAAGAAAGTTACTCCCTGATCCACAGGTTTCAAGGGTATCCTGCGAGCGTATGAGTGTATCGGTCTCGGTGCTGGCCAGCGGCAGCCGCGGGAACTGTGCCCTGGTGCAGACGCCGACCACCCGCATCCTGGTGGATGTGGGCATTTCGTGCCGCGAGACCTTCCGGCGCATGAAGGCGCTCGGAGAAGATCCGCGCTCCATTTCCGCCATCGTCATCACCCACGAGCACTCGGACCACGTCTACGGATTGCAGGTTCTCGCCCGAAAACTGAAGCTTCCCGTGTTTATGACCGGGGCCACGCACCAGACCTGGGCGCGTGCCCTGCGCGATGAGAACGGTGTCCGCCCCACGCTGGAGCGGCTGGAGATTTTTGCGGCGGGCAAGAGTTTTCAGATTGGCGACATCGCGGTCACGCCTTTCACGATTCCACATGACGCGGCCGATCCAGTGGGCTTCACCTTCCGCGCCGAAGGCGTCAAGGTTGGCATTGCCACCGATCTCGGATATATCCCGGCCAGCGTGCGCGATCATTTGCGACGTTGTGAAGTGCTGGTCCTGGAGTCGAACCACGACGTCGAAATGCTGCGCGTGGGCCCGTATCCCTGGTCAGTGAAGCAGCGGGTGATGAGCCGGGTTGGGCACCTCTCCAATGACGCACTCGCGCAATTCTTCAGCAACGACTATGATGGGGAAGCGGCATATGTGGTTTTGGCGCATCTTTCCGAGCACAATAACCATCCCGAACTTGCGCGGAAAGCAGCGGAAAAAGCCTTGGGGCCACGCCGAACTTTGCTTCTCAACCGCGTGATGCTGGCTTCCCAAACCGAACCTTTGGAGCCGATCCGGCTGTAGAGATTTGAGTATGAGCCAGTGTGTCGACCCTCTCGTAGGCAAGATTCTGGCCGGCTGGCGTTACGACATTTCCGGTCTTGCGCCCGAGATGCGCGAGGACTACGAGCATCACCTCTCCGCCTGCGAACACTGCCGCAGCCGCCAGAAAATCCACCGCATTATCGACGTATCGCTGATCGTGCTGGCCTCGGTTTCGGCCGGAGTGTTCCTGCTGGCGTTTGGCGTCATTCGCCACTTCGGGCCGCGGCATGCCCTGCTGCTTGAGGTCGCTGCCCTCGCGGGATTCGCGTTGTCAGCCTTGCTCTGGCTGATTGTGGCTGTGGCCACGCCCGCACCGACGACGATGGTCGATGTTGCACGCATGGGCGCACGGCGCGTACACGATCGCCTGCCGGCGGAAATCCGCGAACGTTTGCCGGAAGACCTGCGCCTGAAGATCACGGGCTCGTAGGCTCTAGGCGTTTTTTGTCCTGCCGAAGACGTCACCGATGTCCCGTTCGTGCATCTATGAGGAAAGGCATGAAGCTCTGCGCAAGGATCGCCGCCGTTGTTCTCGTCATTGTTGGAATGACGAGCGCTCTGACCGCGCAATTGTCTTTCGCCTCGAACCCGCACGTAAAACCTGCTGGATGCCACCAGCACGGAAAGCAATCTCCCGTTCCCCAGCGCACCGACTACAAATGCTGCATCGCGGGACATGAAGCGGCCCTTCCGCGTTCTGCGGCCATCGTCCAGGTGGTCTGGGAGACCGGGGTTGTAATCCCGTTGGCCACGCCGGTTCTCTCTGAGACATTGGCTCCCCTCATTTCTGAAGCAGCCAATCCGCCAGACCTGTCGAATCGCAACCTACCTCTTCGCGTCTAGTCGCATCCCCTCGCAAAGGTTCGTCCGCCTGCGATTGTGGGCGGACTAACGAAACACAATTCAACTGTAGTGTCCCATTTCGGAGAACTTCAGGGTGCGAAGTAGATTCTTGTGCGCAGTGCTTTGGGCGTGGGCATTCGGGACAGCGAACTCGTGTCTCATGGCACAAGACGCGGGCCACGACATGCCGGCACACAGCCAGACCGGTCACGACATGCAAAGCATGCCGGGGATGCAGATGGCCGACGAAACTCCCGACTGGCTGCCCTCGCCGCATGCGGGAGCGGGAACCGCATGGGAGCCTGCTTCCGTGCCGGCGCACATGTGGATGACGCACCGCGGGCAGTGGGACCTGATGGCGCACGGCGTCGTCTTCCTCACCTACAACCAGCAAGGCGGGCCGCGCGGGGCCGGCAAGGCGGAGTCGGTGAACTGGCTGATGTTTATGGAGCAGCACAAGGCCGGCAAAGGCACGCTGCTGCTGCGGCAAATGTTCTCGGCCGAATCTCTGACCTCCCCTCATCCGGGATTTCCAGAAATCTTCCAGACGGGCGAGACCTATCACGGCCAGCCCCTGGTGGATCATCAGCATCCGCACAATGTCTTCGCCGAGCTTTCCGCGCTTTACTCGTTGCCGCTGACCCGCCGTGTCTCCTGGTTCCTCTATGGCGGACCATCGGCACAGCCCGCCCTTGGCCCGGTCGCATACATTCATCGCACCTCGGCTTCGGAACTGCCGGCAGCTCCCCTGAGTCATCACCTGCAGGATTCGACGCACACCAGTTTTGGGGTGGTCACAACGGGGCTGGTCGTTGATCGCCTCAAGCTGGAGGGTTCGGTGTTCAACGGCCGCGAACCGAACGAAGAGCGTTGGAGCATTCAGCTGGCGGCGCTTGATTCGTGGTCAGTGCGCGCCAGCGTCGCAGTCTCGCGCAACTGGACAGCGCAATACAGCTACGGGCGCCTGATTCATCCCGAGGCACTGGAGCCGGGCGACGAGAAGCGCCAGGGCGCATCGATCGAATACAACCTTCCTTTTGCAGAAGGCAACTGGGCGACCACCGCGGTGTGGGGACGGAAGCATAAAGATGATACCGGCGTGAACCTGAACAGCTATCTGCTTGAGTCGACGGTGAACTTCAAGCGCAGCAACTATGCCTATACGCGCCTTGAACTGGTCGATAAAGACGAACTCTTTCCGGAAGCGCCTGTTCACCCGGCCTACCGCATCGGCGGCTACACGTTCGGCGGCGTGCGCGACTTGTGGCAGAATCGGTCCTGGCAGTTTGGGCTGGGCGCCGATATCACGGTATACAGCAAGCCGCCAGTTCTCGACGCTGCCTACGGGTCCAACCCCGTTTCATTCCGGGTGTTCCTGCGGCTGCGCCCGGGTTTGATGCAACATCATCAGTGACGGTCGACGACTGCGGATGGAAAACGCTACAGGGAGTGTAAACAGTCTGTAAAGAACTGTTACCAAGCGCGGCACCAGCGTAAAAATTTCACACGGAGCCGAGAACATGGTGCAGAATGAGCGAACCAGTGGAAAATGCGATCAAGATCGTCCGCCTCATCCAGATCGCAATGTTGCTGAGCGTCGGGATGTTTGTGGTGGTGGGAGAGATGGTCGGCCCGATTCCGCGACTCAGCAATCCAACCCTGTTCTATGCGTTGTCGCTCGCGACCATCACCATCGTGGGCGTGATCCTCGTAGTGCGTCGTACCTTGGTGCTGCAGTCGGCGGTCACGCTGGCTGCCCGCCCGAACGACGTGGCCACACTCAACCGCTGGCGCGCCGGATACGTGATGACTTACGCGCTCTCCGAAGCGATCGCGATGTTCGGCCTGGTACTGCAACTGATCGGATTTACCTTGTCGCAAGTGGCCTCCTTCTACATCGCCGGGTTCATTCTGCTCCTGTTCTTCGGGCCGCGCCGCCCGGTCACCGCCGAAGCGTAGCTTCTCCTCGACAATTCCCTTAAGATTCTGACAGGAGCGAAACTTGTCGATCAATGAGCCGGAAGAACTGGAAGCTTTGCGCGCTGCCGGAGCCGTGGTGCGCCGCGTGCTGGAAGCCATGAAGCGCGAAGTGCGTCCTGGAATCACGACCGCCGAACTGGATGCGATTGGCGCCGGGGTCATGGAGCAGAACGGCGCGCGTTCGGCGCCCGCGACCGTGTACCAATTCCCCGGATCGAACTGCATTAGCTTGAACGATGAAGCGGTTCATGGTGTACCCGGTAACCGCGCTCTGTGCGCGGGCGATCTGCTGAAGCTAGATGTCACCATCGAGAAGAACGGCTTCATGGCCGACGCGGCCGAAACCGTCGCCGTTGGGGAAGTCACGCCGGAAGCGCGCCGCCTGATGGCGTGCGCCCGTCGCGCGTTCGAGAAAGCGATGCTGGTGGCGCGTGCGGGCTTTCGCGTCTCGGAAATCGGCCGCGCCGTGGAACGCGAAGTTCGCCGCGAGGGTTTCTCAGTGATTCGCGAACTGGGTGGTCACGGCATTGGACGCACGATTCACGAACAACCCCGTATCCCCAACTACCCGGACCCCGAGGCTCGCCAGATTCTGACCGAAGGCCTGGTGATCGCCGTGGAGCCTATCATCGCCGCAGGTTCGGGGCGAGCGATCCTCGCCGAAGATGGCTGGACGATGAAAACCGCGGACCGCCGTCCCGCGGCACACTACGAGCACACCATCGTCGTCACCAAGGGCGCGCCGATTCTGTTGACCGCATAAGCCCGGGCAGAAGGGAGAACGCGTCTGTCCTGGCACGAAAGGGCCATGTTTTGTCGTCCCTTCGTTGACCATGCGGCGCTTTCAAGATAAAGTCGAATACTCGAAGGCCTTTGCATCCCCCCGGGGAAGTTGCGTGTCGGAATTCTCTCACCGTTGGAAGAGTCTGCTGGTCGTTCTGTGCCTTGCCGCGCTTAGCGTGTCGGCATTCGCAGCCGGTTTTTCTGCGCAAAAACGGGTTGGCATGCAGGAGGGCGACCAGTGGGAGCCCGCGATCGCGGCCGACGGCTACGGCCACATTTACATCCTGTATCCGCAATACATTCGCGTGCCCGGATGCGAGTCGTGTCCCAACCCTAGCATGGTGCTGGTGACGAGCGCGGATAACGGCGTTAGTTGGAAGTCGCAACGGCGTCTCGCCAATCGCGGCAGCGCGCAATTTGATCCTCAGATTGTGGTCGACCCCGTGGACCGTCGCACCGTGTATGCAGCCTGGCTCGAAAACGATCGCCGCGACATCGTGGTCTCGCGTTCCGTTGACTTCGGCCTCACGTGGACGGAAATCGTCGCCACACGCACTGAGACCGAGGCCGACAAGCCCGTGCTCGCTGTGCACGGCCTTGATATCTATGTTGCGTACAACCGCGCCGCTCGCGTTTGGATCGCGGCCTCGCATGACGGCGCTAACACATTCACCCCCGTCAATGTGAACACCACTGACGGCATGGGATGGGCGCAAGCCGGGGGCGCCACCATCGATCCCACGGGCAACGTCTTTCTGTCCTGGGCGGGATACACGCGTGCCAACGGGGGACAGGGGCCGGTGGACCTGTACGTGAGCCGCTCCTCCGACGGTGGCAAGACCTGGACCACCAGCCTGGTGGATGTTTCCAGCGCGCCGCCCGAGTGTTCCACTAACGAATGTGGATGGGCGTATCTCGGAGCGCAAATCACGGTCACGTCCGACGCGGCGGGCACGTTGTACGCGCTCTGGAATGCGGGTCCCATCAATAAGGGGGCCGAGCGAATTTATTTTGCGTCTTCCACCACCGGCGGACTCACCTGGTCGGCGAAGGCGAGCGTGTCGGGCGCCCCGTACGGCGTGGGCCACGCTTTTCCGACCATCGTTGCGGGAACCGCCGGCGACGTGCGGATCGCGTGGATGGATACCCGGCGCAGTCCTTTCTGGAATACCTTCTACCGCAGTTCGACCAACGGCGGCGCTACCTGGAGTGCCGAGACCCAACTGTCTTCTTACGTTCCCGGCTTCAACTACATCGGGCCGCGTGGATTCAAGTTTCCCTTCGGCGATTATTTCGAAATGGACATCGACAACCACGGCGACACCCAGGCCGTGTGGGGCGAGGGGTTAACCTACGAGTCACCAGGTAGTATCTGGTATAGCAACGGTCGATAAGGCATTCTTCTTCTAGCCGTGTTGTTGGCACGGGTCGAAGGAGAACTGCATGATGATCCTCATGTGCGTCAACCTGTGGGCAGTGGTGGGATGCGGCGTTGCGTGCATGGTCATCGGCTTCCTGTGGTATTCGCCCTTCCTGTTCGCCAAGCCGTGGATGCTGGCAATGGGCTACGACCCCGCCGACAAAGCGAAAGTCGCCGAGATGCAGAAGTCAGCCGGCCCCAAGTACGGCATCTCGTTTCTGGCGAGCATCCTCTCGGCCTTCATCCTGGGCAAGATCATCTATCACCTGGCCATCAACACGTCGCTGTACGGGATGAAAGTCGGGTTCGCGGTTTGGCTCGCCTTCGTGATGACCGTTCAGTTAACGGACAAACTCTTCACCAATCGCCCAATGAAGCTGTTCCTCATTAACACGGGCTACCAGTTGTGCTGCTACCTGGCGATGGGCGCGATTTTGGGGAAGTGGGTGGGTTGCTGAGGGAAGCCGTGCTGTGACGGTCGCATTCAGCACTCGGCACTTAGCATTTGGCACTTAGCACTTAGCTTGGTGCCCTTTGGACGCTAACCTGGGGATTCGTCACAAGCGACCGGGTTCCAATCAAAAAGGCCCGGCAAGGGGCGTCGGGCCATAAGGGCGCAAATAAGCTGCGGCTTCAGCCGCTGACAAGTGTCGTCAAACTACTCCCGCGGCTCTTCATCGATCTGCAGGCGCTCGGCATCGGGCGAGACGTCGGAGCGCCTGCATCCCAATGATCTGCGCGTTGAACGGTCTGGGCGATCCACGATCGCATCGTTGGTGTTATAGGGGATTCTTCACCAACTGACAGCCCCACCGGTAAGGACACCGCGGCGTACAACCATTGTTTCTTCAAGCCTACTTGCCTCGGCGCTCAAGTCAGAAGATACTAAGCAGAACCTTCCGCGTCACTCGAATACTCTTTCGGCAAATGGATTCCCCCGATGAAACAGTTCTTCACCAAGCTCCGTCAGACCGCCATCGCCGGGTTCTTTTTTCTTTTCCCCCTCTACGTTGTCTTCATCCTGATTTCCAAAGCGTGGACATCCCTGACTTCCGTCGGCTCCAAGCTCGCGTCGATGTTCGGGGTGAAAACAGTGCTCGGCGTGGGTGGCGCTACACTTTTCTCCAGCCTGCTCATCATCGCCATCTGGCTGATATGCGGATTACTGGTGCGTGTTTCATTCGTCGGCGCGTTCAGCAAGACCCTGGAGCGGACGATTTCCGGCCTCATTCCGGGCTATGCCTCTTACCGGGCCATCGCTGAGGAGAAGATCGCACACAAGACCAAAATTCTTCCTTACGCTTGCGCGTTGTTGAAGCAAGGGGACTGCCAGCAGCCTGCATTTGTTGTCGATAAGGACAATGATGGTAACTTCGTTCTCTTTCTCCCTGATATCCCGGACACCAGCCACGGACAAGTGCTCGTTGCCCGGGCAGACCGGGTGCGGCTGGTGCCATCACTCACCGCCAACGAACTCGACGCTTGCCTCAAGAAGATGGGCAAGGGATTGTTGAGCGAATACGCCATCAATAGAGAGGCGGCGTAAATCGTGAGCCCGTCAAAAACTGGGGCCGACCCTTAATTGGTGAAATGGCGATTTATCGCCAACTGAAAAATGTCTGATTGCAAATCGTTCGGTCATTCTCAATGTGCTGCTGTGTGCCGGATCACGTGACCAGGGTGAGCGCCAGTAACCTTGCCATCTGCGACTACCCAAACGCCAGAAACCATGACGTCAGGAATTCCTTTTGGTGGAGCTTGCGGATGCTCAATCGTGGACTGATCCGTGACAGTTGCAGGGTCAAACAAGACCAAGTCCGCAATATAACCTTTTGCGATGCGGCCACGATCTTTGAGGCTGAGTTGCTCGGCTGACATCAAAGTCATCTTGTGGATCGCAGCTTCCAATGGGAGGACGCGCTGTTCACGAACGTATCGGCCCAGAACCCTTGGGAAGGAACCCGCCCCCCGGGGGTGAGCACCGTGGAGTGCACCGTCGCTGCAAAACATGATGCGAGGATTTGCGATAAACCACCGAACATCGTCCTCGCTCATGGAGGTTCCTATGACTAACTCCTGTTGTTCACCACCGGCGACCTCCGATTCGGTCGCCTTGATGATGCGCATATAGGCCTCGACCGAAGTCACTTTCCAGACGGCCGCGGTCTGCTCTAGAGTTTTCCCGGCCATCGCAGGGTCAGGCCGATAAAGAGTAATCAGGAGGTTGGCTGCGCCGCCGTTGTCGGCAATTGCGCGCCTGACCTTTTCGGAATTGAAAAAATCCCGATCTGTGACAATCACGCGCAATGTTGCCTGCCAGTAGGTATATGGGTAGACATCGGCTTTGAGGTCCACACCTTCCCGCCTTGCCTTTTCGAACACTCCCGGCATGCTGGTCTTCGCCATGTGCCAGACAGGTGTACTGGCAAGCTTGATATGACTAATTTCGACGGGCAGCTTGCCATCGCGTCCGATGCGTGTGATCTCTTCGTAGGAATCAAAGACCTTGTTCGCTTCGTCGCGCACGTGGCTAATGTAAAAACCACCATTCGCAGCAGCAACTTTCGAGAGCTCAATCATCTCTTCAGTGGTGGCGAAATGACCGTACTCATACTCCAGACCACTGGAAAGACCGAAGGCGCCTGACTCGAGCTCGTGTGCCAGTAGATCCTGCATCTTCTTAAGTTCCTCGGAAGTCGAGGGCCGGTAAAGATCGTTTCCCATGACTTGGTGCCGCAAAGTCGCGTGGCCGACCATGCTGGCGAAATTAATGGCCGCGGGCGTCTTTTCGAGGCGACCAAAGAAGTCGGCAAGCGGGAAATTCGAGTCGCCGTCCTGGCCGACGAAGACGGTCGTGACTCCTTGTCGGGTAGCAGCCTCCGCATCCAAGTCGTCGAAGATGCCGTCATCATGATGGCTATGCATATCAATGAAGCCCGGCGCGAGCGCCAGTCCATGTTCATCGCGGACAATTTCGCCGGCCTCCGCGGCAAGGGTCTTTCCAATGGCCGTGATGCGATCGCCCCTGACGCGCACGTCCGCCTTGAATGGCTTCTTTCCGGTGCCGTCATAAACGACAACATTCTTGATGAGAGTGTCGGCCCCATAGACATAGGTCGAGACTACGACCATCAGAAGCAACGAGCGGAGCAGGCGTATTTTCATAAAGGGAGGCGATTTGCCTTTCGCTGGCAGCTGGGGAGTATACAACGGTAGATATCAGCGAGTGCTAGGATTGCAGCTTGGACAGGACCCCCTGCGCAATTCCTTCCTGCCAACAAAATTGTCAATTGTTGCAATCAGGCGTTCTCACCACTTTGCGCCTTTTGTTCGCCAAAATCCGTGTCAGTGAGTGCTATGGCGATGTTTTGCCAATCATGCACGCTGTTGTCCCGAAGTCTCCTTTGGATTATCATCTCGCCCCCATGCACATCGAGTACCTAGCCAAAGCGTACGAGGCAAAAACAGACGAAGAACTGTTGCAACTGGCTGGGGAAGCAAACGATTTAACCCCCGATGCATTTACGGCACTACGCAGCGAGATGGCGAGGCGCCGAATCGATGCCCCTGACCTTGTACCCGATGTCTTGAAGGCGGACGCAATCCGACAGAGCCCCGGCGCGTTCCCGGGGGTTGAGGCAACCAGTGTTGCGGAGTTCGTAGCCGAAGCTATTGGGGTATATCACCGTCGATTCTGGTTATTCCTGATGCTCGTTGCTCCAGCCGTTGCGATTGGGTGGTTCGCGATCGTTACAGGCCGTCATGAGTCGACAGAAATCGCTCGGCATATTCCGCGTGGGATCGAAGGCAATAGGCATTTCATCGAGATTGTCGAGATAGGGCTAGCGAGCCTTGCTGGCCTGTTTGGAAGTTGGATTGCTTTTTCGTTCTCGTTTGCTGCAATCAGCGTAGCTGTCCAGAAACTGGCCACAGGATTCGTGCCATCCATCGCCGAGTGCTTCATCACAGTTCGCAACCGGCTTGGCCCTTTCTTGCGCTTATCGTCTCTGCTTTTCGCGTTCCTGCTGATTGCAGAAGGAGCCGCTATCTTACTATTGGAATTTGGCATCCTCTGGGTTCTGTGGCGACTGCCTATTCATGTCACCCCCTCGATGATTTCGTTGATTTCTTTCGCGTGTTTTGGATTGGGGCTTGTCGTAATCTCTCGGTTTTCGCTGGCGATCCCGGCTCTCATACTGGACAATTGCAAAGTAGGGGAATCCGTTTTCCGCTCCGATGAGTACACCGAAGGGAAATGGCTTTTCCTGACCGCACTCGTTGTGAAGTCTGTAGTCGGTGGCTACGTTGCCGCGATGGTTCCGTTCTGGACTGCCTCGTCGATTCTGGGCAATATGCTTGTCCCTTGGTGGTTTAATTGGGCGCTGACCGCAGCATCCATCGCAGCAGCATCTGTGGTAGAACCCACAATGTTTATCGGGTTCACTTTGCTCTATCTGCAACGGTCGAAAGTGTCCTCAACTTCAAGCGCGGCACTGAGCGCGACAATTAGCTAGCCAGCGACTCGACTCTTGGACGTTCACCCACTGAGACAGATGACGTTGTAATCAGGCGATTACAATGCGCCGTGAAAAGGCGCTGGTCAACAGCGGGATGAAGGCCCGCCCGGGAACTGGATCGCTCCACCCGGTAGCAATCGGAGCAGCGGTGGAGGCAACGAAGCCGCTGAAGCCTCCGGTGTAGAGGGT
>Ga0210406_10001367_pt1 | contig 29909 bp, 32 predicted proteins | sample IncBWC30MmetaG_FD_155454 | JGI IMG/M metagenome (GOLD analysis project Ga0210406, IMG submission 155454) | Forest soil microbial communities from Barre Woods Harvard Forest LTER site, Petersham, Massachusetts, United States - Inc-BW-C-30-M | ecosystem: Environmental > Terrestrial > Soil >... | reverse complement strand
GTGGCCAGCGGCAACGCATTTCAATTGCTCGTGCAATTCTGGCTGAACCGCGCATTTTGATTCTCGACGAAGCCACTTCCAGCCTCGATTCTGAATCGGAGCAGATGATCCAGCAGGGTCTCTCTTTTCTGATGCAGGGACGTACTACGTTTGTGATCGCGCACCGGCTCTCGACCATTCGCCGAGCCGATCAAATCATGGTGATGGAACAAGGGCAAATCGTGGAGCGGGGCACGCACACCGAGCTCTATGCCGCGCGCGGGCGCTACTATGACCTATACACGCGCCAGCACGGAGTCGAAGAAAATCTCTTCCTCGCTCCCGGTGAAGGGGACGCGGTCGCAGTCAGTGGCAACGGCGCCAGCGCGAAAGACGGGGATGTAAAGGCTGCGGACGCCCTGCGCGTGCTGCGCGGAGAGATGCGCTAGCCCCTATGACGACAGCTCCTGCAGCATCGGCCGCGACCAGTACCGTCGCGATCCACAGCGAAAATCTTTGCCGCCATTACCGCATGGGTGAAACTGTGATTCGGGCAGTCGATGGAGTTTCGCTTGAGGTTCGCGCCGGAGAGTTTGTCGCGCTTCTGGGCAGCTCAGGCTCGGGAAAATCTTCCGTGCTGAACCTGATCGCAGGACTCGATCGTCCTACCTCGGGACGCGTCGTCGTGCAAGATCGCGATTTGGCAAAGCTTTCGCGTGAGGAACTGGCCAAGTACCGGCTGCACGTTGTGGGGATGGTTTTTCAGTCGTTCAATCTGATTGCCAGCATGACGCTGGCGGAGAACGTCGAACTCCCGCTGCGTTTTGCGGAAGTCGATCGCAGCCGGCGTCAGACTCTCGCCAGCCAGGCTTTGGAGCGGGTGGGATTGCGCGCGCGCATGAACCATCGTCCCAGCGAACTGTCCGGCGGCGAACAGCAGAGAGCCGCCCTGGCCCGTGCCCTCATCAACCGTCCGCAGCTTCTGCTGGCCGACGAACCCACGGGAAATCTCGACAGCCACACCGGAACGGAAATCATGAACATGGTCCGCGAATTCAATCGCGAGTTGGGAATGACGGTCGTGATGGTGACACACGAACGTGCCCTGGCCGAGCGCTATGCCGAACGCATGATCTTCCTGGCCGACGGAAAGCTGATCGACAGCCGCGCCAACGCGCCCACAGCGGTGGATGATCGCGTGCCTGGAGGACAGCCGTGAAAATTCAAGATCTCACCGAACTTGCGCTGCGGAATCTGCGCGAGTCGTTGCTACGTAACTCACTGACCACGGTGGGGATCTCGGTGGGCGTCGCGTCGCTGGTAGCGATGCTTTCGCTGGGAATTGGCCTGCAGCAGTTGGCCTCCCGTCGCTTGGTAAAGTCGGGACTGTTTGACACCGTGGTAGTGACTTCACGCCGCGATCTGCGCGGCACGGGTCGCGAGCGCGACCAGGAGCGCAGCGGGCCCACCCCCGGCGAAAGCCGTGTCCTCGACGAATCCGCGCGGCTGGAGATTGAACATCTTCCCAACGTGCTCGAGGCGTATCCCGACATACGCTTTATCACCGAGCTGCGCTATGACGACAAACCGCATCTGACCATGATTTCGGCGCTGCCTTCGTCGGCCCGATCGAACGATGCCTTCGAAGCCATGCCGGGCAACTTCTTCTCCTCTGACACAGCCCCCGAGGTGATTCTGCAAAAGACATTTGCCGAAGAGTTGCTCGGCAAAACTCCGCCCCGCGGAGCCGACGAACTCCGTGTCGCCGATCTGGCGAAACCACTCCTGGGCAAAGAATTGACGATGCGCTACGCGCAACGCGCGCCCAGCCCGGCACCGCCGTCGGCATCCGGCGCCGACTCCGCCAACGCCGCAGATCGCGACCTGGCCGGGGCCGCATATTCCGTCGTCTCCCGCGAACAGAAGCTCAAGATTGTTGGCGTTGCCGACCTCGACCCGGAGAGCATGCGCGGTCCAACCCGCGCCAAGGTATTTCTGCCGCTGAAGCTGGCCGAAAGCCTTCACGTGATGCAGCCCACCGACCTGCGTGAGATCTCACGAGCCGCGAGCGATCAACCGGTTTACTCCTCGATCAGCGTGCGCGTGAAGAATCCAACTCAGGTCCAAGTGGTAGAAGACGCCATCAAGAAAATGGGCTTCACCACTTTCTCTCTGCTCGATGCCAGCCAGAGTCTGCGCACCTTTTTCAAAGTTCTAGATTTGTTTCTGTTGATTTTCGGCAGTCTAGCGCTGGCCGTCGCATCGATCGGAATCGTCAACACGCTGGTCATGGCGATCCTGGAACGCCGCCGCGAGATCGGCATCATGAAAGCCATTGGCGCCAGCGATGGGGATGTCAAGAAGCTATTCTTCGCCGAGGCCGGCGCCATGGGAATCCTTGGTGGAATCGCGGGCGTTGGGCTCGGATGGGCAATCGGCCGCATCATCAACTTCGCAACCAACATCTACCTCAGACGCGAGTCCCTTACACCGGACACCTTCTGGTCAGTGCCGTGGTGGCTGGTTGTGTTAGCGATCGGATTCTCGCTCCTCGTCAGCCTGGTGTCCGGCTTGTATCCTGCAGGACGCGCCGCGAAGCTTGATCCCGTACAGGCGCTGCGTTACGAATAAACGGACCCGAATGATTCGCGCCTTCAGCGTTGTCTTATTCCTCTTGATTGCTGGCGCCTCGGCGGCCGCGCAGAGCCGCATCGACTGCAGCGCTCTGAAGAGCCACGTCCTGCAACAGGTAATCCATTATTGCGTCTACTTGCCCGCAGGCTACGATGCCGGCGCAGCGCCGACCCTGTCAAAGCGCTATCCTGTGCTCTATTTTCTCCACGGCCTGGGCGACAACGAGCAAACACTTTTCAATAGTGGCGGCTGGACTTTGCTCGATGATCTGCGCAACCAGCACAAGATGGGCGACTTTCTGATCGTCGCACCCGAAGGCAGGCGCAGCTTCTACATCAACTCCGCCGACGTCTCGGTGCGCTACAGTGACTTTTTTCTGCAGGAATTTCTGCCTCACATCGAGAGCACATACCGGGTCCGCCCTGGCCGCGCGGGACGCGCCATCAGCGGAATTTCTATGGGCGGATACGGAGCATTGCGCTTCGCGTTCGCGCATCCTGAACTTTTCTCGGCTGTGAGCGCGCAGAGCGCGGCGCTCATCACCGAATCGCCGCAAGCACTGGACTCCGCGTCGCGCACCGGAGCACCTTTGGCCGGAGTGCTCGCCGCCGTGTTTGGCAAGCCGATCAACGTGCCCCACTGGAATGACAACAGTCCATTTCTCCTGGCGAAAAGAAACGCCGCGGTTCTCAAGAAGTTGGCGATTTATTTCAACTGCGGCCAGGATGACAACTACGGTTTCGAAAAAGGAGCGGCCGCCTTGCACGACGAACTCCAAAAAGCAAGCGTGAAGCACGAATATCGTGCCTACCCCGGCGACCACAGCCTGACATATTTCCTATCGCACTTCGGCGAAGTCATGGAATTTCATTCCCGTGCATTCGGCCTGCTGCCGCAGCATCAAATGCATCGCTCTGTTGTAGACTAAACAGCAGCGTCGGAATGGCGTGTCATGTCTGGTAGAGCCTGAGTGTAATGTTCTGGAATGCCGCGTAAATTGCTTCATCTATAGCACCCGGAGAGGTGGCCGAGTGGTTGATGGCTCCGGTCTTGAAAACCCCAAGTAAATGTGTTTTCAACAACTTACAGAGGGGTTTCCATCCAAAGTGGGTCAAAAAGCGGGGATCTGTCCGGCTAGCGCACAGAGCGCACAGGAAAGTTAGAAGGATAGTTAGAAACTCTAGTAAGTTGATAGGGAAGGGTGCAGCGATGGCTCAGAACTTTGAAATTAAAATCACGGTGAGGGTTAATATTTCACAGGATGCGAGTGCTGAACATCTGGAAGAACACTTGAGGCAACCTGACATTCAGAACAGACTTCGTGATGTTGTTGGAAGACTCCTTCCACTACTGGAAATAAAAAAGCGAGCCGCTCAATACAAGGTTGAGATTTTGCCGTTGACGGTGGTTGCTATCAAGTAGAGTGGGCAGGCCGCGTGACAGACTGTTTAACGGTTTTGTTAATGTAGCCTTGTTAAACACACTTTGGTGCACTTTTGCTCAGGTTTCAGAACTGTTCGGATGGGTGTATGGTTGAAGGTCACTCGAAGGTTGACTTAATCACATGAACGAGCAGGGAGTTATACAGCAGATCGGCAACTTTGCCGCACCTGATGCGAACGCTCATCTTCAGAGAGTTCATCAAATGCAGGATTATTTGAAAGCTTTGCGAATAGGCGAAGTGCATGCGTGCAAGGAATGGCTCAACGCTTCACCGTTGACGTTCCCAGAGGATTTTACGCAAGAGATGAACAAACTAAGTTCCGATTTGCGACGAACCGAGAACCTTTTGAAGCAGCTAGACCGGATGGAAGGCGCACTAAAGAAGCAACTTGAAAAGCTAACGAAGAAGGGCAAGTAGGCCGTGTGCTCACCCATCGAAGGGGTTGAATCACACGGCCTTTACCTTAGAGCCTTCAGTTGAGATAAGCGAGGCTATCGCCTTCTCCCTTGTTGAGCATGCCCTTGAGCACTTTTTTCACGATGTCTGCACCAAAACGTTGATTGAGTTGCAGAATCTTCACTTCGTTTTGTGCCTGCAACTCTTTGGCACCTTTGAAACTGGTTTCAAAGAGTTGTTGTTGAACAAACTCAACGATGTGCTCGGCAATTTCCTTTTCTGTTTCTGTTTGTTCTGTGTTCATTTTATGCGCTCCTTTTCGTGAGCCTGAGTGAGTTGCTTGACGTGAGGTTCATCTGCCCTTTGTTCACTGCCTTGTCGATCTGCTTCACAACCTTGCTGAGGTTGTCGGGTGAAATCATCCCTTCGATGTGCCAGTGATGGGTTGTTCCACCACCAACCCCTTCGCGTATTGCGCTCATTGCTCTTGGATCATCCAACGGCAACACAGCTTCCCGGCCTCTCTCTCCAACAAGTGCGATGGTTGCAGCGTTGATCAAACCACCATCAGCGAAGGCTTGAACACCAACCAAACTTCCACCTGAGCGGTTGCTTTGGCCTGTATTGCTGCCTGATGTGTGTGATTGCGTTGTGTTGCTTGAACTGCTACCACCACCTGCCCTTGCCATTCCGGCAGCCGCACCACCGGCCAAAGCAGCAACCGCAAACATCTGCTCTGAAGCCGTAAGGTACTGTGCCGCACCTGTATAGTCGAATGCAGCTTCCGCCTCAAACGATTTGGCAACGTCAAACAACCCTTGAATCAAGGCTTGCGAAGCAACGCTCGCAAGTATTTTTTCGGTCGCCTTTTCCAAAGCTTGACCAAAGGAACCTTGAGCGAGAAGCAAGTTGCTGAATGCGCTCTGCGCGGATGAGGTCACATCGCTCAGTGCGTTGGTACCAATCTGCTTCCAACCCTGTAACGCTGTGGCACCGTCTTTGGAATCCTCTTGCAGTTGTTTGAAAATACCATGACTCTTAATGGAGAATTTCTCTTCACTGTGGCCGAAGGTATCTAACGCCTTTTGTGATCTAGCAACCTCATCTTGGAAAGCTTTTAGCGCAACAGCATCAACCATTCCCGACCTAGCGAATGCCTCTTCGGCCTTCTGAGCTTTCTCAAGGCCCTGCACCAAATCGGTACGCAAGGTGACCCCCATCAACGAGGCTGCATCCTTGGCCTTTTGGTACGCGGCCTGTAATGGGGTAAGGGCTATCTCGTTGCCAACAACCGAAGCCTTAACCGCATCTAGTGCGTGTGCCTGAGCGTCAGCCGCAATAGACAACATCTTCACGAACGAGGCGGAAATCTTGTCAGCGTGTTGAATCTGCTGTGCCTCAATCTCTGACATCAACGCTTGTATTGCGGCCTTGTCCTTGACTGCATACGAATTCAACAAGGCAAGTTTCTTTTCCTCAAAGGCTTGGTCAAGTTGATACTTCTCTTCATCATTCTGAGCGTAAGCAAGCGCAACACGTTTCTGGTTTTCCAACTCACGCAGGCTGTTATCAATTACCATCTTCGCGTTTTTCGCGGCCTCTTCGCGGTAGACCTCTGAAGTTGCTTTAATCGCCTGAGCAGTTATCGTGGTTACAGACTCTTGCTTTTCCTGTAACGCAAGTTGCTCCTTGATTGAAACAGACAGGGAGTCATAACCGGGAATCACCTGACCAATGATGGTGTTAGCAACATCCTTCATCGTGTCTTTTGCTTTCTCCCACCCACTCTTGTTGGCTATGTGTGCTTCCATCTGAGCCAATTCGGCCTTGGCCGCAGTAATAGTGGCCTGTGCAGCCGCACGCTGTGTTTCTTCCCACGAGATAGTCTCACCATTCAATGCAGCAAGCTTCTCTTTCGCAGAGGAATAGATGGTAGACAACACCTCAAGCGATTTGTTGCTGGCCGCTACTGCCGCGTTAGACTCACGCATCTCATCGGTGAAAATCAACGTGTTGCCGACGAAGTTGCTTAGTTTCTCGGTTGCTTGTACCAACGCCTGAGCAACGAAGAGGATTGCGGTTGCAGAGAATGCTGCACTCATGGCCTCGCCCACACCCGGCAACTCGGCTATGAAGCTGCGAACGTGGCGCGGCAACCTGATACCAAATGCCTCACCAAGCAAACCCACCTCACCACGCGCCTCACGCATCGATACTTGCGTGCGCTCACCGGCTTCCTCTGCCGCATCACCAAAGTTCTCAGCCGCTTGTGCAGCCGGTTGAAATGCGGCTGTTGCCTTCGGACCAACTTGATCGAAAGCCGTATCTAGTTGTGAACTGTCGGAAATGAACCGAAGAACGGCATCCCCGACGTTAATCCCTTGTGATCCCATAAAGTTGTTACCTCAATTCTGAAAGATTCTGTTTCGATGGGAAGAACACACCCATGTTGCAACTCAGACGGGGGTTGTGTTTAGCTCCCCTTGTTGTCCCAAGCTTTGAGTCTGCTGCGTGCATCCCGTTCATCGAAGCCAAACACGAAACTGCTTCGGCCTTCGTACCGGGCCTTGGTGAAATTACCTGCCTTGGTGAGGGTGACCGTGCGAAGCTTCATGATGGGTGCAAGTACCCCATCAACGAAACGCTCCAAGGATGTCGTGATTTGCTCACGTTCCTGTGTGCGCCGTAAGTCTCGTTGTTTGACCTCTACCACCTCACAACCATCACGCTCTGCCGCACGGCGCAAGGTCCGCAGACGCACGCCTTTTGGTATATCTAGAATTGCCGTTTGCATAAACAACCTCCAAAGAATGTGAAAACTCAAAGCCGGTTTCTATCGGTCAGGGCATTGGCAGTTAGCCGCCCTTCCTTCCCCGGCCTCAAGCGAAGTACAACTTAAACCCGGTGATATCCTCAGAAACACAAAGGCCCGCACCGGACGGGTAAACTTGTTAAAGACCTAATTCCGTTTGTAGTTCTGCCAACCGTGCCTTACCATCGAAGTTAGCTAAGTTGCGTGCGGCTGCACTGTTTGCCCTTTGCCAATCAACAAGGGCCTCACGTGCGGCTTTCAATTCGGATTCCGCCACAACCAACCTGTGCTCATAGCTGCGCTCGTCACCCAATCTCAACTCAGCGGTTGAAACTTTCTTGTTCCTCAGAAGATCACTGATCACTGTTTCAATGTGACGCACCTCGGCGGTTTGGTGGGTGGTGCGTATTTCAGTGTTCTTCGCTTCGGCAATGAGGTTAAAGAGCGTCTGCCTCAGCTTGTTGTACTCAACCCTCGCAGGCACAGCCTCAGGTTGATTAAGTACTGCTCGTTCCTTGCGTGTCTTCGCGCACTTAGCTTCAACCTCGGCAACGTTGACGATAAAATCCTCAGGCCGTTTGTTGATTGCGACCTTTGCGGCCAATCCAAAATAGTTGTGTTCGCTCATACTTGTTGCTCCTTCGTGACTGCTAGAACGATTAAATAAAAAGCGGTGATGGGTGGAGTGATCACCCATCACCTAGGCGGGTGACAACCCGCAAACTTAAAAGCGTTGGTTGGCAGCCTTGAAGGGCAGCTTTGCCAGCACCAAGGAATCAGCCTCGCTGATGCCAATGCGCCGTGCGAAGTTGTATTCAACAAGCTGTGCGCGGGTTAGACCCTCAGGGCCTTTCGGCTTGAGGCCCATAACCACACGCGCCTCAGCCTCACTGATGTTTTCTGACTTCATCACACTCTCAACCAAGGCTTCCTTCTTGGTAATGGTACGATCAACTTCTGTGATGGCTTCACCGTGGCCGTTATCAGCCGCGCCGTTGTTCTTTTTGATGCGCGTTTGATGTTCTTCAATGTTTTCCAAGCGGCTTGCAGATTCCTTGATGGTGAACGCTACCCCTTTATGCAGTTGGCTATTGACCTCGGTGACCGTGAGGCCGGTCAACTCGGCTAGAGTTGCTTCCACAATGTTGAGTTGCACTTCAACTGTCGCACGCTTGGGAAAGCTGTTATAGACCTCTTCGTATTTGCTTGCCGAGGCAGTCGCCTTGAGTGCGGCAAGTGCTTCAGAGAATAGAATGTAAATTGATTTCATGTTGTTTTCCTTTGTGTTGCTTAGAATTTGGTCGCTCTGTTGTTGTTTACCAATCCTCGGTGAGTATTGGTGTATCCTGCTGGTTTGCAAACTTACGTCGCCTCAAGCGTGCGTCAATTGTCATTGCAGCTATCTCGCAAAACAGAGGCGAGTTTAAAGGCAAGCCTGTGATGTGCTTGAGGTCATCTAGGAAACAAGCAACCTCGGCTTCCGTCTGCTCTCGTTGCTCTCTTATGTGCCTCAGTTTCACAGCGTTCTGCCGTTTTTGCTCAAAGATTGCATTGTACGCGGCTTGCGCATCCTTGACGGTTTGCGAACGACCTAAACCCTCAAGCAAGAAGTTAAAGTTCTTACCCATCGGATTCACCCGTCAGTTTTGCAGGTTCGGTAATGAATTCGGCCTTGATGACCTGCGGTGGTGCTACTTCAACCTGCTTCCACCCTTGGTCGGTCTTCACCCAATCAAGCCTCTTACCATCCTTTGAAGGCTTGGTAGTAAACTGAGGCAACACGTGGTCGTGTCGGTTCACTGTCTTTTCAATCACAGCACGACGTGCACCTGTTAATTCAATGACTGCCTTGGTGATGGAGAGAACTTGGTCAATAGCGGAAAGGGAAAGCTTGCCGTCTTTTCTATGAAGTTCAACTTCAGCCACCAACCCTTCAAGCTTCTTTACCAACCCATCACGTAGCAACTCAGTTTCGGTCTTGGTGTCTTGCACTAGCTTTTCCATAATTGCCTTTCTGTCCGACGTGACCGTATTCCTGCTCACGTTCAACCTTACAGCTAATATAATGTTGGTTAGGCTTGCGTCTTCCCGCAACAGCTTCGCAATCTCTAACCTTCGCTTTGCGGCCTCTTCTCGACATTGCCGCACGTATTGAGATGGTCCGCTCATGCAGGTTGGCTCTCTGACACTTCAGGCACGTTCACGGTGTTGAAGTGCTCGTTGAAGACAACCACCACACCACCTTGCCTGCCTTCTTTCAGCGAACACCAAGTTTCGTTTACCAATACACGAACGATGGTGTTGAAGTCTGCGATGTTGAGGCCCACACCACAGCGTGCATGGAGCACCCTGAGATAACCTTTCTTCTCGCGTTGCAGCAATCGCTTGAGCCTGGTTATGGTTTTGATCTTCAGCAACCCATCTTCGCTGAAGGATGCAGGATCACCCACGGTATTGATTGTTAGCAGTGCATCAGCGCTTAATAGGTTCGACATTGTTTGCTCCCTTCGTAATTCCGAATATGATCTTCTTGATACTGGACCTTGTAACAACAGCCTCATGCGATGGGGTTAGGTCATCTTTCAAAACGTTTATCAACAGGTTCAATGCGTCCAACGCCAAGACGATGCACACCGTAATTACCTCACCATCGTTGAAGTGAATGGTCAGGGGCACCTTGGTTTGCATTGCAAGATGGAGATACTTGTTAGGTCCACTGAGTTGTTGGGCGGGGTGCCTGTTGTCTATATAGTTGTTATTCATTGGACGCACCCCCTTGGAACTTCGGAAGCCATTTGCTGACGATGCTTCGATCATGGTTGCTTTCAAACTTCGCATTCAATTGTTCTACCTTTTCCTGATTAGACCCTGTGCATGTCTTGAGAAACTCTAACTTCTGTTGTTTCATTGGGTCTTCAGGTGTACCGGCTTTACCTTTGAATGGTTTCGCATTCGCGTCCACAACCTTGAAGTTTCCTATTTCAGACAGGTGCGGCCTGCCCTGAAGGATCATGTCAGGCACAAACTCGTCAAGGTCGCGTCCAGTGATACAGTGAAACCGAATCTTGGTTGTCAACTCATCTTCGGTACACACCCCGTATGCATTGGTTAGAGCCGCACCAAACTCACCCGACCCGCGAAACATGTTTTGCAGGCTCATGGTGCTTGCGTTCTCAAAACCCTTTGGCGCGTGGTGAGCAACCCACACCGACCTTGCACCCGCCGACAACAACCCCAACACGTTCTCGGTCAAGACCTTCACATCCCCTGATGAGTTTTCGTCACCTTCCAAGTACCTCACAGCAGTGTCAATGAAGATGTCTGCACCTATCGCCAACTCAAGCAACACCGGGTCAGTCAAGGCAATCTTCGTGCCCTTCGAAAGGGTTTGCAGATACAGTGCCCCATCGGAATTTGTGATGGGGTCATACAAATATTCAATTAACCCCAACATCTTCAAACGCTTCTTGATTGATCCACGGCCTGCCTCAGGGCAGAGATAGATGCACCTCGTTGCTTTGTGTGGCACCGTCAGACGATCATCACCAAACAACGGCAACCCGGTGAGCAATGCCAGCAAAATACACAACATCACCCACGTCTTACCAACCTTCGGCAAACCTGCAAGCCAAGTTGATTCCCCAACGTGCGCAATACCTTGGATGATGGGTGGTAAATCCTGCTCATTCTCAACTTCCGATTGTGTGTCCCACACCTCGGCACCCTTGCCGAAGCGTCTTGCAAACGATCTTTTCTTACCTGTCGGGTCTGCATAGCAAATGTTGTAAACATCAATCCTCGGCAGTGCATCGGCAAACAGTTTGAGATATCTGTCGCGGCCATCCTGCCAAAGCGTGACAACCGTGGTGATTGGTTCACCCGTGCATTGGGTCAACTCTATTTCCTCTATGAGTTCCTTGGTAAGCTGTTGACTGGCAAACACCGATTTGTATATCTCATTACCCTTGCTACGTCGGAAGACCTTACCATTTGCTACGTGGTCAAACTCTTCGATACCTTCAAACCCACCCATGTCACAATTGCAGCTTGGACCGGGACAACCTAAATCGTCATGGACATTACCAAAGACGTTGTGCAGGAACGTTTCTTTGCCGCCTTCATCACCAATCAACATCAGTGCTTCTTTCTTGATGGGGAAGTTGTTATAGATCGTGGCAACTCGCCGCTCTATTTCTTTGTGACCTTCACGGTTGTAAGCGTCAATGACACCACCCTCAATACCATAGACGGCTGTTTCCTCGTGGGTTTCAATTGCTATGGTGGGTTGAGGCCGTGTGTGCTTCTTTGTACGTTCGGATGCAGGTCTTAGCTTGTCTAGCATTGGGTTCCTTTGTCTGCACATCCAGTTACAGAAGTGCGGTTGTTTATGAAAATAGAAAACCTCCTGAGGCTCAGGAGGTTATTGGGTCAGCGAATTGTGTAGAGGCTTATTGGTTAAGGATCAACATCGTTCGTTTCGGCCTAGTTTGTGTTGCAACACACCTCGGACCTTTATAGTCGTTTTTCTTGTGCTAACACACTTGTCTATCACGCCATTTTCTAAGTACCGGCACACCCACTTTATATAGGCTTTTTGTGTTCTAACACACGGGTGACTTTTCCCTTGTTATTCTTGTGGTAACACACGTCGAGGTGTAACAAAAAGACCACCCTGGCACACTTCGTTTTCGCCCGTTTTCTTGTAGTAACACACCGGTTACTTATCCGCCTTCCGTTTTCTGTGTCCGACCTTCCGAAGCTACCTAACTAGTTAGAATAAGTCAAGAGCAGTGTAACTCGCACAGTGTTGTGAATAAGTCACAAGCAGTTATAAGTATTTACCCTCTATAAGAGTGGGGGAAGGGGTCATCTTGTTGAGTACTAACGAGTTACTACCTGCTGTCAGTTGACTCAAATACGAAGAGACAGGTATAAAACCCGAAGTGACTTTTCAAAACAGGTGCTTTCGTCAGTATTCATGCAGGTGCCCGCGTGCGACCTCCCGCAGACCAGCGTAAACACTGCCTATATTCATCACTTTACAACTAACGTGAAAGAAACAGTCGCATGAATATAGGCAGTGTTTAACATAAATCATTGATAACAAAGCAAAAATAAAGTTGATGGGTGTGCCTGTTCCCGAATTGTGCCCGAATCAATTCCGGCTCAGGCACAAACCGCACGATGGATAGAGAACTCTGTTCTCTCCATCGGTGTGGGTCTCTGCTGTTCCCAATCAATATACTAGGGTCGGGAACAGGAACAGTTACTAAAGTAACGTGCACTATTAGCGTGCACCAAAGTACTCTGTAATGCAAAGTGCTGGCCTGAGAGGGTCAAAACCGGGGTGCGGCCACTCACGCAAGGGCACCTTCAAAACACGAAACCCCATCAAGTACCTGTGTTTGCAGCCTGTTAACGCGGGGTCAGGGGTGAGCACTGCCGGGTGTCACCGGTTGCATTGACTTGTTGCGGCTGTAAGCTGTTGATTCTGCGAGGTCAAAAATGGCTTTCTAACGGCCTTCTAACTTTGTGGGGTGTTCCGACCTGCCGGGTCAGCCGGTCGCTTCAGGATCACCCATCGTGGCCTTGAGATGGCCTGAGCCGCGCATTAGCTTACGCTGTGGCGAGGTCTAGACGATGGGGTAGCCGGTATGCCGAGGTTCTATGTTGCAGATTGGTATCACAGCGCATCTAACGCGGCCTTCAACTCTCTGGCACGTTCCATGCGCTGCTTCATGTGTGGGTCTTGTTCGGCAAGTAGTAAAGCCTCGCCAATCATTGCATTCACAGCAACCTCTTGTGTGACCTTCTTTACCAAACAATAGGATGCAAGGTTATCGCGGTGTTCGGTTGCTACTAACATTCTGCTCTCCTGTGTTGTACGATGTTACGCCTCGTTCATAGCGTGCCACAAAGTGACGAACATCTTCTGCGCTTCTTCTGGCAGATCTGGCCTCAAGGTGGGAACACCCCAACCGAATAAGGTTTCGATGTCACCCAACACATCGAATCCCTTCGTGACATCGGCCTTGCTCAGACTCGGTGCCTTATCCAATAGGTCACGCATCTGCGCGGTTAGTTGATCAAGTGTTTCCTTTTCTTTGGCTGTCAGCATAAGTGGTTCACCTCATTCGAGCAGTTTCGCCTTGAAGCCTTGCCTCGGCAATAGTACTTTCGGCCAGCAAAACAAAAGCGTTACTTTTATTTGGTAAGGGTGCCTGTGGTAGCCTGTTATTTTGTAACCATGATCTTCGCTTCCAACATCTTCAACGGTGCAACCACGCTCTGAAGCAGGAACGCTTCGTAGTGTTCCTGTGTCACTTTCTCATCGGTGTGACCGAGCAAATCACGGCCTGCGGTTGAATTGCCTGTGAGTTCCTTCATGATGGTGCCCAACCCGCGTCTTCCTGCGTGAAAGCCTTTCCACTCAAGTTTGTTCTTCTCAAGTACGGGAATGATACGCAACCTTGCTGTGTTTTGAAGGTTCTTTTCAAACACCCAACTTTGGAGAGGAAGTATGTCGGTACCGCACTTGGCACGCCACAGCGACAGCAGACCCTTTACAGGTTGAATCAAAGGAAAGTCTTTCTCTTTTTTCTTACCCTTCAGAGTGGTGATTCTGCCGTTGACCTTGTTGCGGCGAATGTGCAACCACTCGGTAGCCACATCACCCCATTGCAAGCCTTGAATTTCGCCGCGTCTGAGGCCAAAGAAGTAGGCAAGTGCCATGATGAGTTGACATTCAACGCAACCAACCAACGCTGTGATGATGTTCTCGATTTCCTCAAGCGAGTAGTGACCTGTTTCCCCCTTGGGTAGTTGTTTGCCGAGCACCTTGCAATCGTGCCAAGGGTTCGTTTCGATGACTTCTGAAGTGTTGATGGCGTGGGTGAACAGTGCCGAGCACAGGTTTTTGATATTCTTCAGTGTGTATGGTCCGTAGGTTTTGGCAAGCTTCGTGAGGAAGAGTGAGCCGTGATGGGTGCGGTACTCGCGCAATGTCATCTCACCGAAGTGAGGCTTGAGGTTTTTATTCCAAACTTGTTTGTAGCCTTGCACGGTGGATGGTTTGAAGTTGATGGGGTTGCCGTTGGTATCTTTCTCTTCCAAGAACTTTAGAAAAGTGTCATCCCAAAATTTAACAACAGTGAGGTCTGCATCAGGCGCACCCCCATCACTGCCGTTGATCTGGCGCATGTGGTCTTCGGCCAATTCGCGCACGGCCTTTGCGCTCGGTGAGCCGCACCCGGTGGCGCGGTCTTTCGCACAGAGGTAACGGCAGACTTGCTTACGCTCACCGTTCTCGGTGATACGATAAAGCAGGTAGAAAGCACCTGATTTTTCTTGGATGGAACCACGCTGATGACGCTTGCGCGGCAATCGGTTCTTCTTGGCTTCGTGGTAGATCGTTGCTGCGTCCATTGCTTCCCCCTAACAACAGCCAAACAACTAGGGGTCAGCATATCAAAGTTAGAAAATGTTAGAAAGATTACCGTAGTAACCACTGTAAGTTGTTTGTTTTCAACGGAGAGGTGGCCGAGTGGTTGATGGCTCCGGTCTTGAAAACCGGCGTACCCGAAAGGGTACCGGGGGTTCGAATCCCTCCCTCTCCGCCATAATTGATGGACGTGAATGTACGTAGAAGGGATGTTCGAGACGGCTACTGGATTTATCTAAAGCCGGGAGGGATGTGCCAGGTGCAGTATATCGATGAGTGTAAATGTAATGTTTGGTCAGAGCGCCCGGTACGTCGGGTAACCCCTCGATCAATCTATTGCGCGTTCATGCGTGTTGTCCGCCTTGCGGAGTGATTGGCCCTTGGTTTCGTGGCGCTTGGCCAGTCCGATGTTCCGGGGCGACTAACTACGAATGGCTTCGTAGGTCTAGCTACTGATTAACTGGCCGAGGCAAGAGTTGGAATACGGGGGCCAGCAGTGGCATGTCCCATATAGCGTCTTAGGGGATGCTGGTCTATGTTGAATGCCCCTGGTATGGATTACGCCCGTCGGCCTGGTAGCCATTTAGGTAGTCAGTTGCGGCCTGATGTGGGTACGGTGTTTACTGTATTGCGTAAATGTAGGGAATCTGAAATAGTATCGCTCGTTGCTAGCGCCTCCCCCCTCAGCGAACCAAAGGAACATCCCACATGAAAACGCTCAAGGCTACCTTGCTAGTACTTGCCCTGTCTCTTCCCCTATGGGCGAACAAACCCGACAAACCTAAAAAGCAAGATCCGGCAGTTGCGGTCCCCGAGGGCGGAGCGCCATTGGCTTACGTGCTCGTTTCTGGGGCTGCGATAATTGGCGTCTTGGTGGTTCGTAAACGTTTGTCCCGCAGTGCTCGGTGAGTCAGATGACTCCGGGACCGCGCTCTGGGCCTGGACGACAGCTCCAAATCCTCAAGGCAGGCAATGATCCTAGTTGCACACCACGCTTCCGGTGTCTTCTCTCCGTTGGGCCTGGGCCTGCCGTGTTTGATTGTGGGCTCGGATGCGATCTGGCCCGTCGGGCGGTCTCGGCGCAGCCGCTCCTACCCACTAATTTCGTAATCTTTGGTTCAGCGGCCCGGCCGGGTGGAAAAAAAGCGATGGTCCCCCCTTTCTGTGAACAGACCATCGCGGATGGGGAACTCACCTTCCTGCGAAGGCACAAGAACCGTCTTTATCGGCTCGCCAGACTGAGATCCGTCGTTCATCGAGGTTAGCTCGGAGGTCTCGATACGCCTAGCATCTATCCGTTCCAATCCGTTCCAAAGAACAGGAAGTGCGATGCGCCTTCTAACTTCTAACCTAAGAGGCCGACGTCCAATTTCTTTGCGGTTTTTCGCAAGTCGTCGTCAAGCGTCGCCAACGGTAAGCCTCGACGAATGGCCAAATCGACGTAGATCGCGTCGTAACTGGTTAGTCGATGTGCTCGGCACAATGCAAGAAGGTGCGTAAACGCGCGATCGGGAGCTTCGTCGTCTCGCTCGATTCCGAGCTTGCTCAAGTCAGCGATGAAAGTGTCAGACTGTGTCGGGGTGATACGCCCCTTGCGCTCCGCCATCGCGAGGACGTTCGTAATTTCGATGAACCACCAGGCAGGCACAAGCGCCGTCTCGGTTGCCAGTCGATTCAGCAAGGCCGCCGTCTTCGCTGTCGCTTCGTCGTGGAACAGCCAAGCCATGGCGATGGAACAATCAACGACAAACGCCGGGCTCATCGGCGGCCCTCCCGAACGAGATCCTTGATCTTCAAGCCGCCTAGGGATAGACCAGTGGCGAGCTTCTGAATCCGCTCAATGGCAGCGACGCGCTCCTTTGGGCTTGTTTCCTTTTTCACGGGCACGAGCTTGGCTACAGGAGCGCCATGTTTGGTGATAGTGATCTCCTCGCCCGCCGCCACCTTTTCTAGCAGCTCGGACAAATGCGTTTTTGCCTCGTAAGCGCCAACAGTGTTGCTGCCCTGCTGTGTGGCCACGAGCGTATCCTCCGTACCGACTAGTATACGACTAGTATACGACTAGTTTAAATGATGTTATGTGAAGATTCAACCCCAAAGCATAGGCCAGCAATGGCCCCCATCTTTATTCCTCACCGATCCCTTTGACATCGAGATCATGCTGCCCTCTTCACCTTCGCCCATCTTGCTCTCTGCGCCGCCGCGATCCGCTTGCGCCCTGCCGCTGAGATCGTCCGCTTTGGCTTGGCTGCCCTCCTGCTTGCCCATCTCGGACTTCCACTACAATGACGGGGGGCACCATGAGACTGGTGGATTTAGGAAAGCATCGGCGAGCGCGTCTCTGGTTTGGAGATCTCCCAGACGCGGACTATCAGTCCGTGAATGCGGTGAAGTGCTCGATTTCGGCAAGCAGGAACACACAAGATGGTTTGAGGCTGGCCGCGATTGAAGTGTTGGTACCCCTCGGCGGTCGCGCGATGTACGGGCTGCTTGGTGGCGAGTTCAGGCCCGACTCAACAAACCGCTTGCATGTTGATGTCTTCGTTGCCTCTGCAGCGGGGCCCCCGTTTGCTAGCAATTTAGCAACCCAGACGGACAAGGTGCGGGTTGGCCTTCCGGCTGAATACGTAGAGGGGGTCCTTGGCGGCGTAGCCCTTGCGAAGGGGGAGTTGGATCGACTTGCGGCGGGTAAGCTTCTGATCAACTGTGCGGCACACGGGGAGATCGGCTCTTGCGAGGTCGTCTTTAAGCACCTAGCGCTGGCTCTCGTTAAATTGTTTAACCGGGAAGGACAAGCGCTATCCGATGAAGAGCTGATTAGTCTGTTCCCCTGAACATTCAGTTGAGCCTGGGCGCGGCGATTCTCTCTTCCGTTCAGATTGATGCATTCTTCCGGCGCGAGCATACGGTAATGATCCCGCTTACCGTCCGGGAAATTTTAGACGAGCACATCGCACGGAAACTGGCTTGACCTAGATAACCGGGGACCGTGGCGGCTTTCTCGCCTTAGAGATCGAACAGGAGGCGTCGGGCTACTCCAAAGAGAGGATAGCCGGAGTTTGCCTCGCAAATAAAAGCGGGATGAAATACCTAGTTCCAGTCCTCGCCACTGGAGGAGCAATCGTCGCACGCAACGGGAGCGGCTTTACGTTATGCGGACGCACTCGACAGGTGATTTCACCCTAAGAAGGGGATTCATGCGCAACATCTTTCTAGCGTTACTATCCGGAGGAGCACTGATTGTTAGTTTGGCCTGCATGAATAACCAGAACATCCCAATCGGGTATGCGAAGCCAGGCCAGACTGTTAAGGAACTGGTGGACAGTCTTCCACCTACCGGGGGAACGGTCTCTTTAGGAATTGGAACATGGAGCAGCGGCTATAACTCTACGGACCTCATTACAAAGCCAAACATCACAATCCAAGGCTCGGGCATGCCGGGTTACAACTCCACTTTCACCGCAATGACCGGCGGCACCATCTTGCAAGGACATCTGCCTGCATCCACGGGTGCAGATTATTTTACGGTCAGAGACCTCGGTGTAGACGCTGGGTCGGCCTACATCGATGCCAACAATGGCGGTGTCGCAACCGACGCTTTTGCGATCTACAACAGCGGCCAAGTTCTCGGCGCTCCACAGGTTGAGTCCCCCTGGATCGAGAATGTCTCATGCCTCGGCTATAGCCCCAACGCCGCGGCTCACTGCATTCTGGTCGAGAACGTGAACCATGCTTATGTCCACAATGTCGTTGCGGTGATGAACTGTCACGGCGTGGTCCTTAAGGGAACAAATTCGACGGTCGACGGAGTTTACTCCCGCGGTCATGGCATCGATTCGATCATCGTCAAGTCGGATAATTACGCGCCAGCCTCGCAGGACCACCTTTCGAATATAGTAATCGAGCCGCTTATCGCCGCGGGCGATACGAAGGGCATCGTCATTCAGGGTGTCGCTGCTCCCTTATCCAATATTAGCGTTTCTAATGCGGTTATCAGAAGCCCGTTGGCCTGGGGGGTCTACGTTCAAGGCGCAAACTCGACGACAGCCGCAACTAGTCTGAATTTCTCTAACATCACAGTCGAATATCCGGGCGGGAGTCCGATTGTCGAGTACTGCATGCAACTCGTCCAGTACGTCAGTGCCGTGAACATTAACAACCTGAACTGCTCGAACATGTGGGCCGGTATTGCCCCTTACGCGGCAGTTTCCGGCGCGTTCAATGATTTCACCCTAACCAACTCTCACTTCACGAACATCGCGACCAATGGCATCGAGACCTTTGGCCAATGGAGTGTCGTCGACAATCGCTTCGAATCGATTGCCGGGAGCGGCATCGTGGCCGATTCTGGTGTAACCACGGTTTCAGAGAACAGATTTACCAATGTCGGAACCGATATGTACCCAAACGGGGGAACCTTTGTGGTATCGACGCCCTAAAATGGCGCCACTCGGCCACTAGGCGTCGTACCTTGCCATTGGTTGCGTCGGTTGGAGCTTGGAAATCGGCTGCCCTTCTTTCAAAACAGATTCCTTCATAGGCGGATTGATGTCGAGGGAGTGAACTTTCTGATTGAGGTAGCCTTGCTCCGTTAGCCACTTTTCTGCCGCTCCACCGTTTCTTGAATCCAGGTCCGACAAAAGTGCCCTGCCCTGATTTTGGCGTTTGTCCACCAGCCGCCAACCACCCTGCGTCTCGGTCAAATCGAAGAGCTCATTGACTCCGACCGCATCGGGCAACTGCGTCTCACCTTGGCGTCCCACTTCTTACCGTACTTGTTTAGAAAGTTCGGGATCGCAGGGTCATAGAGAGCCTTGGCCCATTCGTCGCCGACTTTCAAGCCGTCGCCTTCGATGGAATGGATCGGATTTCCGCCGCCTGTTTGTTTCGGTTCTGATTCCAGCAGTTTTGCGCGCGGGTTCCTTGCCGCCGTAATCACCAATCTTCTCCGGTTCAACTTCCTTATCGAAGATGAAATGTCGATTAGTATCAAACGCCCGAAGCATCTTCTTGTCTGGCAAGCACTCAGGGTCTTGGTCTTGTAATTGGTTGCGCCCTCCGGGAGCCAGCGCAGAATGAAAATAGTGCCTTGCGGGTAGTCGTGCTTGGGATTGACTTCGATCCACTGACGCTTGCCGTCAACCGTGGGGCGGATGCAGAGATGGACTACTACATTTGTTTTTCTCAAGATTCCTCCTAATACCGAGGAATCAGCGACTGTGACCGTTCTTCTGTGACCACTTCTGAAACCCTTGCCAGTGCTGGCGTGGAGCAGACTCCCTCCCTCTCCGCCAGTTCTTACAGTTCCAATCACTTAGGCTCTGTGGAACCGCTGAAGCTCCCGACAAATTGCTTTCTGGCAGGCGTGTGTTTTTAAGTCGCGGAGGTTGCGACCCGAAACTGGGTTGCGCTCGCAGAACCCGGCGCTGTACACGATGGACTACGACCTGTTTCGCTGGCTAGGGCGTGTGCCCCGACCGCTCTAGGGCGTCTCGATACGCCAATAACCAGAGTTCGCGTAAGCGGCGCCAGGAATGAAGGCCACTGTGTTGGTGTGCCTTCTCCGCCATTATTCTTGCCAAATTCGGATGGCATATAAGGCGCACTACACTCTCAGCCAGGGCTGCCCAGTCTCCGGCGGCACAGAGAAGTCCAGTGCGTTCGTGCTCGACAAGGTAAGGAATGCCGCCTGCCGCAGTGGTCACCACGGGCAGCCCGGAACAGAAAGCTTCCAAGAGTGAAACTGGCGCACAATCGACGTACGAGCCATTCACGAAAATGTCCGATTGATCATAGATTGCGGGCATCCGATCGGGTTGAACGGCACCCATTAGCTGCACGTGATTCAGTGAGAGTTTCTCAACTAGTCTCCTGATTTCCGGTGCTTGTTGTCCGCTTCCAACCAGACAGAGCGAGGCTTCCGGGAAATCCCGCTGTACTCTGGCAAAGGCGCGGATCACGATGTCGATTCCATAGTGCGCCTCCAGATTGCGCGTACACAACAACCTTGGCTGCAAGGGATTGCGCGGACGATAGGGGTATCTGTCGGGATCGACAACATTTGCCACAACTACCGGGGAGAGGCCGTACAAGCGAAAAGAAGCGGCTAAGTATTCTGAAGGAACTACTACGACGTCAGAGGCGTGAAGTATGTGCCGGGCGAGGGTTGAAGACCTCAGATGTTCGTCGCCCCGCCCGCTATGGTAGTGGATGAGGACCTTTCTGCCACGCAGACGCGCGATCGCGAACGCTGGAGTGGTAGCCATTCGAAAGGTGCCGAACGACCCAGCAAAGACGTGGACGAGTTCTACCTTGCCGAGAGCACGGAATAAGTTGACGACGTAACAGGGGAGACGCACTAGCGTGCGAAGATAAGGGACACGGTTGAGGGCGGCAATGGCCTTGGGAAAAGGTGGGCGGCTCGAGACGAAAATGACAGCGACTTCGGGGTCTTCCTGCCATTGGGTGAGTAAGGAGCTTGCCTGTACTTCTTGTCCGCCGAAGAGGAAGTCGAGTGGCGGACCGACGATGGCGACTGTCAGAGACATATCTCGAACTGAAGAAATCTAGGCTTACCTTCCGACTATTGGGTCAGCGCGAGCCGCTCCACGCCGGTCAACCGTCCGAAGATGGTATGCAATTTTAGCCATTGTTTGGCGCTAAAATACGGCGGATAGAGTACTTGAGACAGGCATTGTTGAAAACTGGGTCGAGCGATTTCATTGCCCGCCAGTGCGTAACCCAGACGCTCTAGGAGCGGACCGATACCGCACTCCAAGGTCTTTACTTCCGCGTCCGACAAGATGTGGCGCCATCGTCCCACTGGTTGAAAGCTATTGGTTTGGATTTCTTCCCGAAAGGTTGAATTGGGAGTTGCGAGGGTGCCTACAGAGCGCCTCCGAATCTCGCCTAGGTCCAGATCATACGCAATGAAGCCGCTGATCTGAGCCAAGGTTTCTTCGGTATTGGCAACTAAGTCTTCGAAGTACACCTCGAGGTAGTCCGGGCCGAGATGAAGACCACTCCGGATCCCCTGCTCTAACTTCCATTTCCAGTGCAACGCCGCCGCGAGCAAGCCTTGTTTTCGATCCCAGGGGAAGGGTGCAATCCAACCCTCGCGAAACATGGACAGAGCAACGTCGCGACCGTCACGGATGACATGGATGAAGAGGGCGTCCGGTATTTCCGCCTTGATCGACGTCATGCAGAGAAGATTATCGGGTCCCCATACGGCCCATCGGTTCAGACCCTGCGAACGAGCAACTTCACCCATTAGGATTCGCAAGAAATCGCCCCGGCTTTGGCACTGGTTGAGGATCCGCTCACGGATGGAGTTTCTTTCCAGGCCTGAAACGCGATACATCATGCTTCGCAGCCAAGTTGCGAGCATCCGTTCGCGGTTGTGGCGGGAGGCGAGGTTGCCAAACTTTGGCGCGATGAGATCAAAGACCGCCGGCTCGCCACGATAATTTGCAAAAACTCCCGAAGACAAAAGCGTGTGATAGAGGAGGGTATTTCCGGACCGGGCAGAGCCTACGACAAAGACCGGAGCAAGACTGCGAACTTGGTTATCGTGTTGGATCGCGGCGCGATTCAACGGGGAACAACCATAAGCGAGGTCACGGATGACCTGTCGAAGGTGGTGGAACAATTCGGATTGAAGTACGCGAACGTTCGGGACAAGGCTTCCTTGGTTGGAACAGCCTGCTGCCAGCCGGTAGATTTCAGCTTAGAGTTCGAGTACAGGTGCCCCTTCCAAGCGGAGTGCACACGATAGGGCGTCAAGAGCAGCGGGATTTGGGCCTTCGAATAGGCGTGATAGCGCTCGATTCCCCTCGATAGACCGTCCGCCAATAGCAACGGCAGGCGGATGAACGCCATCCTGCCGACGTGAAAGCGATACTGCCGAAGGTATTCGGTGGAAGTAGGTAAATCGTCATCGACCACATTGTAAGTGCCTTCCGGAACTTTACTGCCTTGGGCGGCGTGGACCACCGCGGAAGCACAATTCTCCACATAGGTGAGAGGAAGCCGGTTGCGGCCCCCGATCTGCACGAACAGACGGCCAACATAGAATCCAATTCTCGAAGGGAGAACATTCCCGCGCTCTCCATAGATGACGCCCGAGCGCAAGATGACGAGTTCGAAGACGTGCTCGCGGCGATAACGCTGAAAAAGTAATTCTTGCTGAACTTTCGCAAAGCAGTAGACGTCGCGCTTTTCGGGGTCGGCCTCCATTCCGACTTCCTCGGTAATGGAAACGGTTCGGTGCAGATGAGCGACACCGTAGGTCGTGACTGAACCGACGAGGACGACCCTCGGCACGTCGTGGTGGACGATGCCGTCCAGTAAGTTTCTGGACGCAACAACGGTATTGGCGAAAACCGTGGGAGACAGTCCGTGCATTTCCGCGGCGAGGTGGCACACTGCCTCAATTCCTCGAGTTGCGCGAATTGCATCTTGAAGGCAGAGTAAATTGCCAACCACATACTCGATCCGGGTCCCGGGGTACTGATCGCGCAGACGCTCAAGAGCGAAGATGTCGCTGTTAGGGCGAATGAAACATCGTATGCACGGCAATCCAGCCATACACAGGTGCCGGACAACGCGGGGGCCGAGGAATCCGCTGGCGCCTGTGACCAAGACTGTCATACCGTCATAACCGGGGTGTCCTGAAGTTGTTGCACGACCTGATCCATCATCGCGCACACGCGGAGCATATGCGCGTCCGAAATCGGAGCATCGCCGCCGGATTCGATGCACTGGTAAAAATCGGAGATCAGAAAGCCGAGGCCGGGCAAAGGCTGGAATTCGGATCGAGCAAAGCGCATCAGATTGCGAAGCGTTTGCCGTCCAAGCTGACAAGTTTGATCCACGGCACACGCCAACTTTCCGAGAGGGCCCGGTAAGCCTGAAACGGAAGCTTGAATGACGATCTGGTTGACCAGATCGACGTTGAGTGTGCTCTTACTCCCAACTATTCTGAAGGAATGGCCCACTGGCTTTGCGCGGCAGGAAAAGACGATGTACGCAGAGGTGTTTGTACACGTTATCGCGACGCGAAGCTCATCGCACAGATCCGGATACGCGGAATCTGTGGCCCGCCAAGCTCGAACTGCTAGTGCGCAGTTCTCTGGCTCGACGTATTCCGCGAGCACAGCGAGGGTGTGATCGAGATTGTTCTGAAACAATTTCCCCGGTAAACGATGCACCCAGTGCGTCCTGTCTTGGAGAACGGCGGCGCCGAAGTCACTGCCGAGATCATAAGCGGTGAAGGCTTCAAGGTGGACAACACTTCCAATACCTCCTTGGGCAATGCGACTGCGCGCAGCCTGCATGGCAGGATCGAAATAGTGGGTCCAGCCTACAGTGAGTTTGCAACCATTGGCCCGAGCGGTACGGACCAACCGCGAGGCTTGTCGCGCATTTTCGGCGAGGGGTTTCTCCACGAACAAATGGCACCCTGCCTCAATGGCTTGTAGAGCCACGTCAAGATGGGACTGAGGCGGAGTAGCAATGTGGACGACATCGGGATGCTGCTCGAGCAATAGTCGTCCGAGGTCCGAATACCAGACGCTGATATCATGGCGGATGGAAAACTGCTCCGCCATGAGCGGTTCGCTATCGCACACTCCAACGAGCTGGGCGCAGGGTAGTTTCCTGATCTCCGAGACATGATTCTCAGCAGACTTGCCACAGCCCACAATCGCAACGCGCAGTGTCATAGGATCCTCGGCGCCTCTATAAACGCGAGGAGCTTACCGGGCGTAGAAGCGTAAACCGCCACGGTGCCGAAGGCAAGTACTTGTACCCCGTCGACCTAACCCGTTACGGAGTGGTGGCCGAACGTTGAATTGCCCGAGTTTGCTCGCTGTGGAGTATATCGTCGACGTCCAAGGGAACAAGACGCGCAGTAAAGCTCAGGCTGTAAAGCACAGATCGAGGTCAAGGTCGGTCATTTCGAAGGATGAAATAAGAGCATCGTCGCCAGCGTCGGCCAAAAGAACTAGCGTGGTGGTGCCTACCGTAATCACCGCGCAACCGCAGTTGCCCGTATAAGCGCTGCCCTGAGCGTTTGCTTTTTATCGACCTTCGCCTGTGGCAGAGAGTGTGGGCGCCGCCCCTCGCCTGGGAAAGCGCAACCGCCGTTCTGGGAACGGTCGCACGCCTGATCGCCGACCTCTATGAGGGCAAACTTCATCCTCGGATCGCCGGCGGCTTGGGGCCACTGCTTCATCTCCAGCTACGCGCCATCGAGAAGACGGATGTCGAGCGGCGAATCGCCGAGGGGGAGCAGCAAGTGCTAAAGTTGCAATCGGCCCCGGAGAAGAGCACCCCCCAAACGAATGACGCCGCAGCGCGCCAACCGGCTCGTTGATCCCGAAGTGCGGGAAGCGATCAAGGCATAGCGGCTTGCTGAATGCCTTCGGCCTTAATGATTTACGGCTTGCGATGGCGTAAGGCATCGATCTGCCATACCAGGTAACCACTGGTGACCGGGCGACTCCCATCGATGAGTGCTGGTCCGGGGCCAATCGTTCCAGTCGCGAAGGCCGCCGACTGCCCTTCCCCTCTCTGAGCTGAACCAGTTTCCGCGAATCTCCTCACCGGTGGCGCCGTCGCTCGACTGGAGAAATACTTTCTAAAGTTGCAAGATATTGCACTTTTGGCTATTCGCTTCCCTCCACAAGCTGTTCAGGAATCAGCGAAGTCTTGTGGCAACTGAATTGCTTTCGCGAAACTACCACGACCTAGGTTCCACAAACTACAATCAAAGTCGTTGTCGGGTAACCGCCGCTGCTTTCTGTTACGGCGACGACAAAAACCGGTCAAGCCATTCGATTCGAGACAAATCAGAATTAAGGAGGATAGACAGAGCGCGTCTTAAAGACGTTATTGCTTTCCTCTTTCGATGAACAACTTCTCAGCTCACCCATGATGAAACCCGACCGACCTCATCGGCGGAAACGGAGGAAATCAGATGATCCGAAGAGCACGTTTCCAGCATGCGTTTATTGGCATCGTGGCCATCAGCTTATTCTCCGCAGTCGCTCCTAAGTCTGCTTCGGCAACCTCGATTAACTGGACCACATGGTCATCAAACAGCGCCGGGACCATTGGTGGGCTCGGCATCACGACTACTTACTCTGGCCAGATGGACGGCATATCCTCAGCCGGATACCCGAGCTGGATGCCAACGGGCACATTTAGCGGCGGCACAGTCGGCAATCCCCCGCCTAGCAGCGGTCACATGATCCAGTTGACAGGGGGAACCACAACCGTGGATACGATCACTTTCTCCAAGCCGGTGGTGAACCCGGTCATGGCAATCTGGAGCCTGGGAGCGCCCGGCACTACAGCGAGTTTCAACTTCACCGCCAGTGAACCGTTCACGATTGAGAGCGGTGGCCCAAGCGCCGAGTTCGGCGGCAGCGCGATCTTCGTGTGCTCGGGGAATTCCCTCGCGGTTTGTGGGACGGAGGGCAATGGAACTATTCAGTTCCAAGGCACCTTCTCGACCATTTCCTGGACGAATCCCGCCTTCGAAAACTACTACGGATTTACGATAGGAGCTCCCAGCTCCACCTCGGTCGTTCCCGAGCCCGCGTCCGTCTTGCTGGTAGCGTCCGGTCTGGCCGGTGTCCTCCGGCTGCGCTGGCGGAAGGCAGCGCCGAGAGGATGATTTGTGCACTGCTGGCTTGCTCATGCTCCTTGGGAACTTGCCACAGGGCGATGGCACCATCAGCGCCTTGCGTTTGTGCAGGGAGGATGATGGTAGATGACCATCGGATTATCCGGCCCTCCGGTGCGTGGCGCCCTATCGGATAATGTCACCGCTTCCGGCGGAAGGGAGAGCCCCCACTGTGGTGGGTTGAAAAGGACCTCCCATCGTCCCCAGGCGCCCGCCCTTGGACCGCGGGACCACGCCGGGTTAGGGTTGATTTCGAAATCCAGGAAGCCCAGGACGATTATTTCCGTGTAGCCACGACTCGGCCAGAATCGGCGCATATCCTCCACGAAACGCGGCGCAGTCTATAATTACGCACACCGAGAGGTTCTTCGAGGCCTCCGCATATCACGAAATCGCAGATGCTAAACCTACTTCATCCAGGAGTGGGGAATGAAGCAGGTACGATAGCGTTCATTTCCAAAGTTCAACGGGAAACGAGATCGATCGCGTCGCTCTATTCTCTGGTATGAGGCCCTAGCCTGCCTGACTCTCCGGTTACTGCACGACTACTGTGACTGGCATCTGGTGATTCAAGCTGCCCGAATTCGCCGTAATCTTCGCGGTATAGGTTCCCGATGGTGTTCCGGGGATGGTGTGGGGAGTCGAAGAACCACCGCCACCGCACGATACCAACGAAGCTAACAGCAGCACGATCGTTGGAGCTACCAGGACCGGCAGCCGCTTGCGAGTCCGCATCCACAGACAGGCTGACCCCATCAGCATCACCATCCAAAGAAGCGGCATCGCTCCCGGCGGAAAGACAACCTGGGGCAAGGCGCTCGTGGTTATAGGCGCGGTCGTTGTAATACTTACCGTCACTGGCTGTGCAGTGGCGTTGGCGATCTGCAGCGTAGCGCTTGATAAGCCACAAGTCGGCGCAGGTGTTACCGCCGGTGTGATGGTGCAACTCAGCGCGACCGTCCCACTGAACGCAGCTATCGGCGTAAGGACCAGCCCAAATTTCGCCGCTTGTCCGGCGCTGACAGTTTGGGAAGTGGATGCCCCCGAAGCTGAAGTTATCGAAAAATTCGAGACTGGTTTAGCCGTTGTATTGAGCAGCACACCGTCTCCGCTCAAAAATGTGCTTCCCCAAGGAAAAACAATATCAGGAAGTCCATCGCCGTTCATATCTGCAACAAGAACGGCTAGAGGGGCAAGATTGGGGTAGAGGGTACCTTGCGTCGGGACATTGATAAGAGGGCCGAAGGTGCCGTCGCCATTTCCTAACATGACTCCGTTTGCGTTCACAAAAGCGCGGTAGTACTCGGTCACAAATACATCCGGTATGCCGTCGCCATTGAAGTCAGCGATTGCGTTCACTTGGTTCGGCAGAGAGGGGAGTAGCGTGAATGTGCCGTCCCCGTTTCCCAAGGCAACCTGGTAGCCATCAACCAAGTCGGGTTTGCCGTCGTTGTTGAGATCGGCGGTAAACTGCACCCCAAAGTTCTGTAAGCTGGTTGGAAAAACTGCAGTTTGGAAGGTGCCATCGCCGTTGCCGAACAAAATTGCGAGCGGCGGCCCCCCTGCTGCTATATCAGCCTTGCCGTCCCCGTTGAAGTCGGCGCTCACAAGCGAAGAAGCGCCCCCATCGAACACATAGGACGGCGCTGCAAAGGTTCCGTCTCCCTTCCCTACCAATAGTGCCAGCGTTTGATTACCCGAGGTTACAGCGATATCGAGTTTTTTATCGTTATTGAAGTCGGCGACAACGACGGAATAGCTTTGTGCCGTGGTTTGAACGCTCTCCGCGTAGAAAACCGGAGACTGGAAGCTTCCGTCGCCGTTTCCCAAGAGTACGCTATAGTTCCAGTCTCCCGTTGCGGAGTCGGTGCCAAAGACTACCAGGTCAAGATTGCCATCTCCGTTGAAGTCGCCAGTCACGATTGCGTACCCAGGTTGCTGCAGGGTGTAAGTATGGATCAGGGACAGCACACCCGAACCGTTATTCCTCACGATGTATACGCTTTGGTTCGATACCGCAGCCAAATCTTCTATACCGTTATTGTTGAAGTCGCCTACAACCTGAGAGCCGGAAGACGGTACAACGGAGAACTGGATCCCCCGGAACGTGCCATTTCCGTTGCCCAAGAGCACGACCCCGTCCATGGCGAGGTCCGGTTTTCCGTCACCGTTGAAGTCTGCGACTGCAGTCCCAGATCCTGCGCCGAAAAAACCGAGTACATAGTTGCTGGCATTGGAGAAGGTCCCATCCCCGTTTGACAAGTAGATCTGTCCAACATCCGCCTGAATAGCCAAGTCATCTTTGCCGTCATCGTTGAAATCTCCCGCCGCGAGCGGGCCTGCCAAATACTGGGAAGATGTAGTAATAGGCGTTGGCGCCTGGAAAGTGCCGTCACCATTTCCCAACTGAACATAAGTGAGGCAGCCCTTGACTGGATCGCAACCATCGATAGCCAGATCCAACTTTCCGTCAGCGTTGAAGTCTCCCACCACAGCCGGGGAGGGTTCGCTGACGCCGACAGAAGTCTTCGCGGCTTGAAAAGTCCCGTCGCCGTTGCCCAGAAAAACTATCTCTTGCCCTGCAGGGCCGTTGCTTGCGCCGGTGCTCACTGCAATGTCGATTTTGCCGTCGCCGTTGAAGTCTGCCAACGACAGCGACCTCGCAGGGATAGAACCCAGATTGTAAGAAGTGGGCGACGCAAACGTTCCATCCCCTTTGCCGAGGTAGACGCTGAGCGCGCCGTTGAAAACCCCGACCACGTCCGCTTTGCCATCGCCATTCAGGTCGGCCGCAGCAACCAGCGTCAAGCTAGCTCCGCTCGGTGTACTGATCGCTGTTTGGAAAGTGCCGTCGCCCGTCCCCAGCTGCACTAGCAGAGTGCCCGTGCCTTGCTCCAGTACGTCGGGCTTGCCGTCGCCATTGAAGTCCGCCACAGCCAATACAGAAAGACCCGTAGGGACCGTTACGTTGGTCCCGGCAGTAAAGGTTCCGTCACCATTCCCCAGGTTCATGGTGCCGTCGGAGGTGAGCAGGTCCGGTTTGCCGTCTCGGTTGAAGTCAGCGACAAACAAGTTTCCCGTACCGGCGTACACCGGAGGCTGAAGAAACGAAACTTGAGCTTGTGTGGTCAGCAGCGAATGAAGCAGAAAGAGAGAGCACACAAGAATGGCGCGGAGAGTTTCGGATTTCACAGCGTACCTCGAAACTGCGGGCGCATCGGCGGCCGAACTCTAGCTTTCAATCTCGACAGGCGCTTACAGCGGAGTGAATTGTACAACGCTTAGTGCCGAGCGCGCTTTTTCTTGTAAACAAGGTAGCATGGCGGTGATTTCGATCACACGTTAAACTGTAGCCATGAATTTGAGCAAGGAAGAAGGAAGAAGGAAGAAGGAAGAAGATAATAAAAGAGGGAATTCAGGCTCTGTAGTGGGTAAGCAGAAGAGGAAGAGGGCTCTTTCCTTCCTTGCGTGATTGTTTCGCATCGGTCCTCGCCGTCAAGGGTACGCTTCG
>Ga0210406_10001366_pt1 | contig 29917 bp, 30 predicted proteins | sample IncBWC30MmetaG_FD_155454 | JGI IMG/M metagenome (GOLD analysis project Ga0210406, IMG submission 155454) | Forest soil microbial communities from Barre Woods Harvard Forest LTER site, Petersham, Massachusetts, United States - Inc-BW-C-30-M | ecosystem: Environmental > Terrestrial > Soil >... | reverse complement strand
CTCCCGCCCGCTTCAGGAGCTCGCGCCTGCCTTCGCCATGTGAAGAGCAGGCTCTGCGCAACGCCGTGTCGCCGCGCCACCTCGCACACCACGGCCCCCCGGCATCAGCGTCTCTTCAACGATCCGAGACTTCTCGTCCTTGCTCCAACGCCGTCGGCGCTCGACCCCGAGAACCTTCCCTTCCATCTCTGCATGACCTTAAGGCTAGCTCAAAGGTCACACCCTTCGCGACGTACGCCCTCACAGCAAGGCGGTCGCCGCCGGACGGATACCCTATTCCTGCGTATGGACGCGGAACAGCGCGTGAGACTGATAGCTCGCCAACAGGACCGCATGGCGAAAGAGCCAGCACTAAACCAGCCTCGCCTTAGCTCGACTAACGGAAGCGGGTTGATCAAATTCGTTTTATCCAGGCTCTCGCCGCGCCGATGGCGTTGAGCTCAATACGGTTTGTGCTTTGATCGCGATCTCTGTGCGATTCCTAGCCTTCAATTTCATCATAATATTCCGTACGTGGGCTTTCACCGTGCTCTCGCACAGATTCAGGTCGTAAGCGATTACTTTGTTCGACTTACCTTGCTGGATCGCGCGGACAACGGCGAATTCGCGGCCGATGATGGCGCCGGACGCCGCGGGGCGCGGCGGCGTGACGGCAGACGGGATCGCAGAGAGGAGGCACTCCGCCGGGACGTATGTCCCGCCCGCCAACACAAAGCGAACCGCTTCGACCGCGATTTCAAATTCCATGGCCATTGGAATATAACCCTTTGCCCCGCAGCCAATCACAGCGCACATCACCTCGAAATTATACTTGGAAGAAAGAGCAACAGTCGGTAGAGACGGGGCTAAATCGGAAATAATACTCAATGATTTGGCGCATTCCTGGGCGTTCGTCTCGTCCAGAGAAATGATTACCAATCGCGCCGATCCAATAGTCGATCGGTCATTCAACTCCGAAATTGAAGACAACGTCTCCACGGGTATCGACAGGGCCGATTGAATGCTTCTCTGGATACATTCCCGCAGGAAACTCCGACTTTCGACGATAATAACCTTCTTTTCAACTGCTTTACTGCTTTGCAAATCGAGGCGACGCGCGTCGTGTTCGGCTGATAAGGTCTCCCCTCGGTCGAACTGAATCGGCTCTCGTTCGGGGTCTATCGTGTAGAATTGGTCGGCTGGGCGACTGTCGCTATTGACGATCGATGGCACTAAGCGACCGACCTCATGGGTCTTATTTTGCGACAACGGCTCATAGAAATCGCACCCCTGGACCCGCATTGCCGTTTCCTAATATATCCAATTAATGACGTGGAGACTTCAACCCTATCGAACATTTAGGCAGCACGGTAACGGGTGAACCGACGAATTGTGTCGAACCAAACGACTGATCAAGAGTGTCAAACTCCCCAGCCAAAAAGGTCCCTCGCCCTACACAACCGCACCAGACTGACGCTAGGTCACCTGCAATCGATTTTGAACCAAAGCTCAATTTTTCCAATGAGCCAAGATCCGCAACCTGGCAGTTCAATTTACCTATCGTAAACGAAATGTAAAGCTTTTATTCCGCTCGGCGGTCTATTTCTGGTGGCAGAATGTGATAGGCCCCCTCCCTCTTTTGAACTGCCTGGTTGGGAAGCGCTGCTGCGGCAGGCTGCTGCTGCGGCAGGCTACGTAAGGGTTGCAAGGGGGCTGGTTAGCGCGCGCGCTGAATGTGCGGTCGCGCCCCTGATCGCCGACGATCTCGCCGCCGCGCTCGCCCTACGCTGTGCTTCCAGGGTCGCATGCGCGACCACAAGCCCCCGGCTTCGGGCGTCATTGTGTTCGGCGACCGACCGTTTGCAGCGCCGCTCGCGAGCCGCCGTGCTTACCTTGCCTTACGCGACCGTTGTTAGGACGGGACTGGTAGTCGATGATAGAGACTGAGTCGATACTTCCTGAGGACTTCGTTGCCATTTTGAATAATATTAAGCGACTTCCGCCCTAGAAGCATCTGCTCCCAAGGTCCAATCTTCTTGTCGTCGAGAAGGAACTGTTGCAGTGAATGCGGAAGGTTCGCGCATCGCGCGAGAAGCGCCAACCAGCGGAGATGTACACGCGAACGGACCGCGTCAGAATCAGAGCCCAAACATTCGCCGCCGGGACAGCTATTGGCGGCGAGCGATTGAGGTTTGCAAGGCGCTCGAGGACGGCTTGACCGCCGAACGTATCAACTCGCGCGCGATTCGCGCGCTCAGCCGTGGATGGTTTCGCCGCGCTCCAGCATAGCGACGAACTGGGTGATCTTGCGAGCGCGCGCCTCCGGCGTCTTCACCGCGCCGATTCGGTAGAGAATGGCGTAGCGGTTGGCTCCGGTGAGAGTGGCGAAGAAAGCGGCTGCTTTGGGATTGGCGTCAAGCACAGCGGCAAGGTCGGGCGGCGGTTCGGCGGTGCTTGCGGGAGCGTAAGCCAAGTCCCAGCGCCCGTCCGTCTTGGCCATCTCGATCTGAGCAAGGCCTGCGGGACGCATCCGACCTGCGGCGAGAAGCGCGGTTGCGCGCGTACAGTTGAGCTTTGACCACTTGCTTCGCGGTTTGCGGGGCGTGAAGCGAGTGAGCCAGGTGTGGTCGTCGAACGTGTCCAGCTGGCCATCGATCCAGCCATGACAAAGAGCGGCGTCGATCGCCTCTGACTTGGTAAGCGACCGCTCAGGCGCGCCCTTTTTCGCGAGCCTCAGCCACAGACCAGGCGCGAGCGTGCCGTGAGACTCAAGCCAGCTGTCGAATGCCCAAGCGTCAGCGAACGCCAAAACCGGCAAACCCGCGCGCATTTCGTGTTTCCCCAAGGTCGCCTTCCACTGCGGCGTCGGTCTCCGGCGCATCGTCCGCCATGAATTCATCCCAAACCGCTGCAGTGCGACGCGTCAAGCTGGCGTGGCTGAACGCGTTGAGCGGCGAATACCCCGAGGCGAGGCTTCACCGTTTCGTGTGTGCATAGTCCTTGGAACGTCCGGTTTGGCCCACGGCTGCGCTTGTGGCTTGACGACCGTCGTGTCATTCGCCCGGCTTCGCGGCGTAGGAAGGGAACTGATGCACCGTCTGGCTTGGGCAGGGGCGACGCTCATTCTCGTGGCTCTCTCGTTCGCCGCAGGAAGAATGACGCTGGGCGTTCGGATCATGCCGGAAATCGTCGCGACACTGCCTGGCGACGAATCCCAATTCTCGCGCGAACTCGACGCCCGACTTCGCGAGCGCTTCCCGATAGGAACCAGCCAGGACAAGCTGATCGGCTACCTCGTCGGGGCGAACTTTGTTCCTGATTGGCCTCAACGCGGCGCCAATGTGAGCATGTTTATTTTCAACGGTTTGATGTGCGCCAAGACAGTTCGTGTGCTATGGCGAGCAGACGCGGCGGGGTCCCTCACCAACGTTAGTGGCGCTTACGAGGACCATTGTTTATGATCCGAAGGGTCCGCATCGGGCGCTGAATCCGGAGCGGCCTTGGCGAAGCTACGCCCCTAAGGGAAGCGACTGAGCCACCCGGGCGTTGGGCGTCCTTCGAGACGTCTGCTTCGCGGGCTCCTCAGGAGGAGGGCGGCCCGCGCCCCTTTCCTGCGTTTGAGACGCCGCTTTGCGACGCCGGCCGATTGGATGTCGCCCTAAGGGAAAGCCAGCTTCCCGCGCGGGGTCCGCTTAGCGCGGGAGAGCCCGCCGAGAGCGATCGCGATCGCGTCGCCGGTCCTGGGCCGGCTGGTAGGCGAGGCCACCATGGTAGGTGCAGTAGGGGCCGGACGCCGCGGGCGAGCCGCAATAGCGGAATTCGGAAGTCGACGGGTCGCCCAGCGGCCAACGGCACATCGATTCTTTCAGTTCGACAATCGTCACCCGGAGCGACATCGGCAGGACGACGCTCTCGAATTCCTCCTGCCGCTCAAGCTCTGACAGCGCCTCCGGGGCCAGCGCGAACGCGGTCGCCCCACGCATGATTCGAGGGGCGGGGGAACTGAGGCGCGGCCCCGCGACCCGATGCACTGGCGAGGGCGCCAGGCGCCGAGGACGTGGAGCGCTCGTGCTCGGCGTTTTCGCCCGGCCCGCCAGGCCCAGCCGATGCACCTTTCCGATCACGGCGTTTCGGGTCACTCCGTTGCCGAGCAAGCCCGCAATCTGGCTCGCGCTTTTGCCGTCTATCCAATGCTGCTTGAGCTGTTCGACTATCTCGTCCGTCCAAGCCATTTGTCGCCTCGTTCGTCAATCCTCGCCAAAGGCGGCGCACTACGCAGAATCCCACTCCGTCGCCCGGCGAGGAGCCCGCCGGGCCTAACGCTGACCGACACTCGATTTGGAACCCTCCCCACGACATCTCGTGGGCCTTAAGGTGAAAACTACACTACTCGTTGAATCGCGCGCAAGAGTCCTCGAGGGTCGCTCAAGGCGCTTTTCCCCAACTCTTCGCGTTTGGATTGAGGGGAGCGAGGCGCACCTTCGAATGCCTGAGTCGGATCAAGGCGTTAGCGTTTCACCGAGCGGAGACGACTGCGGACACCCTTTCTCGCCGGAGAACCGCGTTAAATCGGCTCGCGCTTCGTTTCCGCGAGTCGAGGCGCCGCGCCCGCTGGGTAAGTGTGAGGAGATGTTTTCGCGGCCTGTCACAGGGGCGACAAAGAGCCCCGCTACGCCGCATCGGGCTTGGGAGCCCGGGCGCCTCTCTGAAACTGTCCGGAAAAACTCGCGTCTCGATCGCGTCAGCGGCGCCGAACTTGCGTGATGCGCGACTGTTCTGTGATCCATATCACAAAATAATTTCGTCGCGTGATGTTTAGTTGTAGTCCGCGGGTGGTTAATGGTGTACGCGCAGAGAGGCCGTAAGGCGGTTCTTCGAGGGGCTGGGTCGGGGCACCGATGAAGCAGTTGGGCGCAGAGGCTGGTGGACAAAGGTCGCTCCCTTCATGGGCGAGCCGACTCGCGTCCACAAGCGCGGTTGCGGCGCTGGCCCTGATCGCGGCCTCGGGCGCGAAAGCCGACGTCGTCGAGACGTTCCATCTGTCCGGCAATTTCGGCAGCTTCGTTGGCCCTCTGGTCCCGTTCACCGGGACGGTCAATTTGGACTTCAGCAACAACTTCGCAAATGAAACGTTGAAGTCCATCAAGATCAGTGTCCAGGGGCGCCCCGTTTTCAACCAAAGCGTATCCCTGTCCGTCACTCCATCTGTCGGGATTATCGGCGCGTCCAACAGCGCTGGCGATAAGCTCGCGTTGTGGTTCGCGGCGCCCCAGTCGGGCACATGGGCTGGCTTCAATGCAGGCGAAGTCTCTTTTGGTGATGTGATTTTTGGCGGTCTGACCGGACTTCTCCTCGGCGCTACCGGCGAGGTTACGCGCGACCTCTCCGACCCCGCGATACTCGCCCCGCCGCCGCCAATAATCGACCCGCCGCCGCCAATAACCGACCCGCCCACCCTCGCCGTTCCCGAGCTCTCGACCTGGGCGATGATGCTGCTCGGCCTCGCGGGCCTCGGCTTCGCGGCGAAGCGCCGGCGCGCGATCGGTTTTCGGGGCGGAAAAGCCTAGTAGCGCAGGCGCCGTCCCTCGACGGGAATCACCGAGACGCCGGCTCGCACTTTACTCTCCACGATCCGCGTGACCCGCCCGTTCCTGCCCCGTGAGGAGGTGTTAGCGGCCTGTCACAAGGGCGACAAGCAACCCTGATACGGCCCAATGGACTGGGGTACGGGGGATATCTCTATGAATATCTGTGGAAAATCGGCGTTCCGGTCATCCGGCTCGGGGCGAGGAAGCTCGCGGCGGCGAGCGCAATGGCGGCGCTCGCCCTGTTCGCGGCTTCGGCCGCGAAAGCGGATGTCGCCACGAGGTTCGACGTTTCCGGCACTTTCGCAGATGTTACTCCTCCCACTTCTTCTCCGGTCACCCTCGCCGGAACGATGGATGTGGACGTCGCCAACGGCGCGGTGACCGCCATAGACCTTGTCGTCACGGGCTTCCCGAGCACCGGTCAAGTCCTCGCGACCTTTGATCGGATCATAAGCTTGAGCTTTGACGATGCTGACAATGGAGTCAGCCTCGAGTCGTCCAACGGCGAAGCCGAGCCATTAGTCGTCGACTTTCTCGCGCCTGCCGTGGGCACGTTGGTCCGCTTCGACGGCAGCGCGATTGTTGGTGGTTCGGTGGGCTTAGGTTTAAACGAGCAACTCGCTGGCCTTACCGGCAGCATTACCCCAGCGCCCGTTCCCGAGCCCTCGACCTGGGCGATGATGTTGCTCGGCTTCGTGGGACTGGCGTTCGCCGGTTATCGCCGGACCTGGAGGAACCGGGCGGGTCAGTGGGCCCGCACCGCTTGAACATCATTCACCATCTCTGTTGGTAAGGAGGAACTTATGAAATCGAACGCTTTCTTGTCGGGCCCGACCGTCGCGTTGGGGCTTGCGCTCACCTTGTTTGGCGCGTCGGCGGCGCGCGCGGACCTCGTGTTCAACTGATCCGGGAACTGCGTAACAGGTTGCCCCGCGGGGCAGGGGGTGAGCGCCGAGCTCGACCTCGACCAAGGCTATGTCTTCGGAACTCCGATAACGGACGACAATTTTGTGGATCTCACCTTTAAGTCGAGCACTCTCAATCAGATCATCACGACATTGGATAACCCTGCCACCGGGATCAATAGCGATGGATCGTTGGTGACTGGCGCCATTAACTTTCAGGATGGCGCCAAGGTGTTCGCCTTTCAGGTCAGCAGCGCCGGAGGCTTAAACTGGTTCGCGACATCGGACAGCCTAACGCTAAGGGGACTCGGGGCAAGCAAATTCACCTCGGCCGGCGTGCTCAGCACCCCGGAGCCCTCGACCTGGGCGATGATGCTGCTCGGCTTCGCCGGACTTGGCCTCGCGGCGAAGCGCCGGCGCGTGATCGGTTTTTTGGCTAAAGCCTAGCGCAACACGCGCTCTCAGAAGGTTTTGTCGTTCCCGCCCAAGCGAGAATCTCGGCAAAGCGGTGCTTGACCCCGGCTCTCGCGCCCATGACAGGGGCGGAGCGCGTCGGCCTGACTCGATTCGGCTCAAGAGCGCTCCACCGAGCGATTTGACCACATCGAGCGCCTTCCGGTATAGTTCGAGAGCGCACTCGGCAGCCGCCCCAGCGGGGCGGCGTTTTTATTTCGGCCGACCGCACGCCGATCTCGGGAGGCCAATTTCTCGAGACATCACAAGGAGTTGACGGTGAGCATCGCCGACGCGACTTCCGCCATGGTTCCGACTTACGCCCGGGCCAAGGTCGCTTTCGAGCGAGGCGAGGGCTGCTGGCTCGTTTCGACGACCGGAGAGCGCTACCTCGACTTCGGCGCCGGCATCGCCGTGACCTCGGTCGGCCACGCCCATCCTCATCTCGTCGAAGCGCTGACGAATCAGGGCTCGAAGCTGTGGCATGTTTCCAACCTCTACCAAAATCCCGAGGGCGAGCGCTTTGCCCGGCGCCTCGTCGACGCGACCTTCGCCGATCTCGTTTTCTTCGCCAATTCGGGCGCCGAGGCCAACGAAGCGGCGGTCAAGATGGCGCGCCGGCGCCATTCCGTTGACGGCAATCCCGAACGCTACCGCACCCTCACCTTCGAAGGCGCGTTCCATGGCCGCACGCTGGCCATGATCGCCGCCGGCGGCCAGGCCAAATATCTCGACGGCTTCGGCCCCAAGGTCGACGGCTTCGACCAGATTCCGCTGACCGACCTCAAGGCGGTCGAGGCGGCGATCGGGCCGGAGACGGGCATGATCATGATCGAGCCGATCCAGGGCGAGGGCGGGGTGCGGGTCGTTCCGCCGGCGTTCCTGCGCGGTTTGCGCGAGATCTGCGACCGGCGCGACCTGCTTTTGATCTTCGACGAAGTGCAGACTGGCGTCGGCCGCACGGGGCGGTTCTACGCCTACGAGCATTGCGGCATTCATCCCGATATTCTCACCTCCGCGAAGGGCATCGGCGCCGGCTTTCCGATGTCGGCCTGCCTCGCGACCGCGGACGCGGCTCGGGGTCTGACCACCGGCGTCCACGGGACCACGTTCGGCGGCAATCCGCTGGCGATGGCGGTCGGCAACGCCACCCTCGATGTCATTCTCGCCCCAGGCTTCCTTGAGCGGGTCGCGAGGCTTGGTTTGGACATGCGCCAGCGGTTGGCGGAGCTCAAGGATCGGCACGACGGCGTGATCGAGGAGATTCGCGGCGAGGGGCTGATGATTGGCCTCAAGCTCAAGGTCCCTCCGGCCACTTTCGCTGACGCCGCGCTGGAGCTGAAGCTCCTCCTTATTCCCGCCGGCGACAATGTCGTGCGCGTCGTTCCGCCTCTCGTGGTCACCGATGAGGAGATGGCTGAAGGCGTACGGCGGCTCGACGCCGCATGTGAAGCGGTCAAAGAGCGCCTCGCGGTGGCGATCAACTGAAAGAGCCATGAACGCGACGGTTCAGACCCAGCCCAGGCATTTCCTCGACCTGCTCGAGCTCTCCACCGGGCAACTCCGCGGCATCCTCGACAGCGCCGCGGCGATCAAGGCGGCGCGGGTCAAAGGCGCGGAAGCGTCATCGCGTCCGCTCCTCGGTAAGACTTTGGCGATGATCTTCGACCGGCCGTCGACCCGCACCCGCGTCTCGTTCGATGTCGGCATGCGCGAGCTCGGCGGCGAGTCGATCATGCTGACCGGCGCCGAAATGCAACTGGGCCGCGGCGAGACCATCGCCGACACCGCGCGCGTGCTCTCTCGCTATGTCGATGCGATCGTCATTCGCATCCTCAGCCACGACGACATGCAGGAAATGGCGGCGCGTGCAACGATTCCGGTCATTAATGGCCTCACCAAGCAATCGCATCCTTGCCAGGTGCTGGCCGACCTCATGACGTTTGAAGAAAAGCGCGGCCCAATTCGCGGCCGCAAGATCGCTTGGTCCGGCGACTACAACAACGTTCTCTCGTCCTGGATCGACGCTTCCGCACAGTTCGACTTTCGGCTCGAAATCGCGTGTCCGCCGGAACTGCAGCCGGCCAAGCAGCGGCTCGAAGCCGCGCGGAAGGCGGGAGCGAACATCGCGATCGGCGTCGATCCGGTCGCTGCGGCGCAAGACGCCGCCGCGGTCATCTCGGATTGCTGGGTGTCGATGGGCGACGAAGACCAGGGTCGGCGCCACAATCTGCTCGCGCCCTACCAGGTCAATCGCGAGCTCATGAGCCACGCCGCTGCGGACGCCATCTTCATGCATTGCCTGCCCGCCCATCGCGGCGAGGAGGTGACGGACGAAGTGATTGACGGGCCGCAATCGGTCGTGTTCGACGAGGCGGAAAACCGCTTGCACGCGCAGAAAGGCGTGCTCGCCTGGTGTCTCGGAGCGGTGCCATGACCGTGCTTGAACGCGCGGCCTCGGCTGAGCTTGTCGACGACGTCGTGCTGCCCTTCGCCGTCGAGTCTTTGAGCACGCGCGGTCGCCTCGTGCGCCTGGGGCCGGCGATTGATCTACTCCTCAAGCGCCACGACTATCCCGAGCCCGTGTCGAGACTGGTGGGGGAGGCGGTGACGCTGGCCGCGCTGCTCGGCTCTACGCTGAAGACGAGCGGCCGCTTTCAATTGCAGACCAAAAGCGACGGGCCCGTCACCATGCTGTTGGTCGATTTCGACGCCCCGTCGCATTTGCGGGCGCTGGCTCGGTTCGGCAGGGAAAAGCTCGAGTCTGCGTCTCACGCCGGCGGCGACCTGCTCGGCAAAGGCCATATGGCCTTCACCATCGATCCCGGCGGCGACATGAATCGCTATCAGGGCGTGATCGCGCTCGAGGGCCAGGGATTGGAAGCTGCGGCGCATCATTACTTCGAACGATCGGAGCAGATCCCGACGCTGGTTCGGCTCGCGGTCGGCGAGATCGTCACGACCGGCGGCGCGGCTTGGCGGGCCGGCGGCCTTGTGGTCCAATATCTACCGGATGAGGGCGGCCGGCGGCTGCAGGCGGACTTCCCGCCAGGCGACGCGCCCGAGGGCGTCGAGCCGCATACAATTACGGAAGACGATGCGTGGACCGAGGCCAAGACGCGCGCGGCAACGACCGAAGCCCACGAACTGATCGACCCGACGCTGTCAAGCGAGCGGCTCCTGTTTCGCTTGTTCAACGAACGCGGCGTGCGCGTCTATGCGCCGACGCCGCTTGCCGCGGTCTGCCGCTGTTCCGCCGAGGGGGTCGACGCGATGCTGCGCTCTTTTCCGCCGGAAGAGGTCAGGGAGATGGTGAGCGACGATGGCCTGATCGGCGTCACCTGCGAGTTCTGCTCGACCAAGCGAACCTTCAACCCAGCCGATTACGGCGCGTAAGGACATAAACGCGCCAATGGACGAAAGCGCCTTCGCGGCCAGGCTCGCCGAATCCCAGGCTGGAATTGAGCGCGAGCTCGAAAACCTGCTTGAGGCCGAACCGAAGCCCGGCGAGCCGGCGCGGCCCAAGCGCCTCATGGAGGCGATGCGCTATGCGACGCTTAGCGGCGGCAAGCGGCTCAGGCCATTCCTCACCGTCGAGACTGCGCGGGCGCTGGGGCGAACGGACAGTGGGCCAAAGCGCGCGGGCGCGGCGATCGAATGCATCCATGCCTATTCGTTGATCCACGACGATCTGCCGTCGATGGACGACGATGACCTGCGGCGCGGACGCCCGACTACCCACCGCGCCTTCGACGAGGCGACGGCGATTCTCGCCGGAGACGGACTGCAGGCGCTGGCGTTCGAGATCCTCGCCGACCCAGCGACCGACGCAAGCGCGGAAGTGCGCGTCGCGCTTTGTCTAGGCCTCGCGCGCGCCGCGGGCCTCGCGGGAATGGTGGGCGGGCAGATGCTTGATATTGACGCCGAGAAGTCGACGGCGCCGCTTTTGGTTGAGGAGATCAGGCTCCTGCAAGCGATGAAGACCGGCGCGCTTCTCAAATTCAGCGTCGAGGCGGGGGCGATCCTGGCGGGTGCGGACGCGACAGCGCGCGCGGCGCTTGCGACTTATGGGCGCGCAATCGGCGCGGCGTTTCAGATCGCCGACGACATTCTCGACGTCGAAAGTGACGCGGCGACGCTCGGCAAACGCGCCGGCAAGGACGCCGCGCAAAACAAAGGCACCCTGGTCGGATCGTTGGGGCTCGAGGGCGCGCGCCGCGAGCTCGACCGCCTGGTGGACGAGGCGATCTCCGCGGTCGACGCCGCTGGCGTGGGCGTCAAGGGCGACATGTTGCGCGCCACCGCGCGCTTTGTCGCCGCGCGGAAGAACTGAGGGCGAGTGCGCTTATTCGTTCCGCCACCCTCGTCCTGAGGAGCGCCGAAGGCGCGTCTCGAAGGACGCTCCCGTGCCGGCCCCCTCTCGCGCACACTGAAACGTCCTTCGAGGCCGCTACGCGGCGCCTCAGGACGAGGCCTAGTGGGAAAACGGCTGATCCAACTGCAACGGCTACCTACACTCGCCCTGCTTGCTCACTTAGCCGCGGGGCTTTCTTCCTCAACGCCGACAGCATAGCCGAGGCCGCGCGCCGTCTTGATGATGTCGACGCCGAGCTTCTTACGCAATCGCCCGATGAACACTTCGATCGTGTTCGAGTCGCGGTCGAAATCCTGCTCGTACAGATGTTCGACGATCTCGGTGCGCGAGATGATGCGCCCGGTGTGGTGCATGAGATAGGACAGCAGCCGATATTCGTGGCTCGTGAGCTTGATCGCCACATTGTTGACGGTGACGCGCCCCGCGCGGGCGTCGAGCCTGACAGGACCAACCGTCAGATCGCTGGAGGCGTGGCCGGCGGCGCGCCGCAACAAAGCCCGCAGGCGCGCCAGCACTTCCTCCATGTGGAAGGGTTTCGCGACATAGTCGTCGGCGCCGGCGTCAATGCCCTGGACCTTGTCGCTCCACCGATCGCGAGCGGTCAGGATCAACACGGGCATCGTGCGTCCGCCCTTCCGCCACGCTTCGAGGATCGAGATCCCGTCGCGTTTGGGCAGGCCGATGTCGAGCACGACCGCATCGTAAGGCTCGGTGTCGCCGCGAAACCAGCCCTCCTCGCCGTCGAACGCGCGGTCGACCGCATAGCCGGCAGCCTCAAGAGCAGCCGACACTTGACGGTTCAGATCCCGATCGTCCTCGACAACCAAAAGCCGCATGGAGCGCCTGCTATCCCTGATTCCCGCCGAAATCAATTCTTGGCGGGCGGCTCGTGGGGTTCGTGCGGCTCGTGGGCTTCGTGGGGCTCATGAGCTTCGTGCGGCTCACGGAGCGGGCGCGAACCGATTTTCCCCGTCCCAGCCTCCATATCGACATGCACGAGGCGCCCGTCCCGAAGCAATAGAGTGATCTCGTAAATGAAATCTTCTCCAGTGCGGCAGAGCTTCGCCGACAGCGCCTCGGCCTTGCGTTGGGCGCCAGCGAACTTGAGCGCCGCGAATGGCTCAAGCAGGTGACGCGATTTGACCGTCTCGCGCGTCTCTGCGGCGTTGAGGCAGGCCGGCTTCGCTGCGACGACGTGCAACTCGGCTTCGGCGGCCTTGGGCGCGGGGCATCCTATAGAACACCCCACCCCAGCGGCGCAAGCCGCCGAGCGCATGAGGATCCACCAAGCCCCGGCGCGGCAAAGCATGGCGAGCGCCATGACGGCAAAGCCTCTGTTGAGAATACTTGATGCCCCATGTTGACGCTGGCGGCTGAATGCAATGTGAATGATCAAGGCGCGCGATTGAAGCCCGAAAAGGACGACGCGCGCGAAAGCGGGCGGAAAAGCGGCGACCTCTCGCGCGGGCGATTGATGCGCGGCGCCTTCTGGCGCATGAAGCCAGCTCAATGACGTCGCCGCTCTCCCGCTTCCTTCAGTCGCTGACGTTTGCCGCGGCGCTGGCCCTGCCGCTCGCTCCGGCGCGCGCGGTCGTCGGCGCCGAGCCCGACAGCCGCTTCGCCGACCGGGTCGCGATGGTGCTGATCCGGGGCGGCGACAAGGCCGGCTTTTGCTCGGCCCTGGTGTTGAGCCCGCGCGTTCTTCTGACCGCCGCCCATTGTCTGAGACCCTTGCGGGATATGGCGGTTCATTATCGCGACGCCGCGAATGGGGCGGTCATCATTCCCGTCGATGCGGCGATCGCCCATCCGCTTTACCGCGCCGACGCGATCAAGGCGCGGGTCGAATCCATTGATCTTGCTCTTATCCGGACGGCGCGGCCGCTTTCCTCTCGCTTCGCCGGCGCCGCGATCGCCGATGGCGGGCCGCCGCCGATTGGCGCGTCCGCCATTGTCTCCGGCTATGGCGCGGCGCGCGAGGGCGACTGGTCGTCGGGCGGGGAGCTGCGCAGCGTCACGCTTGCCGTGCGCGAGCCGGCGTCCACGGTTCTCATTTGGGCCGCCGATCCGACCGGAAGGGTGGCCGGCGCCTGCAGCGGCGATTCCGGCGCTCCCGTATGGTCGGCGGACGGATCGGCCGCGATCGCCATTGTCGCCTGGGCGCAGGCGTCGCATGGGCGCGGCTGCGGCGGCTTGACGCAAGGGCCGCTGCTTGCGCCGCTCAAAAACTGGATTGAGGAGACCGAGCGGAGGCTTGCGGAGGGCAGCTAAGCCGCCTTCAAAAGCCCAAGTTCCGAAAGGCTCCGGGCCGTGGCGAGAATCGCGTCCGCCGGGCTTCTCGGCGCCCAGTCCAGCAGGCGACGCGCCTTTTCATTGGACGCGTTCTTGTGTTTGCCAAGTTCTGGCGCCACCGCTTTGACCTGCGAATCAAACAACGCGACCAGGCGCATAAGCCAACTTGGAACGGGGCGGGTCGGCACCCGGCGACCGGCGTCGCCGGCGCCCTCCTTGAGGACTTGGGCGATCTGGCGAACGCTCACGAAATCCTCCGCAGTGGCGAGAAAACGTTCGCCGCGCGCAGCCGGGTCCGTCATGGCCTTGAGGTGCAGATCGGCGACGTCCCGAACATCGACTGCGCCGAACCAGATATCCGGGCAGCCCGGCATGGCGCCATCCAGGAGACGCTTCACGAGCACGATCGAGGTCGACAAGTCCGGTCCAAGGACAGGCCCAAAGACGCCGACCGGATTGACGACAGCCAGTTCCAGTTTGCCCCCTTCGCGCGCGATGAAATCCCAAGCGGCGCGTTCGGCGATTGTCTTCGATTTCTGATAGGGCTGCACGGTCGGATCGTTGAGGTTCGTCCAGTCCTCCTCGGTGAACACGGCGGTCCGATCCTTGGGGGCGCCATAGCCAACGACCGCGAAGGACGAGGTCAGCACGACGCGCTTGACCCCGGCGTCGCGCGCGGCCCTGAGCATGCGGAGCGCTCCGTCCCGAGCTGGCGCGATCAGTTCGTTCTCATCCTTGGGCACAGTGCTCGGAAAGGGCGAGGCGACATGGAGCACGTAGTCGCAACCAGCCGCCGCTTCGGCCCAACCGGCGTCGGCGTTGAGATCGGCGCGGAACAGCTTCAGGCGCTCGCCGACCTCGCCGGCTCCGCCCTGATGCAACAGGGCGCGCAGATCACTTTCGCGCTTGAGGTCGCGGACCGTCGCGCGCGTTTCATGGCCCCCCGCCAGGAGCTGGATCAGACAATGGGCGCCGACGAATCCCGTGCCTCCGGTGACCAAAACGTGCGCCATTCACAGCTCTCCCATGATCCCTGCGGACGCCAGCGCCAACGCGCGGCTCGTGTACATTCTAAGGCCCGTCATTTGGGCGGCGCTTTTCCAAAAGTTTTCCCACTGGCGAAGAGATGCTACACCTTAAACCTAGGTTTAAGGTCAAGGAAATCTTCCATGCGCATCGGGGAGCTCTCCAGAAGGACAGGGATCTCGAGCTCGCGCATTCGTTTCTACGAGAAGCACGAGGTACTTCCCAAGCCGATCCGGGGTGAGAATGGCTATCGGACGTATCCGGAGACTGCTGCGAAGATCCTCGGTCTCATCGATGGTGCGCAACGTTTGGGCTTTTCGCTGAGCGAAATTCGCGCCGGCCTCAGCGAAGCCGCGCCCAATTTTCCATCACGCGCGGCGATGGTCAAAGCGCTGCGAAGCAAACTCGATCACATCGACCAGCACATAAAGGAAGTACGAGCCCGGCGGCGGCAGATTGTGAAGCTGCTCAAGGAAATGGGCGATTGAGCGACTCCAAAGTCGCCGGCGGCGCGGGCGATGACGCGCCGTATGTCGCTTGTCGTCCGCGAGCCCGCTTCACCTTGCTGATTCCCCCGAAGGACCGACAGGAGTTTGACACACTGCCCGTCGGTCCGCCTCAGCGGGATATGCCGTAGCTCAATATCGGTCAGCGGCGGGAGAGGCCATGAACGCCATCGCTGCCTTGCAGGTCCCGCTGGCCTCGCCGAGGTGCGGTTTCATGCAGTCGCCGACGGTGCCGAATGTGGCGGTGGGGCAGAATTGACGAATGTCCCCCGCGCATTGCTGCGCGGTCCAGATGGCCTTCGACAGAATTGTCGAACAGCCAACGGAGAGGTCGCCGACATGGGACTGCAAACAGGCGAGAACGCGCCCTCCGCCGGGCTTGACGCCCGCACAGAGGGAACTGACGTCGGTGGTGCAATCCCGCTCCGAGGTGAACAACCCTTCCTGCGCGCCCGCGCTTCCGGTGCCCGTAAGCAGTAAAGCTGCGCCGAGCGCGATCGTAGGAACGCTGAGCGCAATCATCGAGGATGATTTCAACATGGTCGCCTTCCTTTGCGTTAACCCCACCCCCGCCGGCCGATCAAAGCGGCTAGCCCGTTTTTTTCTCTTTTTGGCTTCGTTCTCTCGCGCGGAGAACAGCGCTTGTTATTGATCAACAATTACGGCAGCTTTGAACATGACGCAAGTGAATGATCAAGACCGCGACCCGGCCGCATTGGCATAAGCAGTCAGCGGCTCCGCAGTATCGAAAGATACTCTATTGATTCTTCTCAATAATGGGCGTCAGAACGAAATATTCGAGCTTCGAAAGGGGAAAACTATTATACGCAGGTTGGCTGTGTGAGAGGCAATAATTATGCTGAGCTTAAGTATTCTCTCATCGGGTCGCTCGTGTTGTCATTTGCTCCCTTAGCGGGCAAGCGCCGCACGCATAAAAACCCCGGTCGAGAGGTCGCGCTCCTACTCCGGGAGCTTCGCTACGTTGCGCAGAATCTTGAGCAGCGTCGCGGTGAAGGCGCGGTATTCCTCCTCCTCGACGCCGTCGAACAGGGTCTGGAACCGAGCGTGCATCATCGGCCACACCCGCTCGAACGCGGCCCGCCCCTCCTCGGTGATCGAGACGTCGCGAATACGCATGTCCTCCGCCCGCCGCTGGCGCCGCACAAGCCCTTGCGCCTCGAGGATGTCGAGCGTGCGGCTCATCGTCGATTGCTCGGTTACTGCATAGGCGGAAAGCTCGTTGATCGTCACCGGCGAGGAAATGCTGAGCACGGCAAGCGCCCTCATCATCGTCGTCGACATGTTGTGGAGCTTCAGGGCTTCGGCGAGGTTGCCGTTCCAGCGCTCCATGATGCGGTTCATGAGGTAGGGCGCAAACTGATTGATGCCGATCTCGCCAAGCGTCGCCTGACGCGCGGCCGGATCGACATCGCGCTGCATGATCTGGCCGGAAAACCGCTGCTCCATGCTCATCCCATGCGGCCTAACATCAGCTAAAGCGACGACGCGAGCAGGAAGCCGGAGACGCCGCCCAGGCCTGGGCCCGGATGGGTCGAAGCGCCGATGTGGTAGACGTTCGGCACGTAGGTCCGGTGATTGACGCTCGACTTGAACGGGCGCCAGAGGAAGAACTGGTCGAGCGCGCAGGCGCCGCCATAGGGGTCGCCGCCGACGAGATTGATGTTCATCGTCTCGAGGTCCGTCGGCGAGTACGCCCGACGCGCGAGCGTGATCTCGGCCCAGTTCTCGATATGCGCGGCAAGCCGCCGCTCGATCCGGTCCGCATAGGCTTCGCGCATCGCCTCGGTCCAGCGGCCATCCGCGGGCGCTTCGATCTCGCCGGCCGCGTCGCCTTTCACCAAGCGCGGCGCTTCGGGCAGTTGCAGCCAAAAGATAGCCGCGCCCGGCGGGGCGCGGCTCGGATCGAGCGCCGTCGGTTGGCCGACGCAAATCGTTGGCTCCGCCGGCAGGAGGCCGCGTTCGGCCTCGTTCGCGGCGCGCGAAACGCCGTCCAACCCGCTTGTTAGATGGATGAGCGCGACCTTGGCGAGATCCGGATCGCCGCGCCAGCGTGGGCCACCTTTGAGCGCATAATGGATCTGCATGTCGCCCTTGCCGTGCCGAAAGGCTTTCAGGCCTCGCCGTACCTCAGCAGGCGCCGGTATGGGCCAATCCTTAAGCAAGCCATTGTAAAGCTGCTCGGGTCCGGTGGAGCAGATCACACCCTTGGCCGCCGTGATCTTTTCGCCATTCGCAAGTTCGACTCCGGCCGCGCGTGAGCCGGGGCCGGGCGTGATACGCACAACCTCCGCGCTCGGCCGCACCGCGCCGCCTTGACCGACAATCAGCCGCTCGAACGCCCCAAGCAGCGTCTTGGCGCCGCCGACCGCGATCGGACAGCCCGCAGCCTCGACCGCGAAAGCGATGACTTTCGCCATTGCCGCCGAATAAGCGCTTTCCGGTCCGAGCCCAGTGTGCAGCACCCAGGGAGCCCACAGCGCACGGACCGTGTCCGAACGGTAGGTTGCCTCGAGATAGCCGCGCGCCGGCGCGAGCGCTTCGCCAAACCATTCCGCAAGATTGCGCGGGCCCCGGCGCCAAACCTCGCGTGCGAGTGTCTTGGCGATGCCGCTCGACCATAGCGAGCCGCCCAACAGGGCGAAGAGGAACGGCGCGTCCGCCCCGAGCGCGTTCATCTCGGCCGCGAAGGCGCGCCCGTCGCCGTCTGCGAGCGCGTCGAAGGTCTTTATGTTGCGGGGGCGATCCATCGAGAGAATGACGCTCGATCCGTCCGGCCGAAGCACCGCCGTTGGCAGGTTCGTGTCGGCGAAAGCGAAGCCGCGCGCTTCGAGATCCTTGCCGAGCGCCTGATAAGCAGGCGAGGTCCGGAAGAGGACGAGCGTCGTCGCCATGACGTCATGGAGAAAACCCGGCGCGGTCACTTCTTCCGTGCGCAGGCAGCCGCCAATCGCGGAATTGCGTTCGAGCACGAGCGTCGTGCGCCCTTTTTTGCCGAGCATGGCGGCCGCGACCAGCGCGTTGATTCCGCCGCCAACGAACACATAGTCGTATTCGCTCATGCCTCGTTCTCGCGAGCGAGTTCCATGCTTCAGGGGTCCGCCAGACTCTAGAGGTCAGGGGACGATGGCAAGCGCGCGCACCGGCGAGCCGGTGCCGTTGACGAACTTGAGCGGCGCGGCGATCAGGATCGCGCCTTTGGGCGGCAGTTGGTCGAGATTGCAGAGGCTCGCAAGGCCGTAGCGATTCGCTTTATGGACGAGGTTGTGCGCCGGAAACGGCGGGTTCATGCCGCCGGCCGAGCCTGCATCCGTGCCGACTGTCTCCGACCCCCAGCCGACGATGTTCTTCGTCAGCAGATATTCGATTGCCTCCGCGGTCGGCCCTGGCGAATGCGGACCCTTGTCGTTGGCGTTGAGGAAGGTTTCAGCCGAACCGTTGCGCTTGTACCAGTCGGTGCGCAGCACCACCCAGCTGCCGGCCTCGATGCCTCCATGCTCACGCTCCCATTCTTTTACGCTATCGGGGGTGAGCACATAGTCCGGATCCTTCGCGGCCTCCTTGGAGCGATCGATGACGCAGACTGGAGCGACGAAATTCTTGACCGGAATTCGATCGGTCGTGCCGTCCTTGTAGTCCTTGCCAGTGACCCAGTGGACGGGCGCGTCAAAATGCGTGCCAGTGTGCTCGCCAAGCTCGAGCCAGCTCCACGCCCAGAACGGTCCGTTCTGATCGTAATGCGAGATCTCGTGCACCTTCACCGCCGGCGTGTTCTTGCCGATCTGCGGGGGCAGATAGAGCACCGGGGTGTTGGGCCCGAGAGGAGCGGTCAAGTCGACAATTTTGATCGACCCCGACAGCAAGGCGGCGGCGAAGTCCGAAAGGACTGTGTTCGTGCTCATCTCCATCGCTCCTCGAAAATTTCCTCGCCCATTCGCATTTGTTCGAACAGGTTGCGCGAATGCGCGACCACCATAGCCCAGGAATATGCGGATGCAAGCAATCGGCGCGAGGGCGCTGGGGATGGTTGGCCAGCCTATCCTGGCGCAGTTCAAGCATTGCAAGGGGCAGGCATTGGACGTAACTTCGCGCCGCCACGCTTACGATATATGCAGCTGGCGCCTAATCGCGGAGACCAAAACGCGGCATGGATGCTTTCGACGCCGTCGTCGTCGGCGCGGGACACAACGGCCTCGCCGCCGCGATCCACCTCTTGAATCGCGGCTGGTCAGTCGCGGTGATCGAGCAGGCGGGCGAGCCCGGCGGCGCGGTCAAGACCCGCGAAGTCACCTTGCCTGGCTTCCGCCACGACCTCTGCGCGATGAACCTCTCCTTGTTTGCAGGATCGCCATTCTTTGCCGCCCACAAAGACGAACTTATGGCGCAGGGTCTCGCTTTCGCGCCCGCCGCCGACTGTTTCGCGAGCGTCTTTCGCGACCACACCTATCTTGGCGTCAGCAAGGATCTCGAGACGACCGCGAGTGCGATCGCGGCGCTGTCGGCGAAAGACGCCGCAGCCTGGCGGGCGATGCTCGCCCGCTTTGGCGACGAGGCGCCGCATATTTTTGGCCTGCTCGGTTCGCCCATGCCGTCCTTCGCAACCGCGCGGACTTTATGGTCCGCATGGCGCGCCAAAGGCACGCAATCGCTTCTCGATCTTGGCCGCCTCCTGCTCGCGAGCCCACGTGATTTCCTGGACGCGCATTTCGAATCGCCGAAGGTCAAGGCGATGATGGCCGCCTGGGGCATGCACCTCGATTTTCCACCTGAGGCCGCGGGCGGCGCGCTTTTCCCCTATCTTGAGTCGATGGCCAACCAGGCCTTCGGCATGGTCATCGGCGCTGGCGGGGCGGATGTCATCATTCGCGCGATGACCGGCCTCATCAAGGCGAAGGGCGGCGAGATCAGGCTGAATTCGCCGATCACGAGGATCGAGAGCGACGCAAGCGGCGCGACCGGCGTGATGCTTGACGACGGGACTCGTATCGCCGCCAAGAAGGCGGTGATCGCAAACCTGCATCCGCAGATCGTGTTCGGCCGACTCATGAGCCCGGACTCGAAGCGCAAGGCCTTCGACGAGAAGGTCGCGCGCATTCGCCCGGGCCCCGGCACGATGATGATTCATCTTGCGCTCGATTCGCTGCCCGACTGGCGCGCCGGCGCTGAGCTGAAACGCTTCGCCTATGTTCATGCCGCGCCTGATCTCGCGATGATGAGCCGCGCCTTCGCCGAGGCGGCGGCGGGCCTCCTTCCGGCCGAGCCGGTGCTGGTGGTCGGTCAGCCGACCGCGATTGACGCAACGCGCGCGCCGCCGGGCAAACATGTGTTGTGGGTGCAAGTTAGGGTGCTCCCGGCGACAATCGCCGGCGACGCGCTCGGCCGCATTCACACAACAGAGTGGGACGCGGCCAGGGAAGACTACGCCGAGCGCGTACTCGATATTCTCGAGAGCTATGCGCCGGGCCTGCAGACCAAGATTCTTGCACGCTCGGTCTGGTCGCCGCTCGATCTCGAGCGCGAGAACCCCTGCCTGATCGGCGGCGACAATCTGACCGGAAGCCATCATCTCGACCAGAATTTTGTCTTCAGGCCGGTTGCGGGCTACTCGCGCTACGCGACGCCGACCCCGCGCCTCTATCTTTGCGGCGCAGGGACTTGGCCGGGCGCGGGGACAGGCGCCGCGTCGGGCTATATGCTGGCGAAAATGCTGGCGCGATAAAACGCAGAGACGAGGACAATATGCGCATCGTCTGTATCGGCGGCGGCCCGGCCGGGCTCTATTTCGGGCTCCTCATGAAGAAGCTGCGGCCCGAGCACGAAGTCACCGTGATCGAGCGCAACAAGCCCTATGACACGTTCGGCTGGGGCGTCGTCTTCTCCGACGCGATGATGACAGCGATGCGCGCCGCAGATCGGGAAAGCGCGGCGGAGATCGCCGATGCCTTCAATCATTGGGACGACATCGAACTCGTCTTCAAGGGTTCGCGTCAGCGCACGACCGGTCACGGCTTTATCGGCATTGGCCGCAAGCAGCTCTTGAACATCTTGCAACGACGTTGCGAGGCCCTGGGGGTTGAACTTAAGTTCGAACACGACGTCAATTCCGACCTTGAATTCCCGGACGCCGACCTCATCATCGCGTCCGACGGCTTCAATTCAAAGATCCGAGAACGATACGCCGATCAGTTCCGGCCCGACCTGCTGGTCCGCCCCAATCGCTACATCTGGCTCGGCACCGCCAAGGCGTTCGACGCGTTCACCTTCGACTTCCGCAAAACCGAGCACGGCTGGTTCCAGGCTCACATCTATAAGTTCGATCGCGAGACTTCGACCTTCATTGTGGAAACGACCGACGAGGCCTTCGAGGCGCATCGGCTTGGCGAGCTCGATCAGGATGGCTCGATCGCCTTCTGCGAGAAGCTTTTTGCCGAGACCCTCGACGGCGCCAAGCTCATGACCAATGCGCGCCACATTCGGGGCTCGGCGTGGCTCCACTTCAATCGGCTGATCTGCGGCCAATGGAGCTGCTTCAACGGACGTTCGCATGTCGTGCTGATGGGCGACGCCGCTCATACGGCTCATTTCGCTATCGGTTCGGGCACCAAGCTTGCCCTGGATGACGCGATCGAGCTTGCGCGACAGTTTGACGCGCGAAGCCACGCTGCGGAGCGTATCCTGGAGACACTCGAGGCTTATGAGGAGGTTCGCCGCGTCGATGTCGCGCGCATCCAGAACGCGGCGCGCAACGCGATGGAATGGTTCGAGGTTGTCGGCCGGCGGTATGCGGACTCGCTTGAGCCGCCGCAGTTCTTCTATTCGATGCTGACGCGCTCGCAGCGCATCAGCCATGAGAATCTGCGGCTGCGCGACAAGGTCTGGCTTGAAGGCTACGAGCGCTGGTTCGCCCGCAAGACCGGCGTTCCGCTCACCGATAATGAACGGGCGCCGCCGCCGATGCTGACGCCCTATCGCGTGCGGGGGCTGACGCTCAAGAACCGCATTCTCGTCTCGCCGATGGCGATGTACTCGGCGACGGACGGCCTCATCGACGATTTCCATCTCGCGCATCTCGGCGCGCGCGCGCTCGGCGGGGCGGGCCTCGTATTCGCCGAGATGACCTGCACCTCGCCGGATGCGCGCATCACGCCGGGCTGTCTCGGCCTATGGAGCGATGGGCAAGAGGCGCAGTGGAGGCGCGCCGTCGATCTCATTCACGCCGCCGGAGCGAAAGCTGGCATTCAGCTTGGGCATGCCGGCCGCAAGGGCTCGACCAAAATCGCCTGGGAGGGCATCGACCAGCCGCTCGAGACGGACGGTTGGGAGCTCATCTCGGCGTCAGCTCTCTCGTATCTGCCGAACGGGCCGATCCCGCGAGCTATGACGCGGGACGATATGGATCGGGTGCGCGACGACTTTGTCGCAGCGACCCGGCGCGCGGCGGCGGCTGGGTGCGATTGGCTCGAGCTCCACTGCGCGCACGGCTACCTTCTCTCGAGTTTTCTGTCGCCGCTCTCTAATGTCCGCAGTGACGAATATGGAGGGGACCGCGTCAGTCGTGCGCGCTATCCGCTTGAGGTCTTTCGCGCCGTACGCGCCGCTTGGCCTCAAGACCGCCCGATGTCGGTGCGTCTCTCCTGCCATGACTGGACGCCAGGTGGAAACACTCCGGAAGACGCGACATTCTTTGCCGAGCTCTTCAAGGAAGCCGGCGCCGATCTTGTCGATTGTTCGTCTGGTCAGGTCTCGAAGGCCGAGCGGCCAGTCTATGGCCGCATGTTTCAGACGCCGTTCTCCGACAAGATCCGCAACGAGGCGCATGTCGACACCATCGCCGTCGGCGCCATTTCCGAGGCCGATCACGTCAATTCAATCGTTGCGGCGGGTCGAGCCGATCTTTGCGCGATCGCCCGGCCCCATCTCGCCGATCCCGCCTGGACCTTGCATGAAGCCGCCAAGATCGGCGTGGCCGACATTGCGTGGCCCAAGCAATATTATTCCGCCAAGGCGCAATACGAGGCCAACCTTGCAAGGGCCGCAGCAGCGCAAGCTGGCGCGACATGACACACCTCGGCAAGCCGCTCGACGGCCATCATGCGCTGGTGACCGGCGCGGGAAGCGGCATCGGCGCCGCGACGGCGTTTGCTCTCGCTCGGGCTGGCGCGCGCGTGAGCCTTGCGGGACGCCGCAGCGCGCCACTCGAGGGCATCGCGCGCGACATGCCGCAAGGCTCGGCCTTGGTTGTCGATTCATTCGACGTGACCTCCGAAGCCGCGATCTCAGGCGGGCTTGAGAGAGCGCGGGCCGCGTCGGGTCCCGTAACCATCCTCGTCAACAATGCTGGCGAAGCGCCGAGCGCGCCGTTCGAGAAGACAGATCCGGGTCTCTGGTCGCGCACGCTCGCTGTCAACCTCAGTGGTGCCTATCTCGTCTCTCGCGCCGTTCTCTCCGACTTGAAAGCGCGTGGCGCGGGCGCGCGGCTCATCAACATCGCGTCGACCGCGGGCCTGGTTGGCTACGCTTACGTCGCCGCTTATTGCGCGGCGAAGCACGGCCTCATTGGCCTCACGCGAGCGCTGGCGCTCGAATTCGCCAAGACCGGAATCACGTTCAACGCCATTTGCCCCGGGTTCACCGAGACGCCGCTGGTTCAGCGTGCTGTCGAAACCATCGTCGCGAAGACCGGTCGATCTGAAGCGCTGGCCAAGGCGGAGCTGACCAAGTCCAATCCGCAAGGGCGCCTGGTGCGGCCAGAGGAAGTCGCCGATGCGGTGCTGTGGCTGGCATCGCCCGGCGCGGCTTCGATAAACGGGCAGGCGATCGTGGTCGCCGGCGGGGAGGTCATGGTCGGATGAACACGCCGAATGCGATGCAGGCTTTGCGCCGTCCATTGCGCGATTACGCCGCACGGCACTTCCGCTTTACTGCGAGCGAGGACGGGCGGGTCGCGACCGTCGCGCTCAACCGCCCCGAGCGGAAAAATCCGCTGACGTTCGACAGCTACGCCGAGCTTCGCGATCTCTTTCGGGATCTGGCCCACGGATCAGACGTTCGCGCAATTGTGCTGACCGGCGCGGGCGGTAACTTCTCCTCAGGCGGCGACGTTTTCGAGATCATCGAGCCGCTGACGCGCATGACCACGCCCGACCTGCTCGCCTTCACCCGAATGACCGGCGATGTCGTCAAGGCGATGCGCAAATGTCCGCAACCGATCATCGCTGCGGTCGACGGCGTCTGCGCCGGCGCTGGGGCCATTCTCGCCATGGCGGCGGACTTGCGCCTTGCAACGCCGGAAGCGAAGACCGCGTTTCTCTTCACCCGCGTCGGGCTCGCTGGCGCGGACATGGGCGCGTGTGGAATCCTGCCACGGATCATCGGCCAAGGCCGCGCGGCGGAACTTCTGTATACCGGCCGGACAATGAGCGCCGCTGAAGGATCGGCCTGGGGCTTCTACAACGCCCTGCATCCGAGCGCCGACCTCGAGCGGGAGGCGCTCGCGCTCGCCCGTTCGCTCGCTGATGGTCCATGGTTTGCGCACGGGATGACCAAGACGATGCTCAACCAGGAATGGGCGATGGGACTGGACGAGCTCATCGAATCCGAAGCGCAGGCGCAGACCATCTGCATGACCACGCAGGACTTCCGGCGCGCGTTCGAGGCCTTCGCAGCCAAGCGCAAACCTGTCTTCGAGGGGGATTGATGAACGTCGCGTCACCCGCGCCTCAGATGAAGCGCGATTGGCTCGACTGGCCATTCTTCGGCGAGTCCCATCGCGCCTTTGCAGGCGCCCTCGATCGCTTCGTCGCCTCGGGCGCTATTACCGCGATCGACCATGGGGACGTCGACGCATCATGCTTGAAGCTCGTGCGGGCGCTTGGCGAAGCGGGCCTGCTCGACGCAGCGGTCGCGTCTCCTGACAGCGACGCGTCCGCAATCGATTCGCGAAGCGTCTGTCTTGCTCGTGAGACGCTCGCTTATCACGAAGGGCTCGCCGATTTTGCCTTCGCCATGCAAGGCCTCGGTTCCGGCGCGGTCGCGATCGTGGGTTCCGACGAGCAGCGCAGGCTCGTGCTGCCAAAGGTTCGCAGTGGCGAGTGGCTTGCCGCCTTCGCGCTCTCGGAGAAAGAAGCTGGCTCCGACGTAGCGGCGATGGCTTGCTCGGCGCGCGAGGACGGAAACGGATATCGCCTGGACGGCGAGAAAACCTGGATCTCGAACGGGGGGATCGCCGACGTCTACACGGTCTTCGCGCGCAGCGGCGAAGCGCCGGGCGCACGCGGAATCTCCGCTTTCCTCGTTTTTCCCGACGACCGCGGTTTCTCAATTGCGGAACGGATCGACGTCATGGCCCCGCATCCACTCGCGACGCTGCGTTTCGAAGGCTGCCATCTTCCGGCGGACCGGCGGCTCGGCGCCCCCGGAGAGGGCTTCAAGATCGCCATGCGCACGCTTGACATCTTCCGCGCCTCCGTGGCCGCCGCAGCGCTTGGCTTCGCGCGGCGCGCGTTCGATGAGGCGCTTGCGCATGCAAAGAGCCGAAAAATGTTTGGCGCGACGCTCGCTGACCTCCAGCTTACTCAGGCTGCGCTTGGCGAGATGGCGGCGGAGATCGATGCGGCTGCGCTGCTGACCTATCGCGCCGCATGGCGCCGCGACGTCCAGAAGCTGCCGACGACCGTCGAGGCCGCCATGGCGAAGATGACCGCAACGGAGACCGCTCAGCGCGTTATCGATCGGGCGTTGCAGATGTTCGGTGGCCGAGGGGTCAGACGCGGCGAAATTGTCGAGAGCCTCTATCGCGAGATTCGCGCTTTGCGCATCTACGAAGGCGCAACCGAGGTGCAGAAACTCATCGTCGCGCGGGAGCTGATCAAGTCGCGGCCGTCGTGAGGGCGGCTTGGATTCGGAGGGCGCCATGCTGAAAACGCTGCAACCGGCTGGATGGGCGAAGCCGGCGGGCTACGCTAATGGCGTCTCGGCGCGCGGGCGCGTCATTCACGTCGCTGGCCAGATCGGCTGGAACAAGGACTCGAAGTTCGAGACCGACGATTTTGTTGGGCAGGTCAAGCAGAGCTTGCAGAACGTCGCCGCCGTGCTCGCTTGCGACGGCGCGCGCCCCGAGCACATCGTCTCGATGACGTGGTACTTCACGAGCAGGCGCGAATACTTAGACAATCTGAAGGCCATTGGCGGCGCCTATCGCGAGACAATCGGCCGTCATTTCCCGGCGATGACCGCGATTGAGGTTTCGGCCCTCATGGAGGACCGTGCCAAAGTCGAGATCCAGGCCGTCGCCGTCGTGCCCGACGCTTAGGCTCGCTCCTACCCGCCGGCCCCCGCGACGAAGCCGCCGCCGTCGATGACCACGGCCTGTCCGGTGATGAACGACGCCGCGTCCGACGACAGGAACAGGACGAGTTGCGCGATCTCGGACGGGTCGCTGATGCGCCCCATCGGGATCATCGGCAAGACCGTGTCCTTGGCGCTCTGCTCGCTGCCGAACATGCCGGTCAAGAGCGGCGTCATGACCGAGCCGGGAGCAATCGCGTTCACGCGGATGTTGTTGCGCGCGACTTCCAGGGCGACCGAGTTGGTGAGGCCGATGACGCCCCATTTGCTGGCGCAATAAACGGCCGTCGTGGCGAAACCCATAACGCCGAACAGCGAGGAGGTGTTGACGATCGCGCCGCCGCCGTGAGCGATCATATGCGGCACCTGATGTTTGAGCCCCAGGAATATGCCTTTCAGATTCACATCCATGAGGAAACTGTAGTCGTCCTCATCCAGGTCCTGGACCGGCGCAGTCTTGCCCGGCACGCCGGCATTGTTGAAGGCGACGTCGATCCGGCCGAACCGCTCGAAGGCCCGTTTGTGCAGGTCGGCCATCGCTTTGGCGTCGCGCACGTCGACTTCGGCGAATTCGACGTCCCCTTTCTTTATCGCCTTGATTTCGTCCTTGAGGCTCGCGCCTTGAGCGGCGCCGAGGCCGGCCACGAACAGGTTCGCTCCCGCCTTGGCGAAAGCATTGGCGGTGGCGCGCCCGATCCCGGTTGTTCCCCCAATCAGAAGGACGTTTTTGCCGGAGAAGTCGTAGGTCACCTGCATCGCCAGATTCCTCCTTTAGCGCGCTGTTTCGTCCACTTAGCCGCGTAAGGCCCGAAGCCATTCATTGTGGCCTCACTACTTTGCGCGGTGCGCTGAAAAAATGGAAACAATCTGCCCGAGTGGATTCGCCATAACTGTTATAATCAGGCCCTCACTCATCGCACGCGACGATCCTCTGGTACCTCTCAATCCTCATCCGGGCGGGTCGAAGCGCTCGCGGAGGCTCTCCTCGCGGGCGCGACAACAAAACATCAAATAAGGGAGGATCAAATATGACACGCGTTTTGGCTACTGCACTATCCTTGTTCCTCGCGGCTTCAGCGGCGCTGATCTCCACGGTCGCAGGCGTCGAAGCGAAGACCCTAGGCATTGTCGCCCTGATCGCCAACGATGCTCTCAACGTCGCCGTGATCGCAGGCGCGACCGACGCCGCGAAGGCCGCCGGCTGGGACGTTAAAGTCGTCGACACCCAGGCCAGCGCCGACCAGGCAAATGCAGGCATGAGCTCGTTCGCTGTGCAGAAGGTCGACGCGATCATGGTTCTCGCCTTCGCGAGTAGCTCGATCGGCTCCGGCTTGGCCGCCGCCAACGCCGCGGGCATCCCGGTCGCAAGCTGGGGCGGCGAGATCGTCCCGGGCATCATCGTCACAACGAGCGGCCAGACGGTCGGCGAGGATTCCGCGAAGTATCTGCTCGGCAAGGTCGGCGACAGCGCCGACGTTCTGGCGATGACCTTCCATCCCGGCAAGCTCTGCATCGACCGCGGCGACGCCTTCGACGCCGCCGTCAAAGGCAAGGCCGGCCTTAACATCACCTACAACGAAGTGACGGTGCCGGGGCAGGTTCAGAACGGCAACGCCATTGCGCAGCCGTGGCTCACCGCGCATCCGGCCGGCGGCAAGAAGCCGCTTGCGATCTGGGCGTGCTGGGACGAGCCCATGCAGGGCGCGGTCGCGGCGCTTCGACAAGTGGCGCGGGACGACGTCACGACAGTCGCCATCAATGGCAGCCCGCAGGCGATCCAGCTCGTCAAGGACGGCGACATGACCGCAACCGTCTGGCAGCCCGCCTATCAGGAGGGCAAGGCCATGTTCCAGGCGATCCTCGACTCGATCGCGGCCGGGAAATCCTGGGAGCCCAAGACCATTGCGATCCCTGGAATCGTCGTGACCAAGGATAACGTCGACAAGTTCATCTCCGACCACCCGAATGGTCTCTGAGGGGGCAGGCGTCGGCGCTGTTCACGGGGACCCTGGCGCAAACGGGATCCCCGAAGCCTGGATCGATATTCGGGGCTTAGGCAAACACTTTGCCGGAGAAGTCGCGCTGCGCGATGTCGACATGGGTGTCGTGCGCGGCGAGGTGCACGGCCTTGTCGGCGCGAATGGCGCGGGCAAGTCCACCCTCATCCGGTGTCTCGCAGGCGTTACCATCCCGGACGAGGGCGCGATCCTGGTTAGTGGCGAGCCGCTTCGCTCAGGCTCTCCGCAGGCGTCCGAGAAGGCTGGGCTCGCTTTCATCCATCAGGAACTCAATCTCGTTCCCCACTTCAGCGCCCTTGAGAACATGCTCCTTGGCGCGCGCAAAGCGACGCGTCTCGGATTGATCGACTGGAAGCGTTCGAGCCGGCCCGCCAGGGCCGCCGCGGAAAGAGTGGGAATCAAGTTTCCTCTCGACGCGAGAGTGTCGGACCTGTCGGTGGGCGAGCGCTGGCTCGTCATGATCAGCAAAGCCCTCGTTCGTGAAGCCTCGCTGATCGCGATGGACGAGCCGACGGCGGCGCTGTCGGGTCCTGAAAGCGAGCAGTTGTTTTCGATCATACGCGACCTCGCGGCGAGCGGCGTCTCGATCCTCTATGTCTCGCATCGGCTCGATGAGGTGCTCGACCTCTGCGATCGCATTACCGTCTTTCGCGATGGCCAGGTCGTCGACCGCGCCGTGCGCGGCAGCCTGGACAAGAGGGGGCTCATCCGCGCGATTGTCGGTCATGACGTCAAGGGCGCGGAAGCCCGCCGCAGGATCCAGGCGGACAAAAGCGGCGTGCCCCTGTTCTCCGCCCGCGATGTGGCTCGCGGCGCCGCGGTCAAAGCTGTCAGCTTCGATCTCTACCGAGGCGAGGTTCTTGGCCTCGGCGGTCTTGTCGGATCCGGCCGCACCGAAGTCGCGCGTCTGGCGTTTGGCGTGGATCGGCTTCAGCGCGGGCATTTCGAGATGAACGGAAAGCGCCTGACGATCGGCAGCGAAACCCAGGCGATCGAACTCGGCGTCGCGCTTGTGCCTGAAGAGCGTCGCTCTCAGGGTCTGATGCTTGCGCAGTCGGTCGCCTTCAACATCAACATTGCGTCGCTGCAGTCGCTGCGCGTCGTGGACATTCTGCCCTTCATATCGTCCCAGAAGACGCGGAACCAGGCCGGCCGCCTGATCAAGGACCTTGGCGTCAAAACGCCGAGCCCTTCGACAAAGATCGCGAGCCTTTCGGGAGGCAACCAGCAAAAAGCGCCGATCGCCCGATGGCTGCGCCCGGACACCAAAATCCTGATCCTCGACGAGCCTTCCCGCGGCGTCGACATCGGCGCGCGCGAAGAGATCCATGAGGCCATTCGCAAACTGGCGCGGAGCGGCGTCGGGGTCATCGTCATTTCCTCCGACGTCGAGGAAGTGGCGGTGCTTGCC